>Ga0007805_1000046_pt1 | contig 40565 bp, 39 predicted proteins | sample CryBogCBE24Aug09_FD_71231 | JGI IMG/M metagenome (GOLD analysis project Ga0007805, IMG submission 71231) | Freshwater microbial communities from Crystal Bog, Wisconsin, USA - CBE24Aug09 | ecosystem: Environmental > Aquatic > Freshwater > Lake | place: Crystal Bog, Wisconsin, USA | collected... | reverse complement strand
CACCAACACCAACACCAACACCAACACCAACACCAACACCAACACCAACACCAACACCAACACCAACACCAACACCAACACCAACACCAACACCAACACCAACACCAACAACTACTCCGGTTGTATCGAGTGGCTTCAATAGTGACAATACAACTGTGAATGGTGGAGCTTGGGGCGTTTATTCGGGAGACGGCGCTACCGGATCTGGCTCGGGCGGAGGATATGCAAACCAATCTGTATCGCCATCATATGAATATCTTTACACTCAACCAGCTACTTTGCTGCCCTACACATACCAGGGCATATTCTTAACGACTCCACTCACAGGAGCAGCTGTAAGCGCAACAGGAAAGACGAGTCTATCGTTCTCTATGGCAGTAAACCCCGAATGGTTTAACTCTACTGGGGGCGCTAATTTTGTTGTAAGAATTGCTTCAAATGTTCCTGGGGTATCTACATCAGGCTGCAATCCATCGGTATTCGCTGTAGTTGCAGCCACAGCTACAAATGCAACTCCATACACAATTCCATTAACATCATTTAATGGGCAAATTGGACAAAATTGCGGCAGCTCATCCGTAACCTCATCTCAGATTCTAGCCGCTCCAATTGTTCAGGTAGATTTTCAAGCCGATGGGGGCGCGGCTGCGGTAACTGGAAATAGCCTCACCAGTACTACAAATCGAAATGTGCCTGCAGGAGGTCTATATCCAACAACAATTAACGTGGTTGGTACAGTACAATTCCAATAGAGGTATTCCTCCAAAAAAAACCCCGCCATTAGGCGGGGTTTTTTTACCCTTTCTTTTTTCTCATACGTAATCTACCCCACTTGATGCGGCGGCAGGAATGCCTACTTTTTTATATAAGTTAGTGCTTTCCCTAGTATTTATGAAAGCGCTTTCAATACTAATAATTTAAGATTAGAATGTCTTAAAAATAATACTGCTAGCAGGAGGCTAGATTTGAAAAAATTAAGCGTTGCCCTCATCGGGCTCTCATTGGTAAGCCCTTTTGTATTTGCAGATCAAGTTTTTGATGTTGGTGATGTTGCCAAAGTCTCTATATTTGGTTTTGCCAAAGAAGAATACGCTGTTGGCACCAATCGCTCTTCAGGCTTAACCAACTGTACATATCCAACAGATCCAAGGGGTGTATTTGCTGGACATCCCCCGGGTGGTGGAGCAAATCCTGCGCAATGCCAACCTGGACAGAGCGGTTTTGGGCAAACCGATGGGCCTGGACCATTTAATTTATGGCAACTTGGGGCTGACATTTCTCATGAATTTGACAATGCTTGGAAAATATCAGCAAGAGCCTCCTATCGAATGAGAGACGGTCAGGCTGATATTCCAGGCCCAGGCTACAGCGGAGGATACTTTGGCCACATTGGCGTTGGCCCTAATTATGGCTGGCTAGACATGAACGTTGCGGTTACTCATCCAGAATACGGGGAGGTTCGCTATGGTTCTTTTGCAACGAGATCATGGTCCCGATCCGATAGCTTTAGTTACCCTATTGGATTGTCTAGTCAATGGAGTGAAACGGGTTCTGGCTATGGCGCGGTTCAAAATGCGGCAAGGTACACCAGTAAAACCTTTGAAGTTGGTGGCGGCAAGTTAGTGCTTGAGGGGACGTTTGCAGCAGCACAAGTTCATATTGCCCCAAATGCAGCCATGAACCCGAATGTTGATCAAACACCCCCAAAGCCTTCTCTTGGCGAACTTTTTGCTCAATACTCTAACAATGGAATGCTAGTTGAATATATATTCCAAACCAGTACTGGAGGCCAGCAATCCTCTTTCGCCAAAGGCGGATTCTTGGGGGATTATGGAAATGCTGACAACAACCCAAACTATTTAATTCCAGCCCAAAATGTCAATATCATTCAAGGAAACTATTACTTCACTCCAAAATGGTTGCTAACCTTCGGCGGCCGTCGTAATTTCTGGTCTGGCTCTGCAGCCCAATGTGATTATATGAATCCTTTGCCGGGCGGAAGCACAGGCGGATGTTATGCGCAATATGGCGGCTTTAACAACAATGGAGTTAGCGCAATCAACTCCGGAACATCGGCTTACTCTTACGACTTTATGCTTGGTGGTAGTTACATCGACGGACTTTACACCTATACGCTTGGCGGAGTTCGATTAAATAAAGCCTATACACAAAATCCCGTTCAGTATGGGCAAAATAATGGCGCTACCTACCTCAATCTTGGAATTTACAGAAAGGTCCCTGAGGTATATAAAAACTTGTCAGTCTATGGCGGACTTGGTTATGTCATGTTTGATCGCCTTGGTCCAGCTCCATTAAGCATGCCAAGCGAATTATCTTTTGGCGGAGTTGATCCAAGATCCAATCGATCTGGAGCCTCCCTAACCATGGGCATCAATATTGTCCTTTAACAGCATAGTCAAAATAAAATGAATTCATCATTGTTTAATACCTCCGAAAACTCACTAAAGACTATTTTCACTACCGCTTTCGTAGCGCTAACATTAAGCGCCTGCGGTGGAAATGAACATACTGGAGTTTCTGGCTCTATCACCCCAACTCCAACACCCTCTTCATGCCCCGGTCAGTGCTTCGCTTCGGGATTTGCCACAAGTCTGACTACAGAAAATGGCAGTTTGGGCACCTATGCATATATCAATGCATCCTATGATGGAGTCGCCCCCGATGGAAGCTATTGGTACGGTGGAGTGGCGCCTTCTACTCCTCCAAGTTCAAACCCATACCCTTTTATGGGAATATTTGCTGGTGCACCTGGTATCACCGCCTCCGGGGGGAATGATACTGGCACGCCATTGGTAGTAGTAACGCCAAATATCAAGTTAAGCATGTCAATTGGCCAGGAGGTATGGAACAGCACAAATGGCACTGCACAAGTTCGTATTGTGCTGCAAGGAAAAGGAAATAAATACAGCTTTAACGGCGGTTCCAATAATTGCACTGCATTAATTTATAAAGACGTTCCGCTTACATCACAAGCAATGACAAGCTATAGTTTTGCACTATCTAGCTTTACAGTTGGTTATACCGTTGGCAACGGTTCAGCTTCTGCACCCGATAGCTGCGGTCAGTCAGCTTTGAGCTCACCAGCAGCAGTTGTTGCCGATGGAGTGGCAGAACTACATCTGCAACTTCTGGGACCTGGAAATATGAACACCACTGTTTTATCAAATGGAACTTATCCTAGTGGATTAACTTTTGGTGCACCAATTTACTTCCAATGATTTTTCCTCACCCATCAGAAAATTTAGGAATTAGAATGTATTCTCACAATAAAAAACAGTTAACCCATTTACTCATGACGTTTGGGCTAACCATGCTATTGATCGGGTGCGGCGGAGGTGAATCACCATCAGTAAATAGAGCCCCTACACCAACGCCTTCCCCAAGCCCAACACTTCCTCAGCCTCCAGCCTGCCCCGGAGGGAACTGTAATGGAACTAGCGCAGGGTACACACCCTCAAATTTTGCTGGCTACAGTTATGCAACGTACCCAACCCCAAACATTCCATCCAATCAACCTTATACTCAGAGGCCCTTACCTACTGCGTATAGCAACGCAAAAGCAATTAACTATTCACCTTACCGCGCTGGTGGCCCGGGGGCAAGTGAAACACCAACTGCAGCGCAAATTGGACAAGATCTTCAACTGTTATCAGATGCGGGCTTCACCCTACTGCGACTCTTTAGCTCAGATACTAATTCTGAGCATGTCTTGAACATTGCCAAACAGCATTTCCCTAATCTCAACTTTCAGTTAGGCGTCTACTTATTTGGCGCAACTTCGGGACATACCTGCCTTACTGAACCCCAAAATACATCCCAGGTTAATAGCGGAATTTTGCTTGCAAATAAATATAGCAACGTCGTCTCAGTTAGCATTGGAAATGAAACTTCTTTTGCGCGCGATGGAGGTGCAAATTTACCCGTTAGTTGCGTTGTAAATTTTGTCCAGCAAGTTAAGTCACAAACTCCCACGACTATTGCAATTACGGCTGATGATGACTTTAGCTATTACGTCAATACAGACCCAACAAACGGCCCAAACACCCTACTACCTTACCTTGATTTTGCATCCATCCATATTTATGCACTAAATGGCAATGAGGGTCAGTGGAACTGGAAATCATTTACTAGCGGGGCTAGTATGATGGCAGGCGCACTAAGTTGGGTTGAGAGTAAATTTGCTCAAGTAGCTGCGCATACCTATACCAATCTATTGAACCAAACTGTATCTATTGGAGCCCAATTACCAATTGTCGTTGGGGAGACCGGCTGGAAAAGCGCACAAACCAATCCTTCCGAACAAATTGAACAGTACGCAGCCAACCCCGTCAACCAAAAATGGTGGTTTGAAAATATGCAAACCTGGCAAACAGGGCTCAATACCGCGAATGCTTCCGCGCCCGGATTGGTGTTTACGTTTGAGGGGACCAATGAGAGTTGGAAGGGTACCGATGATGGTTGGGGTCTATGGACTAGCACCCGAACCCCTCAATTTACATGGTGCAATAACTCTATAATTAGCTCCCAGGCCTGCACAAACAGCACCTATACTAACGTTTATGAGGGTCTTGGATATTACAATCCTTAAAACTCCCCTGCATTCGATCAACCAAGACTCTGGTGATGCTAAATTATTAGAAAGCCCCATTAGGGGCTTTCTATTTTCCAGTTCTTTCGTTATCTGCACATCACTCCTAAGCACCTTACTTATTTCTTGTGGGGGTGGCGGTGAAAGTAGCGAACCTCACCCTAACAACCCAGACCCCCAGAGCTATACTTTGAGCGGAACTCTCTCTGGCTTGATTTCGGGTGAAACAGTTGTTCTGCAAAATAATGGCAACGATAGTGCCTCACTGACTGCAAATGGTACATTTAGCTTTAGCAATACTATTGCGCCTAATACGGCTTATTTAGTCATTGTTAGAAGCCAACCATTAGGGCAAAATTGCACCGTTAATAATGGGTCAGGCGCTACTGGGAATGGGGTGGGCACAAAATCAATCAGCAATATTTCAGTAGCCTGCTCAAGTACTATTGCCCCGACTACCCTATCAAGCGAATATAGCACTACAGTATGGCAAGATAATTTTGCCGGATACTCTAATACTCAACCAAACTCAAATATCTGGGCCTCCATTACTGGCAACGGCCGTGAGTATGGAATTCCTGGCTGGGGAAATAATGAAGCGGAGTATTACTTGCCATTAAATGCTTCGGTCGGCAATGGCGTCCTCAGCATTTTAGGCAAAGCAGACAATTCAGTAGCCGAACAACGCTGCGCAAACGATCAATCGCCATGCAAGTTCTCTTCTGCCAAACTTACGTCACTCAAAACCATAGACATGAGTACTCCTGGATTTTTAGAAATAAAAGCGTCTGTACCAGTTACTATCGGTTCATGGCCAGCTCTATGGTTACTGCCCGCGCCAGCCCCGTCAGGGAACTTTCCGCCATCTACATCTGAATTAACAAATCAAACTCGGTGGCCTGAGGGCGGGGAAATCGACTTACTTGAATATATGTGGGCCTACGCGAATGGCAATCCCAATCAAACTCAAATCAGCATGCATTTGCCGCAAGTGCTATCTCAAAATAACTACAGTGATCATTATGAATACACTAGAGATTATCTGTCCAATAGCGCTAGTAACATGCATTTGTATCAACTTTTATGGTCCGAAAACCAAATTCAATATGCAATTGATAATACGGTAGTAATGACTTGTATCAAAACATTGCTTAGCTGTAGCAACTTAGACCCGACATCACCTACCACCTTTCCAATTGGATCTAGTTGGCCTTATGGCAGCAGCTATAAAAATTATTATCTTGTTATGAATCTTGCCATAGGTGGAGCAGGCATCACGGGAGCAAATAATGCATTAATTCCAGCTAATTACAACCAAACCATGCAAGTGGCTCACGTGCGTTATATGACCCCTTGAAACTATTACACACGAAGTTTTTACTCTCTAGCCAAGTTTCTCGGCTCTACATGCAATTTCTTACCATCACTAAACAGGACATCGATCGCATTAGGGCCTGGGTTGTACGTCATATAAGTTTTCTTGCCTACCAGCGTCTTAAATACCCCATATAAAGGCGTATTGGCAGTTATTGAAAAATCCGGGGTCCCCATCTCTTTCAGGCTAAGCATCCAATACAGGGTATGAGAACGGGTTTCACCTGACTCCGTGCTACCCTTAGGTTTCCAATTTTTGAGGGCAGCATCTGGATTACTAAGCGCTTCAAATGAAACCAATACATCCTGCCAAATATCTTCTGGAGTTCCATCATCCATACCGCGTGCACTATACGCCCTCTTTTCCGCCGGTAGATTCTTAAAATACTCCTCAATGTAAATTGGATCGCGCCCCAAATAAACTGAGGCCGGAGTAATTGGCAATAAATTAATTCCCTGGATTTGACGAGGCTCTTGCGTCCACCAAGTGTTATAAGCGTACCGAGCACCAAACACCATTGCCGCTACAGGCTTACCATATGTAGGCGGAAAAACAATCTTGTGCTGATCAAACCAATAGTCTGAAATCGATTCGGTTTCTGTAGTGTAAAGCCACACCCCAAGATCTCTAACCGCGCGATTACCGGTTGCCTCCCCCCATAAAATTAAACCCGCCCAAGCATTAACAGCCTCAGAGGAAGATTCCTGATTATTACCATCAGGAAAATTAGCATCGCCAGAAGCCCAAGAATGCCCCTCATAAGGATCAAAATTGCGAATAAAAGGAAAATTATTTGCGCCCCTTGTTGTGTATGCAATATCAGAAATTAATAGATTAACCATTCCGCCCCACTGGTCCTGTAGCGCCCATTGTGGATCTCGCATTGCAATCTGGGCTGCCGCATTAACCCAGTAACCATAGTGAAAGTGGTGATCATTCATTGCCTTGACGCTACCAAACTCATCAGGGTACCCAACGACCGTGCCAATTTTCTTGTTTTGAACAAAATAACCGGCGCCCTCACCATTGAACCAAGCCTGGATGCGCTCCTTTAGATTCTCCAATAATTTATTGGACAATTCTTTGTCGCCCTCAACCTCGGCAATATTCATTAATTGGACTGTTGCATTTAGTCCTTTACCGTACCAATAAGTTCCGCTTCCTTGCTGGCGACTAAATATTGTCCCCGCCTTTGCTGCATCACCGGTTAAAACACTCGCTAAACGTTCTTTATCGTCCGAAGTTTGCAACCCCCCCCAATAAGGCAAAATACCATGATAGGTGTAAGCAGTTTTAAAAGTATTCTGAGCAATAACTTTCATTGGCCCACGAATTGATTCATATTGATATGATTGAATTGGGGCTCCGATTAAGGCTCTAGCTTGGTGTGGATACAATCCAAGCAAGGGAATAATTTGCCCCCCAGCACGAGACTTCACTTGAGCAGTGAAGGTTGTTTCGACCTTGCTGGTCGTCTGATCATACTTCCATTCGACCCTTGTATCAGTTACAAAAGCGTAAGCATGCTTTTTAAATTCTGCCAATGTCTCTGCACGACCATCAGGCAATGCCGCAACTGAAATAAATCGACCGCCAGCGCCAAAATGGACTTTAAGTATATGATCGCCATCTCGCTGCCAATTCGCATCGGGTGGAGCAAATACAGCATAGAAACGTTTATCAGCCTCCACACACAATGTTTGTTGATCAATTTTAATTTCGCAAAGAGTGGCACCTTTCGCAAGTCTAATGGCCAGATCACCGCTACTGATCTCATAGTAACTCATTGGACTTCCGTGCACCAATGTTGCCCTCATAAATTGGTCATTGCGAGAAGCAAACTCAATATTGACAGAGAAATCGCCAATACCGGCAATCTTTCCGCCTTCTAATTTGAAATCAGTAGGGATAACAGTTAAAGCCGGGTTATGCGAAAAGGCGATGTCAACCCGCCCATCAACCTTAATCTCGCTTTGTCGTGGGTAAGATAACTCCATACCGTCAATAGCGACTTTATAACTCACTGGATGAGCATAAATTGGCTGTGATGGTTGATTAAACATTGCTGAGGAGTACCACTGATTAGTTGGGGCAGCTTTGGCCAGCATTTCAGCTGTCCTGAATGGTGGAAAGTTAGGTTCAACTTGACCCACGAAGGCGTTTTTGGGCTCAGAACGTATGAATCCCTTACCGACTGGCTGCAACCCATCGCTTGCATAACTTTGATTCATGCCAATGGGCAATAGAAAAAAATAAAGTGCTTGCCAAACTAGGGCACGCTTCATGACAAACATGCAACCTCCTTAATAAGAATGTTCTTGCTTCAATAAACTGCTTGATCGTTTTTATTAAAGAAAAACGCCTTATTCAAATTTGGCATCAATTTAAATTCACGTCCATCTAAAGGGATTTTGATTTGACTAGAAATTTTTGCAGTAAAAAGTTTATCGTGACCAAATACCTTTGAGTGAATAATGCACTGATCACCTAGGTTTTCACTAACAACCAATGTTGAGGGAATGCCTTGCTCTACATCAATCGCAACATCTTCAGGCCTAAAGCCAAGCTTAACAATATCCTGCGCATGTTGCCGCATATGCGCTGGACATGGCATGTCATACTTACCAGCAATACGAAATAGGCCGTCACGATATTCGCAACTTAATAAATTCAAGGCAGGAGACCCTAAAAAGCCAGCCACAAAAGTATTGACAGGGGTATGATATAAATCGATCGGTGACCCCAACTGCTCCAAAATTCCTTTGCGAAGAATGGAAATTCGATCGCCCATTGTCATCGCCTCAACCTGATCATGGGTAACATAAATCATGGTGGAGCCCAATTCTTGATGCAAACGAATGAGCTCAATACGCAACTGCACACGCAAAGCAGCATCTAAATTAGATAGAGGTTCATCAAAAAGAAAGAATTTTGGCTTTCGAACAATTGCCCTACCAATTGCCACACGTTGACGCTCTCCCCCTGACAATGCCTTGGGTAGACTATCCAAAAGATGTGAGATATTTAATATCTCTGCAGCACGGCCAACAGCGTCCTTAATTGTGGATTTTTTTACGCCCGCCACTTCTAAAGCAAAACCTAAGTTGCGAGCAACATTCATATGTGGGTATAAGGCATAATTCTGAAACACCATTGCCCCGCCACGCTGTGAAGGGCTTAAATCGTTAACTCTTTTACCATCAACTAATAAATCCCCGTCACTAATTTCTTCTAGTCCGGCAATCATTCTAAGCAACGTAGATTTGCCGCAACCAGAGGGACCCACCAAGACCATAAATTCACCGTCTTGAATTTTAAGATCTAAGCCCTTGATTACCTCACCGCCATCGTAGGTTTTACGAATCTGCTTGAGTTCGATAGTTGTCATGCCCGCACCCTCATCTTTTCATTTGCTACAGGACTCTTTAAAAATCCACGATACCATTTAGCACTTAACTTAAGGAAGCGACGCTGAGTCACATAATCAACGTAAACAATTCCAAACCGTTTTGCGTAACCTGAAGCCCATTCAAAATTATCCAAAAGACTCCACACAAAATAACCCCTTACATCAACCCCAGCTTTAATTGCGTCGTGAACTGCCGCAATATGAGATGCAATATAGTCAACTCTAGATTGATCTTCAATTTCATTTTTGGGATTTAATTGATCTTGAAAAGCGGCTCCATTTTCGGTAATGTAAATCGGAGGCATGCTGTAGTCATGATGCAAGCGAAGCAGTAGCTGAGAGAGTCCTCTTGGATAGATTTCCCATCCCATGTCAGTAACCGGTAAACCAAGTTTTTTTGGCTCATATGGCCCTTTTGCACTAGCCAATTGACGGGTATAGTAATTTATTCCGATGAAATCTACTGGTGAAGAAATAATTTTTAAATCATTATCAGCCATTAGCGGCGCATCATCACCTAGGTAGTCAAGGATGTCCTGAGGATATTTGCCTTTTAACAAAGGATCCATATACCACCGTATTAGCAGGCCATCATCAAGCTTTGCCTTGGCTATGTCTTGCGGAGAATCTGTGTCTGGATCAATCGGGGACTGATTTAAAACAATACCAAGACTAGCATTAGTGCCAATATTACGCATGGCTTGAAGAGCCATTCCATGACTTAGTAGCAAATGATGTGAAACTTGAAATGCAGCCTTACGATTTTTAATTCCAGGGGCAAATATGCCCTGCTCATATCCTAGAATTGCAACTACCCAAGGCTCATTATGAGTGGCAATTGAAACTAATTTATGACCAAACCTCTTTACAACTTCAGCAGCATAATTCGCAAATAGCTCACATGTCTCACGAGATTCCCACCCGCCTTTTTCATGAAGCGCTTGGGGTAAATCCCAATGATAAAGTGTGGCATATGGCTTTAGCCCCCTAGCTATTGCACCATCAATTAGCTTTTCATAAAAAGCAAAGCCTTCTTCATTCCATGCGCCATAGCCTAGGGGCTGGACCCTTGGCCATGCAATCGAAAATCGATAATTATCGACGCCGAGATCTTGTATTAGATCAAGATCTTGCTCATATAAATGGAAATGATCGCAAGCAACCAATCCGTTACTTCCATCAGCAATGGCATCTTTCTTCTCGCAGAAGCGATCCCAAATAGATAAGCCACGCTCCCCTGGTTTAGATCCACCCTCTATTTGGAACGCAGATGTAGCAACACCCCAGGAAAAATGATTCGGAAAATCCTTACGAGATGGAAAACCGTTGTAATTATCAGAGTACATATTTGTTTTTGTCAGCATAAAAGTATCAAAAAAATTACCCCCTAACAGCGCCAGTGGTAAGTCCATCAATCAATCGACGCGAAGCGAATATAAAGAGAACAATTAAAGGCAGCACTGCAATGGCTGAGCCAGCCATAATGGCACCCCACTCAGTATTTACAGGACTTTGCATTGACCTAAGTGCGATTGGTAAGGTGTAACGTCCAATGCTTCTCATGACAACCAAGGGTCCTGTGAAATTATTCCAAGAAGCAATAAATGAAACTAGGCCCAATGTTCCAATTGCCGGACCAAGCAAGGGCATCACAATCTGAATAAAGATACGCAACTCACCACAACCATCCATACGAGCTGCCTCAATTAATGGCTTGGGAATAGATGAGGAAATAAATTGGCGCATTAAAAAGATTCCAAAGGCACTGGCAGCACTTGGTAAATAAAGGGCTCTCGGTTCATCTATCCAACCAAGGATATCCATAATCATGAAGGTTGGAATCATTCCCAAAAAAGGTGGGATTAACATCGTACCCATTACAAAAGCAAACAATATTTTTTTACCTTTAAAATCAAAATGTGCAAAGGCATAACCGCCCATCGAGCAAAAAATTATGATCAAGAAGGTATTGATCATTGCAACATAAATGCTCCAGCCCAAATTTTTCCAGAAGGGAATACGCATTGTCAGTATCTGAACATTGGCAATAAAGTCATCACCAAAAAATAATGGTGGTGGCAGCTGAAAAATTTCACTACGATTGTGTGTTGCAAATACAAACATAAAGTAAAAGGGTAGTAACATCACGCACATGCCAATAATGACGAGCAAATAAGCCCCGGCCGTAGTCATGGTTTTTTGCTGCCTCAAGACTCACCCCTTACAGTTGAATTCGTATTTTTTTCCTTGAAGAAATAATTGATTCCCAAGGTCATCACCATCACCACCGCAAACAGCAGCCAAGAAATTGCGCTAGCAATACCAAAATCATTAAATTCAAATGCTGTTTTATACATATACATTGCCGTAGTCATGCCAGCTTGATCTGGCCCACCTTTGCCACCGGTCAAAATAAAAGGCTCTTCAAATAATTGCAGTCCGCCGATGACGCTTAAAGTGACACTAAAAAACATTACTGGCTTTAAGCTTGGTAAGGTAATTTTCCAAAACTGCTGCCTTGGAGAGGCGCCATCCATCATTGCTGCCTCATAAAGTTCTGCTGGAATCGTTTGTAAGGCAGCAAGATATAAAACAGTATTGAAGCCAACAAAACGCCAAAAAACTACCAGCGCTATTGCAGGCTTAATGTTTTCCGGTCGCCCAAGCCAATCAATGTTCTGAATAGGCAAAAGATAGCCGAAGACCGGAACCTTGGATAAATAATGCAAAAGCACATTTAGAGCTCCATAATCTGTAGATAACAATGCAGAAAACATAATAGCAATTGCAACTGTTGAAGTGATATACGGCAAGAAGTAAATGCCTGTAACGGCATTACGTAAATGCTTAAATCTTCGATGAATAAAACAAGCCAAGGGCACGGCAACAAGATGCTGTGGAATTCCAGAAACTAAAGCTAGCCAGAGGGTATTACCCAGTGATTTCCAAAACCAAGGATCACCAAGAGTAAAGACAAAGTTTCCAAAGCCAACAAAGCGCATTGAATCAATCCCCTGAATAGGATCCCAGCTCTGAAAAGCTAAAAATAATGCAAATAGCAAGGGAAATAATCCGAAGATGCCAAACAATATAAAGAATGGACTAAGAAATAAATAGGGAGCAAATCTAGATTTATGCATCATGGTTTGATCTGCCGATACTCAATCTGTTTTTGGGCATCGTTAAGCGCCTGAATAATAGGCTTATTATCAATTAGCACTTTATCCAAAGCGTTATCCACCACTTCTGCTGCAATAGGATCTAGGCGGTTAACTGGAATTGAGTCAATTTGCAATGCTGATTTACGCCAAAGCTCCCTCGCTTTTTGCCCTCCAAAAAAATTCATAGGCTCCTGAAAATAAGGGTCGTTTTGAGCCTCCATGAGTGCTGGAAAAGCATCATACTTTCGAAACCCCTCTAGCTGTTGATTTCGATTGAGCGTCAGGAGACGAATGAACTCATAGGCCAATTCTGGATGAGATGATTTAGCGGGAATGGCATAAAAAGTTCCACCCCAAGCGACTTTCACTTCCTCTGGAAGGTTAGCAACACGCCATTTTCCAGCAGTATTGGGTGCCAGCCAATTACCAAGATGCCCCCCAAACCAAGCGCCAAGCATTTGAGTAGCGACAGCTCCGTTTCTAAGCATCTCAGTCCATTCGTTAGACCAGGCCTTAGATTTTCCATCTAACCCTTCCTGGCGTGCCACTTTTGCTATCTCAAATGCACGCTGAAAACGCATTGAATTTACTAGCGCCTTACCATCATGATCAAAATACAGGCCGTCTCCATGCTTGATCCGGTCCCTAATTAATATATCCTTTAAGTCGTGAGCATCAGCCAACAAAAAGCTACCAGTTGCTTTCTTAATTTTTCTACCGCTGTTAATAAATGAATCCCACGATTGCGTTAGATCTTCCGGCTTAACACCGCTGCGCCTCAATAAATCCTCACGATAAAATAGCGCACCAGGACCAATATCCCCCGGTACCGCATAAATCCCTCCATTGGTACCGGTGGCTTGAGATATCGTGTATGGTACAAAGCGTTTTTTTTCAACTCCAAATAGATATGGGGATGCACTCAAATCTATAAATCCACCACTGTTAATAAATCTACCCAGATAGCCAACTTCTAAGGCAACAATGTCCGGCAAGTGCGTTCTTGTAGCCAGGGCTGTTGTCATGGACGTGTGATGGTCGCTGTATTCGCGGCTTATTACCTCAACTTCAACCTCTGGATGCAACTTTTTCCAAGCAGGAATTGCCAGCCGAACAATTTGATCTACCGAGGGATAAGCAGCAATAGTCAGTGTCTCAGCATGAATACCAGTACAAATTAAAAAGGTACAGATCAAAGATTGAAGTAGCCATTTCTCAAAAACCTGAAAGCAAATTACAGTTCTGCAAACTATTATGTTGTTAACCCTGGAGATTTCTGAAAGCGCTTTCATAAGTACATCATAGTTTTACATTACAAAATATGTCAACTAGGGGTAAATACTGATCTAGTGCTTAGTTTTCGGCTTAACTAATGGGGGCTGAGTCGACTCTCTCACCACCAATTGAGGGGGCATTACCATCATCTGAGGGGCTTTGCCCTCAATTAGCTGAATCATGGCATTAGCCGCTACTTTGCCGATTTCAAATATTGAGTGCCTTACAGTGGTTAATGGCGGAATAAAGTAGCTTGAGCTGTATAAGTCATCAAAACCCACTAAAGAAATATCTTCGGGCACCTTCAAGCCGTGATTGTATATCGATAGCGCGGCTCCATAAGCCATTTGATCGTTTGCAGCCATAATTGCTGTAAATTTGGTTCCAGAAGCTAACAATAAATCAGTGGCCTCCTTGCCGCCACTCTCCAAAAAATTACCTCGGGCTGACAAAACTGGGTTGTATGAAATACCATGATACTGAAGAGCTGTTCTGTAGCCTTGAAAACGCTGCACGGCATCACTATGGCCAGTACTACCATTAATAAAAGCAATTTGCTTGTGTCCCAAGGAGATCAAATGTTCTGTTGCCATTAAAGCGCCTGAAAAATTATCAAAATCCAAACTTCTTAAACTTTTGGATTGAAGATTGCGCCCGGTAATAACCATTGGTGTTTTATCGGACTGCTTTAAAAGTTCTATATCCGACATAGATGGCGTCAAAATAATAATGCCGTCCACCCTTCTGCTTTCAAGGGAGGCAATACAGCGTCGCTCATCTGCCTCATTCCAGTGACCACTAACAAACAAAGGGGTGTAGCCCGCCTCGATAAGCACATCCTCAATACCCAGCAATCCTTGCCCATAAAATGGGCTATCAAGGGCTTGCGTTATTACGCCAATACACCTACTCTTACCGCCCGCGAGACTACTTGCCAATGGATTTGCAACATAATGAAATTTTTGTATAGCTTTAGCAATTGCTGCGCGCTTTCCCTCGCTAATTGGAACCGTGCCATTTAAATAACGGGAGACAGTACTGGGCGAAACTCCAGCCTCTTGCGCTACCAACTTTAGCGATACCACCTCGGATGAATTTTTATTAGCATGCAAGGAATTTTTAGTTTTAGCCATAAATCATATTAATTATTTAGTCGCTTTAAAAAAAATAATAAGCGGTATAGTTACACATCATGATAGACCGAAATTGAACCCTAAAATGAATTTTTCGCAAACCTACCCAAGACTTCTCGGCGATATTGGCGGTACCAACGCTCGATTTGCAATGCAGACATTGGAAAATGGGCCACTTATTAACGCTCAGGCTCTTCCATGCAAAAATTATGAAAATCCCATTGATGCCATTAAAGACTACCTTGAGACAAACATGCTCCCGAGCCCAGTCTGGGCAGCCATTGGTATTGCAACCGATGTGTCTAGTGATGCCATAAAAATGACCAATAACCACTGGCGGTTTTCAAAAAATGTTTTGAGAAACTCCCTTGGAGTTGACTTGCTTGAGATCCTCAATGACTTTACCAGCCTTGCATTCGCCATACCAACCCTAAAGCAAGACCAGCTTCAAAAAATCGGCGCCGGAACTCCTGATCCAAAAAAACCTTGTGGACTCATTGGCGCTGGGACTGGCTTGGGAATTTCAGGTTTAATCGCAGAAGGCGGCAAAATCATCCCCTTGTCGGGTGAAGGTGGTCATGCAACCTTGCCTGCATTTAATTCCTATGAGGCAGAATTAATCAGCATTCTTCGTGAAGAATTTGAGCATGTTTCAGCGGAACGGGTACTATCTGGCCCAGGCATTGAAAATCTTCATAGAGCAATCTTGCAACATGCTGGATTTAATGCGGATGATCCACGTTTTAATAAAAAAGCGCATGAAATCACCGAAGCTGGTATTACTAAAACCTGTGATTACGCCCGAAAAACACTAGATGTTTTTTGTGAAATATTTGGCACCGTCTCTTCAGATCTTGCACTCACCCTTGGCGCTAAAGGGGGGCTTTACATTGGCGGCGGAGTAATACCTAAACTTGGAGATTTTTTTGAAAAATCTGGATTTAGGAGGCGCTTTGAGAACAAGGGTCGTTTCAGTAGCTATCTGCGTGAGATTCCCACCTGGGTTATTAATGACCAATGTTGGCCAGGCATCATTGGTGCAGCCAACTCCCTTGATCAAGCCCATGAGCTTATGATGAAGTAACTCTAGAATCCAATACTTCATAATGTAAATGAGGTCCTGTTGACCTACCAGTACTGCCTAACTTAGCAATCATCTGTTGTGATTTAACGTGCTGACCTTGGGATACAAATAACTCTTGAACGTGAGCATAACGTGTTACCAGATGATTGGCATGCTCAATCTCGACTAAATACCCATATCCGCCTACCCACCCCGCTCTTTTCACAATGCCATCCGCAGCCGCCAAAATAATTGCACCTGGTTTAGCTGAAATATCGATACCGTTATGCCATGACAACAAATGAGTAAAGGGGTCTAGGCGATATCCATACTGACTAGTAATAATCTTAGCGCCTGGTAAAGGCGAGTCTAAGGAGATGAAAGAAGAGTTTTTTGCAACTTCATATTGAAGTTTTTTTTCAGCCAACTCCAGTTTGGCTAGAAATAACTCTGACTGCCCCAAAGTTTGATCTACTCGCACACCAAACGAGTTCGAGCTGGTCGACATGGGGGGTTGATCAACTGCATTTTTAGGGGGTAATTTTGGATATTTTAAATTACGCTCCTTAAGTAAGTCTAAATTTCTGAGGCGACGTTCAGCATCTTCCAATTGAAATTGCAACTCATACAATTTCTCTTCATAATCATCTACACGCTGAATTGATTTACCTGTATGGCCAAACTCTTCATTTATCAATAAATGTTTTGCATTTATCGAAAATTTCATCAAAATATACAATGAAAAAATAGCGGCCAAAAAGAGTGCAAAAATACCCAAAACACATCCCAAAAGAGATATATGAATCTCTTTAGTTCGACTGCGACCCCATATTAGTATCAAAATTTTCATAACTGGAACTATTTAAATTCCATATTTAATGCACGCCAGAGTTAAGCTCAAGAATTGGTTGCATTACCGCCATAACGATTGCTAAAACCAACAAGCCCATTAACAAAATCAAGGCTGGCTCAAGAATGCCTGTAAAAATCTTAGTCTTTTGCTCTGCCTCTAGCTCGGCATTCTCGGCCCCATACTTTAACATTTCACCCAACTTTCCAGAAGCCTCCCCAGCACGAATTAAATGTATTAATAGTGGGGAAAATACCGCCTGACTTCCTAGCGCTTGGGCTAAGCTTGCACCCTCTCTTAGCCGTAACTCAGTTGATTCAATTGCTTTACGCAAAACATGATTCACGAGGGTATTTCTTGCGCTTCTTAGGGAAGTTAATATGGGTACACTAGCCGTAACCAACATTGCCATGGTATTTGCAAATCTTGCTGTTTCAAATGCCAAGATAAGCGGGCCCAAAATAGGTAAATTCAGACAAAAGCGATCAAATTTTATACGGCTCTCCTCTTGCTTCAAGGCGCTCCTACCAAGAAAAAAAGTTGCGGCAACCAACAATAAAAGCACCAAACCCCAAGAGCTGATAAATCCAGAAATTGCCAAAATTGCTTCCGTTAAAAAAGGTAGTGTTTGCTTAGAGCTTTGAAATACTCTAGCAATTTGCGGCACTACATACGTCATCAGAAACATAATGACCATAAACGAAACAGCTGTAAGCATAGCTGGATAGGCCAATGCGCCTAAAGCTTTTTGTTTGAGAGCCTGCCTTTTTTCCAGAAATTCAGCGAGCTGAGTAAGCACCTGACCCATTTTTCCAGATTGCTCTGCAGCAGCAACTACACCTTGATATAAATCGTCGAAACTATCGGGATGAATGGCAATTGCACGGGAAAGCGGAAGGCCTGAACGTAACTCATCCGAAACTGCCTGTAAAACTTTTTTTACATGAGGCTTAGCGGTCTCATCACCCAATACTCGAAGTGCCTCCTCTATGGAGACACTTGAGCGGACTAAAAGAGCTAGCTGTTTTGAAAACACAGCTAGCTCGGAACGAGTAAGCGGACGATTTTCAGAAAAAAATCTTTGCCAAAATAGATTTTTGGTCCACTCTGATTCAAGCTCAATTCTAATTGGGACAAGCTGTCGCGCAATTAATCCTTGACGCACAGTACGCAGACTATCACCTTCAACACTACCGCGCTCTGTCTTTCCAGCAAAAGTTAGCGCTTCAAAACGATAATGTGGCATTCAATCCACCTTATTAAATCGGGAACTCATTGCCTGATAAGCCAGTCACGCGAAATACTTCTTCAGGAGTTGTCTTGCCGGCATCAATCCATCGCTGACAATCCCCAGCAAGCGTGCGCATACCACTAAAAATTGCATGCTTACGCAATTCACTTTCAGGTGCTCGATTATGAATGAGCTCCTTCATCTTTTCATCGGTAGACATTAATTCATATATTCCAGCCCTTCCGCTGTATCCGGACTCTCCGCATTTAATACACCCAACTCCACCACAATCAATGCAGGATAATCGAATTAAACGCTGACCCAAAACTCCCAATAGAGTTGATGAGAGTAAGAATGGCTCGATACCCATATCAATAAGTCTCGTTACCGCCGAAGGAGCATCATTAGTATGTAAGGTTGCCAAAACTAAATGTCCGGTTAAAGAGGCCTGAACCGCAATTTGGGCAGTTTCTAAATCTCGGATCTCTCCAATCATGACGATGTCTGGATCTTGGCGCAAGATAGCACGCAAAGCACGGCCAAAAGTCATCTCAATTCTAGAATTAACCTGGGTTTGCCCAATTCCCTCAAGACTATATTCAATCGGATCTTCAACAGTCATAATGTTATTGATTTTATTGCGCAATCTCAATAACGCCCCATAAAGAGTCGTTGTCTTTCCACTGCCCGTTGGTCCGGTAACAAGGACAATGCCATGCGGGCGATGAATTAGTCGATCAAACTGATCGTAAGTATCTTGTGCCATACCCAAGGCTACAAGATCTAATTTGCTGTAATCTTTTTCAAGCAAACGCATTACTACTCTTTCGCCATGTGATGTTGGCAAAGTTGAAACGCGCACATCAACACCTTTGCCGCCAACCCTCAAGGAAATACGCCCATCCTGAGGCAAACGTTTCTCAGCAATATCTAAAGATGCCATAATTTTTATGCGCGATACAAGTGCAGCATGTAGGTCTCGCCTCATGTCAACAATATCACGCAAATTACCATCAACCCTAAAGCGAACGATAGATTGACGTTCAAAAGCCTCAAGATGAATATCCGACGCGCCGTCACGACTGGCCTGTTTAAGAAGGCTATTAATCATCCTTATGACTGGAGCATCATCATTCATCTCCAGAAGATCCTCCAAGACCGGCATTTCCTGAAGTAAACGTGATAAATCTACTGTTTCTTCGACTTCATCGATAATCTGCGAGGCATCTGCATCGCCTTGAGAATAAATATCCCCCAGTAATTCCATTACATCCTCTGGAGGTAACTCCAAACGATGGACCGGACCCACAATACGAGTAATTTCTTGCAAAACTCCATAATCAGTGTCAACGCTATGTACTAGTTCATTAACACCATCATGAACTGATGGCCTTAAAAATACCCGATGCGTTCTTGCATAAGTGAAGGGTATTCGAAATGCCATTATTGTCCTACGCTAGGTTTATTCGAGTCGCCTCCAGGCGTAGCTTGATTTCCGGAAGGGGCCATTAGTGGGTCAATATTTCCTGACATCATCGGCATATCTTTGACTGCCGGCAAAATCATCGTTGATGGTTTGAAATTAGACTCTTTGCCTTCAATAAAACGCATACGGTTAGCCGTAATTTCTTGATCTTGACCCTGATCGCGCAAAATATAAGGTCTCAAAAAAACCAATAAATTTGTCTTGGTATGGTTATTACTATCAGATCTAAACAATGCCCCTAAAATAGGTATATTACTTAAATAAGGAATACCACTAGAGCCGTCCGTGTAGTTATTCTCAATTAATCCTCCAAGCACCAATATTTGGCCATCATCAACAATCACATTAGTCTCTACATCGCGTTTATTGAGAATTGGCCCTTGACCGGCAACTTGGCTTGATATCCCTGACACCTCTTGGTAAATGGCCATCTTTACCAGGTTATTTTCAGAAATTTGGGGCTTTACTCGCATAATCAACCCGATGTCCTGTCGAGTGACAGTTTGAAAAGGGGTAGCAGTTTGCGTTGCTGATGTTGATGCATATGAGCCAGTAAGAATAGGAATGTTTTGACCCACAACAATACGAGCCTCCTCGTTATCCAAGGTAATCAGATTAGGAGTAGAAAGAATGTTTGTTCCCGTTGTTGTACTTAGGGCCGTCAATAGAGCAGACATTCCATATACACCATTGAACTTAGTAAGCAATCCTAAATTCAACCCTTGGTTAGGGGGAATTGTGGTAGATGTAGCGGCCCCAGGGTTCAATATAGCATTAATATTTTGCGATAGATTAACAATATTTGAGCCCGCTACACCCGAAGCGTTTGTAAAATTTGTACCTCCAAAGCCTGTATTTTGATTACCAGCTCCCACCAAACCTTGCCATTGAATACCAAGTTCAGCAGCATTGGTTGAGCTTACCTCAACAATGATTGTTTCAATATAGACTTGTCCTCGACGCTTATCTAGCTGATCAATTACATGGCGTAAGCTACGATACAAAGGCTCTGCAGCGGTGATAATAAGAGAGTTGGTTGATGGCTCTGCCTGAATAATTCCACCAGTAGTTGGCGTGCTGCTACTTGTTAATGCCGATGTCGCAGCGGCAGCAGTTGTACCACCAGAAGGTGACCCCGTAGTTATTGGAGGCGGTTGATTGGTATTAACGCTTGCATTTTGCTGTGATACAGCACCACTTGCTACTTGAGCCGATAAATTAGCATCCGCAGCAACAATTGCACGCAATGTTACGGCCAATTTCGTAGCCTCAGCGTTTTTAAGTGGAACCACCCAAATATTTCCATTGCTATTACCAGGGACATCCAGCCGTGCAATCAATGCGCGAATTTGGCGTATTCTTTCTGAGCTAGAACCTCTCAAAAGCAAAGAATTACTTCTAGCATCAGCCATAACGATAGTCTTGGTAGATGGATCCGCCCCTGGCGCAGCACCAGTATCCAAGACCTTATTGAGCATCGCCGCTACATCCAATGCTATTGCATATTGCAGCTTTATAGTTTGAATATCGGTAGAAGTTGGAGCATCAATTGAGTCAATTAACTGCGAAATCCGCTGAATATTGCTTGCATAATCAGTAATAACAATCGTGTTATTTCCAGGATATGCATTGATGGAGTTATTTGGAGAAACTAATGGCTTTAAGACTCCAAGCAAATTATTTGCAGACTCAAATTTAATTTTAAAGACTTTCGTAATAATCTGATCGCCACCATCTTTGATTTGACCAGTAGTTACAGTATTACCAATTAACTTGGCATCATTTTCGAGAACAACCCTATATATTCCATTTGTTTCAACCAAGGCAAAACCAGCCGTACGAAGAGCGCTTGAGAAAGCATCAAGCGCCTTAGCTTTCGAAAGTGGCTTATTACTAACTAAAGTAATCGTGCCTTTTACCTTGGGGTCTACCAATATTGTTTGACCGGTAGATTTTGCTACAGCACTACTTACAGACTCTATATCTGCACCAACAAAAGCAACCGTAATATTGCCCTCATCCCCAAGAGCAAAAATATTTTGAGACCCTATAAGCAGAACAAGCAAAAGGAATGCCGCCAATGAAAACGATTTCATATGGCCATACATATTTTCAACTAACATCGCTTTCATTTTCTATAGTTTCAGGCGGTATACATCCGCCTCTCTTTTACCCAACAAAGACAAAAGACCCACCAAAGAGTCAAACATTTCTGGATCAGCGGTTGCAACCCCAGAGAATTGGACTTTACCATCATGCATTGCACCATCACCACTCAATATTAATGGTCCATTAATCGTACTTAAATGCCAAATACTGCCATCATTACTCAAATTTACCCTTAAATCATAAGTTCCCAGCGGTTTTACTGGGCTAACTGGGCTGGAAACATTGGCAATATTAAATCGAATGGTGCCTTTTTGAATTTCGCCAAACTGTAGTTCAGACCAAAACATATGAATATTTCCCCTGGGCCGCAGAGTAGTCCAGGGACTGCCAAGACCCTCAAGGATATTTGCCGGCAATCCAACCTCGCCACCACTTACATTTAGCCCCCCAAAATCCAAAGATAATGTTAGAGGATCAGCTAGGGCAGGAAAAATAAGTCGTGAATAGCACCCCAAAGGTTCGTCACCAAAGCCAAATGAGCATTTACTGTGATAAGTGATGCGGCTGGTAGTGCCAGAGATTGGCTTACAACTTGACTCACCCGGAATTCGCTCAGAAAATCCTACCGCCACACTCCCATCCCAAAGAGTACCTTGAGCCTGACTTAACAAAACTCGGCAACTTGTATGTTCGTTGACAATATTTGCAATCCAACGGGCTGGCATCTGAAGTAAAACTACAGAGGAGACAACTACGATAAGCGCGCTACGCCAAAGCCAATTTAGACGAACAGCACTCAAAGAATCAAGGCGAAACACAAATCTAGCTCTCACTGGGAAACTCCTAGAGCTTGTCTTAAGGTAGCGCTGACCGTTACCATGCCGGCAGATTTCTCAGAAATGATTTCGACTTTAATTGGATAAAGACGCCATTGCGCCATATATTCGTTGAGTAATTCAACCCAACTTCCAAAAGAAACATTTTTAATCTGCAGCTCAATCTGAGGAGGGTTGCTTGCAACTAGCTGGAAAATCGAATAACTAATTCCCTTAGTCCTGGAAAAAGCCTTTATGCGATTGAGTTCTTCGTCGGATAACGGTGAAACTACTGATATTTCAGTTGGCCTTGTTTTTGCTATTTGCACAGCATTTTGTAGCTGGTCCCACTGAGTAGGATAAAAAAACATCTGAGACTGAAATTTTTCTTCTATAGGGGTGTAAATCCAAATCCAAAAGACTAATCCTGCAAAAAATATACTTAACGTCTGCAATCGTAACCGTAAAATTTCAGTAAATTTACGGCTCAAAGATCCCTTTAGCCCTATCTGAGAAGGCATTTTTATGAATAACATCCTTAACTTTATGAATGCATGCTTCAGATTGTGCAGTAACTGTTCGAGCTGAGTTTTTTTACTCATAAAGACTTAACCCCTTCAACCTTATGCAAGAGGCCAGCATATGGGAAAAGTTGAAATTCATTCATATCAATTTGCTCAACGTACATACCAATATCTGCAGCAACCTTAGTCACATCCATGTCCTTGATCAATTCTTTAGAGTCATTATTGGCCACTTTTTTCAGAGAAAATAGCAATGTTTTACCGTCATAACGGATACGTTCAATGCAATCTCCATGATGCAAATGTATTTTTAATTGCTCAAGCTTTCCAGCCAAACTCAAGAAGTCAGCATCATCAAGCAGACCTCGCTCATTTTGTGCCATTCTCGCAGCAGCAAGAACATCAATGACTGAATTTTGACTCGGGGTTGATTGACTTATCAGCCAACCGGGTGATGCCAGAGCGCTTGAAGCTAACGCATCAATCTGACTTGCCCACTGCCAGCTCACTAAAGCAAGACCCAAGAGGTTCAGAAGTCCCCCAAGAGTCATTATCAATAGACACCGCTTGAACCAAATGAAAGGGCCTATCCATAGATCCTTGTTCAGCCAAGCGTTAGAGCCCTGACCTGAAATACTAACCTGATTATGAGACTTTTTTGCAATTTTTTTCTTTTTAGAAGCGGTTGTTTGTGCAAGCAATAAATTAACCGATGCATCAAGTGATTCGGCACCAGAGAAATAAGTATGCAGTATCTTTGGCGCAACCCAACTCCAAGAAAATTGCATCATTGTTTTTGCCTTTGAAACTTTGGGTAATGTAAGATGTCCTTCATCCCTCAGCATATTCTCGGCCCATGCTACCCCAGTTTGTAAACCTGTTCTCAAAGTAATAATGGTCGTTTCGCTTTGCTCAAGGCCATACATTCCGTGGAATTGGGAACCATCTGTATCACTTATGTCGGGTATTTCCAGAACAAAAAAATCTGGTACAAGACGAACGCTTGGAGACATCAACTCCCACAACTGAGAAGAAAGCCAATCAAGCCAATGACGCTCCACTAGAGCCAATGTTCTTTCCGTTGCAGAGCGATTGATTTGAGGTGGAAAAAGCTGAATGCACATTGAATCTGGGCTGGTGAGAAGGTATTCCTCTACTAAGCTAGGAAGTGCTTGACGCAACTTCTTCATTGCAACCAATGGAACACGTGTTTCTATTATGCGAACATCAACCGTGGGAATGAGCGCAACCACTTCATCTGCATAGGGCATTGCCTCAATTGCACTAACACCCTGAGGCGCCAATCTTAACCAATCTTGCAATACTAATGAACCATCATTAAGTTGCTGCAACAAGCTTCGAGGCTCATCCATTAAAATCCAAGCAAAACGTTCTTGCACATCCATACGGCCATAGTCATAACTAGATCCAATGAATGGTTTTACTGGGCAGTGAATAATTAACAAGCTCATTCTGATAGGGTTCTACTTGATTTATTCCAGATAACTTGGGTGAGCTCGCCTGTCGGCAATGGCGTAGAGGACCTCTGTATTAAAGCCTCACCGTTAAAGACTCCACGACCCAAATGCACTTCTGTCCGGGCCAACCAAAATTGTGACTTGACATCTAAGCCACTTAAATCAATACCCGATGATTGATTGACCGAGATGCGATTTAATGCTGCAACAACATCAGAAGTTGTTTTAAAAGGCGCATATGTTCTTTGCTGAACTAATTGATTTGCTGCACCAAGACTTAGATTGGGAATAGCGGCCATTAAAACAGGGGCGCTGGCCGTATTCACATTAGTGGGTGTCAATATAGGAAGTATGCATACATATAACCTTAAATTATCAATCATCCCAGCAGTAATTCCATTTATCCCCTCAAGATCACCAAGGCTAGTTAATGGAAGCCCACGGGACAACATTTCTTGAGCTAACTGAGTAGCCAAACCCGCATCCATCCCAAGAGCGTTCAATAAACGACCGAAAGCTGCCACCCCCGAGGGATTGATTTTCTTAAAATCAGCATCCCAAAGATTGGTTAAGTTAAATAAACCCTGAGCATCAGTAAGCCCGCCAAGTAAGCTGGCCCCTTGGATTTCATCCGGAATATCCTGATCTTTTAGAAAGTCATCTATCTTGCTTTGACCCAATGGCAATGCCCAAGGTTCACCAAGCCAATCATACTGGCTAGTTCTGGAATCTTCACTTAGCACTAGACGTGAAAAATCAATTGCGGACCTATTCAGCCAAAGTGCTTGAATTCTATCCCGATTATTCTGCAAGGTTCTTGCCTCAATGTCTTGACGCCATATGAGACCTATTAATAAAACTGCGGCAACTCCAACCACGACCAAAGAGATAATAGTAGCGGATCCACGTTCACCATAATTAACTCTCTCCCTACAATTGGTCATACGCCATATCCTGCAAGACAAGAGCGCTCTATCGGCATTGACGAAGATCCAGCCCACCATCGCATGACCACTCCCTCAATTTGAGACTGAGCCCCCAAACCAACTCCCTGTGAGCTCAGATAGGGAGCCCCTTTAGTCGCAGCCGCTGCACTACTACTTGCAATTGATGGGGCTGCAGTGGCCAAAAAGGTAGCAGCATTGGGAGCCAACCCCTGACTTTGAGCACTTTGTTTGGTAATGCCAGGCCAAATCATGCTTGATTGCATGTCAGTAGAAATTAAATCTGGATCGCGAATCAAGGGCAACCAAAGGGACTGAACATCTAATAACGTCTGTAGATCTTTGCTGACCCATCTTTGTAAACCTTGCTCAGAACTTGTATATCCCACTATGACCCAGTTATTTCCTTTAATGCTAGAACTATGGCGCACAAACCAGGTTGATTTGCTTCCTATTGCCCAAGGCACAGATCCTAGCTGCATAGGTCGCACCATTTCTTGGCAATCACGTTCAAATTGACCAACCAAGCGCCGATAATCAGCGTGAATATGCATCTGACTCTCAATATTCGCCCGCCCTCTTACAAGCGCGCCCAAGCCCCGAAAGGCCATCATTCCGACAATAGCTAAAATAGCAAGCGCAATCATCATCTCCACAAGAGTAAAGCCAGCACAATTAGAATGAATGGGCTTGAAGTTACGGCTCATAAAATTCGTAAGCCGTGATTTGGCACAACAGCAACTAGCAGGGCCAAACGGGGGCCAATAGGGGTGCTTATGGAATTGATACTTGATTCAAAAACTGAAATCTCAACTCTTCTAAAAGCGGGGTTGGGAGTCACCGATACCTTTTGCTCACAAACCAAACGGTACTCCCCTTGAGGACAAGGCGTATAGCTTGTTGTCAAATCTGGCCAAATTTGAGTCATACGCAACATGTTCATAGAGTTATCAGCACTCCAAAGTGCGGCAGTACGAATATTGATACCCCTTTCAGCATCAGCAGCTGCTGCAATTGCCCGCATGCCAGAAATTAAGGCGAGAGAGAGTATCAATAGGCCAATAAGGACCTCAATTAGAGCAAAACCATGAGAATTTTTGTTTAATGTCATGGTGAAGTCCACAAAAAGTTTCCACTGCTTTTTCTGATCAGGAAAGCTCTACGGTCTTTTTGCAAAATAATAATTCGCACAGGATCGACAATGTACTCATCCCCCAGCAGAAGCTTAACTGATTCCATTTCAACCGGGGCATGCCATTGTTGAGGACTGTATACATCACGCAATGGGCGGAGATTTGCAGAGGAATTGCCTTGATAAAAACGCCAACCTTTAGAATCAATTTCAGCCGTTATTGGCTGACCACTAGCAGCACCTTCTTCTGCGGCTAAGTTTAAAGTCCCAGTTAGGCGATCTAAGTCTTCACGCCAATAACGTATCTCGTGATTTGGAATTGCTAGGGAGGCCATCGAAAGGACTATAGCCATGATAGTAATTACAATTAGCAGTTCAATTAGGGTGAAGCCACCCTCGGAGTTATTGCCAGTTACCAATGTCCGCATCGTTTCCAGTACCGCCTGGCTTACCATCCGCTCCAAAACTGTATACGTCGATTTCACTCTTTTGACCGGGATTACTATATTGATACGGGGCACCCCAAGGATCGCTAGGAAGGTTATCAAGGTAACCACCCTGCTTCCAATTTTGAGGAATAGGGTCAGTCGATGGTCTTTCAACTAAAGCCTTCAAACCTTGTTCAGTTGTGGGATAGCGCCCAATATCTAACCGATAGAGCTTTAAGGCTTGAACTATCGTCCCTACATCTTGTTTGGCGGCTGTTACCCTAGCCTGATCTGGTCTACCCATAATTTTGGGAACAATTAAGGTAGCTAAAATTCCTATAATTGCGATCACCACCATAATTTCAATTAAGGTGAATCCCTCCTGATTTTTAAGGGATCCTTTTTTAAAGTTGTTTGTAAACTGATTGTTAAATATTGCACTGCACAAATTTAACAATTTTGTTCGGATTTTGTTAAGGTTTAACATGGCGTCTCATTAGGGTAATTTGTATTCATTCTATAGGGATTCTTGCTCTTGAGCCAATTTATAGACAATCTGAAAGCGCTTGTCAAAAACTCGCTTAATCAACTAGCGATAAGTCAAAGCCGAAGCCATTCATTATGGAAAGCAAAACTTAGTTCTGCATATCAAAAGGCGCTAGAGATGAACCTAGAAAAGCTTCAGCCTTTTCTATCAAGTCCAACTGTAATATTTGTCAAAAAAAGGCTTCCAAACCCTAAACCCACTATACAAAATTTAACTTTTTGCCTGATGCTAGCGACAGCAGCCTGTGCCGCAACTTGGACCATGAAATTAGTTCAACTAGGAACACCACCATCAAGCAATGAATGGAGTCAGCGCGGCACAACGCTTTACTCCAGCATAGAATCAAGCGCTATTAGCTCACTATTTGGAAGACAACCTCTCACCAAAAATAGCATCAGCCTCCAAGGAATCGTTATCACAGGCAAGGATCTTTCGGGCGCCTTTTCTGGGTTTGCACTGTTTAACATAGATGGCAAACCTACCGGACCAGTTGCGGTTGGCGAAAGTCCAGGCAAGGGCTTGAGCCTACAAAGCATCAGCACAGATGAAGCAATCTTGCAATATAGTGGAGAATCAATGAATGTAAAGCTAGAGGTAACACAGAAGAAGAAAAATAAAAATATTAGCGTCGGCGCAACCACTCAAACACCAAAGCCATGACCTCCACACCCAATCAGTACGGTCATGAAAAATAAATCACTTCAATCTTTTCCCGAGTGGGCGAGCTGGCTTCATGAAAATTTATTGAAGGGCTGTGATCAATCGACGCTAATTTCCACGCTTATTGATAATCAATTTGATATAGACTCAATCAAACAAGAAATTGCTCTATTTAATTATGGTGGGATTAGAAAAAGAGAAATTTCAAATATCCAGTTGCCTAATACAGATTTTTATGCATCTCAAAAGCTTTTTTTAGCACAAGAAGATAATGGTTATGCAGTACTAAAGGCTAACTCAAAAAAATTAGAGCTATACATTATTGATAATTTTCTTTCCGCAGAAGAATGTAATGCAGTGATTAAGCTCGGGGAGAAGAAATTGCGACCATCATCTGTAACTATTGATAGTGGGGACAATGGATATCGTACCAGCAGGACCTGTGATCTAGGGCTATTAGAAAACCCCTTCATGAAAAATATAGATGAAAAAATTTCCAAGGCTCTTGGAATACCCAATAACTATTCAGAAGTTACCCAACTTCAAAAGTACGAAGTTGGGCAACAATTCAAACAACATACCGATTACTTTGAGCCCAATAGTGACGAATATCGTCAGCACGCATCTAGGTTTGGCAACAGAACTTGGACCTTTATGGTTTACCTTAATACCGTCTCAGACGGAGGGGGCACTCATTTTTACGGACTAAATCACACTTTCTCCGCCAAACAAGGTCAAGCAGTTGTTTGGAATAATCGACTTCCAAGTGGAAATGTTAACCCTGAGACCCTTCATGCAGGGTTGCCGGTAAAGCAAGGAGTAAAATTTGTGATAACCAAGTGGTTTAGAGAGCGAACAACTAACTGCTTAATGAGTTAAATTGCTTCTTAAGTTGAATAAAATGCGGAGACATTATTCGGGTAGTAGAAATTAATAAATGACATGATCGAGGGCAAATTGCTTTGATTAATTTCATAAGAAGTATTTTTATCACGTCCAGTCTGAATATGAACCACTCGATCACCAAAGCTATTTTTAAAAAATGGAAGACTCCATTTTTTAATTGCAGGCCATTCGTCAATGATGCCGGTGATAATGACGGGCTTATTGGAAAAGTAGTATTCCCTATAAAACTCATGCCTACTTAATAAATGTCGCCTATCAACCTTTTGATCCCTGCCGCTTTGGTGATTCAAATTGCGCCGAATCTCTAAAAAACCAACTACACTTTTTAAGGCGCGTCTGTGTTCGATCCATGGCCATCTTACTGCCACGAAAATAAGGACCTCTTTTAGCAGCCTCAATCTCCAATACGGCACTAGCAACTGGAACCCCTTTAGATACCATAGTGGAAATCATACTGTCAGAAGAATTTCCTAGGATAAGATTTTCAACTATCCAAGCCCTCCAATCCTCACCAACTACCATCGCCCACCCCATACATTAGAAGCTTTTAATTTCACTACATTATTTAATAGAAAATTATTGAACCATAATTCATATCAAAAAATAGTTGCGAAAAAAAATCATGGCAAATAGAGCCCTCTTTTTCTTTGTGATTTACTTATTCCAGACTTCAATGGTTATGGCAAATGAAAACCTGGTTTCCCTTGGGAATATCGAACCAGTATCTCAACTGTGGATTAACCCCGGAATGGCCTCATACCATTTTCAAAAAGATCGCAATTTTAATGGTGCAAATTGGGGATTTGGCATCGAGTATCAGTTCTTAACTGTTGCATCTGTGACTGCGGGTAGATTTTATAATAGCGATAGAGCTTACTCAGACTATGCTGGGATTTATTTTCAGCCAATTTTATTAGGCCCTATAAAGGCGGGTATTGTGGCCGGTGGGTTTAATGGTTATCCACAAGCTAACCATGGCGGCTGGTTTGCCGCAGCTCTTCCTGCATTTACATGGGAAGGGGATAGGGTTGGTGCAACTTTATTTACCATTCCAACTATTGGCGACAGAATACACGGCGCACTATCTCTCCAGCTGAAATTTAATATCTTTAAATAAAATTACCGAATGATGCCAAAAAAAATTGAAATTAACTCAAAAATGGTTTTTTGGTCGGCCTTCACAGCCTTATTTGCATTTAATATCTATACTCATTTTTGGGGTCTTGAAAGATTTAATACCTTAGTTTTTGATGAAACTGCTTATCCAAAAATGGCCCAGGCTTATATAAACGGATTACCCGTTAACGACCCCCATCCCCCACTTGGAAAATATTTATTAGCCCTAGGGTTAAAAATTTCAGATGCAATCGGCTCACTTGGAGTCGAATCAAATGACCTTACTGGGAGCATCCGCGAACCTTGGATGTATAGATGGATCAGCGCACTTGCAGGCCTGTTGACACCATTTGCACTAGGGTGGTTAACATGGGAATCAAGCCATCGACCACGTCTTACAATCCTCGCCATTCTTTTCGCATCTATTGAGGGACTTTTCTTGGTTGAATCACGCTATGGACTCATCAATATATGGTTAATTCTTTTTGGGGTTTTGGGACACGCTTTCTTCATGAAATCCCTGCGGTCTAATAAGTCATCAAATATTTCAATATTCTACCTAGTATTCTCTGGCTTATTTCTAGGAGCCTGTCTGTCAATTAAATGGACAGGCGTAGCATTTCTAGTGGCCCTATGGACGCTATGGCTTCTTTTAAAATTAGAAAAACTTTTTTTGATGCATCAGATCACCATTGCAAAAAAAGTAGACGCTATTAAAGCTAGGCTAAATTTTAGTTATGTAAATAGTAGAGATATTTTTTCTTATGAAATAGAAAAAAGCAATCGAGGGATTTATGAAAAACTTCAGTCTCTAAGTTTTTCAAAACTGATTTTATGTTTACTAGTAATTCCTGGCGCCCTCTACACCCTTCAGTGGCAACCACACTTAAGAATAAATTCCACTTCGTTTATTCAGGCACATGAGCAGATTTTAAACTATCACGAGTCAATGAAGGATGAACATCCCTACTGTTCTAAATGGTATACATGGCCCATTATGCTCCGACCAGTAGGATATTTTTTTGGGACTAGTGAATCCATAAATAACCCACTCCCACCCAATACTCCAAGCTCCAACAAAAAGGGTAATGACATTTTTTATGATGTACATGGTATGGGGAACCCACCCCTTTGGTGGTGCTCAATTTTTGTTTTAATGGGGGTCGCAGTCTACGCGATTCTAGCCCTGAAAGCGCTATTAATAGCTAAATTCTCAATGGGTGGTTTTCAGAAGGGAACTGCAATCTTTTCGCTCAAAATTAAACAGCTCAATCAAGAGCAAATCTTTAGCTTTTACTTATTGATAGGCTATTTTGGAAGTCTTTTGCCTTGGGCTGGTATAGCAAGATGCGTATTTATATATTCTTATATGCCTAGCCTTGTCTTTGCTATTCTAGCACTTGCATATTGCAGTGATTATATTTTGACCTTAAAAAAGTGGCGCATAATTTCTTTTGCAGTTATTTTAGTCAGTCTTATGGGTTTCTATTACTGGTTGCCCAATTTTTTAGGCCTCCCGTTAACAAGCGCCGAATTTTTTTCAAGAATGTGGTTTCGATCATGGATATGAACATAGTATTTACATACTTTGTGTTCAATATAATTTAAATTTATAATTTAAGAAAATTACTTTCCACTCCATCTCGACCAATCCAAACTGGCTAAAGATAGCCGAACTTCAGATCTTATAATTTGAATTTTTGTTTTGCAGTGCTAACAGTTTTTTTATGCGCTTAAAGTAATTCCGTAATTTTATAAAGTACTTGAGCATTGAGAAACCTGATTTTTTCTAGCAAATAATTTATTTATATGGCAAAACTCTCACCATTTCTGACGAGGGTTTGCTTTTCTGATGGGGCCAAAGGATTAGCACTGCATTGCTCCCAAGTAATTTTTGATGAACAAGCGTTACACAAAGTAACGCTAATCAAAGTGCTGGAGAAGGTCCGATGATGCCTAACTCTACCCAGGGAGTCACCGCTTTACTTTAATTAGGCCAAATGGCGTGATTGAAATCACAATAAACCAAAGTACTGGCCCACCAATTGTACCGACATTCAATTCAATTATTCCTGATAACAACATATTAAATAGGAATGCTAAATCACCAATCCCAATAACCAATAAAGTTATCCAATAAGCCAACCAAGATCCCTGCTTCCAAAGCATCGAAGATAAAAAGACTGCTAATACGCCATAACCACCAACATCTAAACAAAAGTTGATGAGCAATCTTGAATGAATAGTTGAAGTCATCTGATCGCTAGCAAATTGAAAAGTCCCTTTTACGCCATTCACTCCACCCAATAACATATTCCATTGAGACTGAACATCTCCACCAAGATACTGATGAATGCCTTCAGCACCAACCCAAATGTGAAGAATTCCCCAAAGTAATAGAAGCATGGCGCCAATCTTGGCACTCATTCCTATAACGGCTGGTTTCATCATTTCTCCCTTTTTAATTTTTTCAAATAGCATTTACTAAACTCTTGGTATATTTTAGATACTTAAGAAAAATATATAAGTAGGCACCAAATGGTAACCAATCAAACAATAGCAAAAACTTCGGTTAATAGCTCCTGCACTGCCAATAGTTGTGAAATTAGGGATGCATTCATGATGATTGGAGGCAAGTGGAAAAGCATGATCTTGTTTGTTCTTTCATCACGAGGAATTGTTCGCTTTAATCAACTGAAGAAAATAGTCGCTGGCATTTCTCAAAAAATGCTGACACAACAATTGCGAGAACTAGAGCGAGATGGACTTATCAAGAGACAGGTATTTCCTGAAGTCCCGCCACATGTTGAATATTCTATGACTGAGCTTGGATTAAGTTTGGGCCCAATCTACCAAGCGGTTCATAAATGGGAACAGGCGAATCGCGCTGCAATATATAAAAGCCGTCTTCAATATGACGATGCCTTAACTTAATTAACCAAAAAGTGTGTAGTGCTGTCTACACACTTTTCAAACCTCACAAGCGTTACTTTAAGTAACGCTCAAATGACCGAACCTAACCTTTGGTCTCAAAAGCTATCTTTTTGTGAGTTTTAGAGTATGTTTAGGTTCTCAGGTTATGAGTCCTCTGCTCTAACCAACTGAGCTTTAAGGGTACGGGGCACTGGCGATGGGCAATGATCTTCGATTTACTCTGACTTGCCATGAGGTTTACTCACTTAACTCCGATTGATATTGAGCCCTACCCTTTTCAAGCAACGCATCAAAGATCTTCTCTAACTTAGAGTTTGACCCCCGAATGCCACCAACGACTTTGGCTGCCCATTCAAAGTATTCCTGTTTTCTCTTGTTATCCCAGCCTGCTGGAGGGGAAGCCAAGATATCTCTCAGGTTGCAGATCTTATCCGCAAGCTTAACCAGCTTAGCCTCATGAGAGGAATGAGCCGCGTGCGCAATTTGTTGTAGCTTACGCTCTGCTTTAGGTAGCGCCTTATCGTCAGTTACCTCCGAAACAATGGAGGCTACATTCTTGCCAAAAGCTTTAGTCAACTCTTCAGCGGTAGTTTGGGTATCTTCAATAGTGTCGTGTAGCAAAGCAGCACAAAGGACATCCCAATTTAAGACCCCCCCTTCATTAACCAGAACATCGACTAGAGCAATAGGGTGATTAATGTAAGGAGAGGCCTCAACGTCCTTACGACGTTGATCCCTATGCTTATTGGCTGAAAAGGCGAGCGCAGAGACAAATTGATTAATCATGATCTCTTCATTCTATTAGGTTTAAAAGTCTTCCCCATAAAACGATAAGACTTAGATAGCTCGAATAATGAGCTCGTAATTTAACAATTGATTTGTAAATTATTTTTACAAATGTTCTTCGCTAGATTGGCATTTTTTAAGACGAAGATTAAAACCCTCTCGTTGTTTATTTTTTAAAATAAGAAATGCTATTGACATTCAATTTGATTTATGATCTTGACTTTTAGCGATGTTGGTGGCATAATGACCACATTCGCAAATTTAATTGCCGTCCTTTAAGGGGTCGGTCCTTCGGAAAGTAATACAGAAATATGAATGCAGTAAATCTCTCTACGACTGGGTTCAATATCCTTGCTACTTGGTCTTCAAATTCCCAAAGCTCACCTCTGCTCAATACCTTCTCACATGAAGATATTCAAAATTTCTTGTGCAGATGCCATAGCCTAGGAATGCCAATCTCAAAATTAGACTTCGCAATTAAAGTCCATTTCTTGGGATCTCTGGTAACACTATTCCCGCAGCACACTCAGAGCATTACGTCTTTACAGAAATTCCTTCGTCTTAGTAGCGCATGGATTGTTCTACCCTGGAGCGCCTTGATCGTCGGCCTTGCGCTAGCCTCACTCATCATGGAGGCACCCAAAATGTAAAAAGCCAACTTAACCTTGAGGGTCAAATTGGCTTGTCCGATTAAATCGGGGTACTGCGTCCGCAAGCAAAGTATATCCCCTTCTGATCTAGCAAGTAAATAGATTCCCTCGATTTTTTAAACCGCCATGCGGTCAGGGGGAGTCTTTGCCTAAAAAACGATTACTTCCAAACATTTCAGTCTTAAAGGAGTAATCCATGTTTTATACACAACGAGTAACACCCAAAATTTACCCGCTTTACTTTCCGGTGAGCGGCAAAATCTTGTCGCACTTTCCTACAAAAAATAAGCCCCCTGCAATCTTGGGCCACTTATTTGCAGGAGGGAAATCAAATGACTAAGCCTAAATATGAATTGGTCATTGTGGAATCCGAGCACAAATTTCCCGTTGATGGAATGTCTCGCTGGGGAGATATCAAGCACTTAATCCCAGTGAGTAAAGAGAAGTGGCGTCAGCTCATTCGAGATGGATATGCCCCACCGGTTACCCGTCTTGGAATTCGTTGCTCATTCCAATCGAACCGCGAAATCTTGCGCTGGTTATCCGATCCACTGAACTATCGTGCAAAGACTGAAGGTGTGAACACGTCTTCAGAAGGGTTAGGCCCAGCATGAAAACTTCAGCGAATTTGATCATCGCTGCCCTACCCCGTTCAGGGGTTTGGGGAGCAGATGATTGCGGGGAGCCGAACAACTTGCTCGCGGTCAGCGACAAGTGTCAGGAAAAATTGCCCCAGCAATTTAGCGAGCCCACGAGCGATTTCCTGGTTTGGGGGCGCAGCCCGTGCGCCGTAGCAAGTCGTCAGACGAAGCGAGGCTACCCCCGTCAGAGAGAGTCGGAGATCGCCTTAAGGCGAGATTCGAATCGGTCAGGGATTTTCCGTCAGGAAAAGGCCTGCGATGAGGGGGGTAGCCTCGGTTTCCGAGGCGCACCCCAAGCGCAGCGCGGAGCAATCACTAGAGCTTGCGTCCAGCAAGCAGCTCAAAACACCGATACGGCCGCGTCCAGCGGGGCAACTGCCTGTTTAGTGCGCTCTAGAGAAACGAATTTTTCACCGAAAAAATCCGCTTTTGAATTACCGCACACCATTGCTAATAGCGATTGCTATAGCAAATCAATAGGAGATAGCAATCATGAATAGCAATACCAAACGCAAAGATCCGCGAGCTGGAAAACCGTTGAGTGAGGTACGCAAACTTGAGTTGCAAGCACAGCGCAAAGCTAAGCTTGGTGATCAAACGCCTAATCAGTATGCTAAAGAACGCGACTACAAGTTGCTGCGGTGGGTATGGAAATGGGGTTACTCAAGCAAAATCATTTTGCAGACATTGAGCGAGTCCTCGCGTCATGGGATTGTCAATCGCTTAGTCAAAAATGGATTACTCACAGAAACTAAGACCGAGAGCGGTGCCCCTATAACGAGCTTTTTTACGCTCACCGAAAAAGGCCTAGCCGAGGTTGAGCGCCAAGCAGAACGCTTGCACTTTTATCCCTATTTAGATCCATACAAGGTACGCCAGAACACCCTGCGCCACGACCTCATGGCCCAAAGCTATACAGTCAAAAATGGAATAGCAGGTCAGATCAAGAAATATGACACCCCGCTCACAATGCGAGAGATGTCAGCTCGTAACGTAAAAGAGCCGGACTGCGCATGGGAAATGACTGATGATGAAGTCGTTGCCATTGAAATTGAGCTAACCAAAAAATGGGATCGAGATTTTGATGATTTCCGACTCAAAGTGGTCAATGCCCTTAATAGCAATAGTCGCTATACCAAGTTCTATTTAGTCACCGATTCCAAAGCGATTGCCAAGGCCTATAAGGAAGGCATGAAACCAGGGACCCGGGTGCCCCTCTGGGAAAAGAATGTCCATGGCAAATGGAATACCTACGACTATTTTGAAATCCCCAACGAGATTGGCTACGGCCCAACAAGCATCTTTCAAACCTATTTAGTGGAGTCCAAATGAAAAAATTCATTCTTCTTACCCTCGCCTTAATAACCCTATTACCAGGCTGCCGTACAGATGACGAATACAACAACGTCATCCAAGAAAAGGCGCGCCTCGCACAACAGTTGAGTGAAGTGACCAAAAAGCTTAATGGCTTTGAAGTTGGCGAGACGGCAATAGCAAACCGCATCGCACGTCGCAAATTGGAGATTGAAAAGGAGGAAAATCGACTAGAGATTGCAGCCACTTGTGACAGACTTTGGGTTGATATTTGCCCGTCAGTAATGAGCTCTCTCGATTTTGAAGCCTATAAAAAGGCTGGTATTCAGCCCTCCTTTACTTGGCGTTCCTGGGCAATCATTATGTTTGTCATCGTAATTTGTGTTGCGGTTATTTGTGTATTCTACTTAGTGGGTACCTATGCCTATCGCATTTCGAAAGAACCCAGAAACAGCGATGTTATTGCTGCTCGAGCCACAATTGAGGAGGCGAATAAAATACTCGATGAGGTGAATAAAAAACGCACCCTAATGCTAGGCGGCTTTCTTGAAGAAAAGATCCAATTGCAATTGGAATTGGCTAATTTAAGACTTTTAAATCGAAAAGTAGCTGATGAACGCTTGGATTTAGAGGCGCAGGTAGATAAACTCAGAAGCCAATTGCTTAGCCTGGAATTTGAGATCGCAGAGCGAGAGCTTGAATTAAAAAAACTACAGGAAGAAATCGATAAGAAGAATAATCTTTTCGGACGCTAGGGAACTAAGGCGTATCCTACGGAGGAAGTGATTGGTAAAGGCAAAGAAGGCCAACGACCAATAAAGTTAGTTAAGCTGTCGGGCAAATTCTCCGATGGAAAACTACCCCAAAATAGCTTTAACCATATTTTCTCCATGGGTAGACATTCGGCACTGGAGGCTCCAACCATAGGGCGATAAGATTTACTCACCACTCTAACGGCCGAGTCTTTACCCTCCCAAATTGCCTTTCCCCTCTTTTCTCTCCACTTATACGCCGTTTCAGATTGAAGACTATCCGCAAAGGGGATAAAGCTATCTGGGAAATTTTTAAATTGAATGTTTCCATTTTCAAGGTAAGTGATGAGTACATCGGGGTGCTCATTCTTCACCACATCCAGCATTTCACTTAGACGGGTCACGCTATAAACCACACCATCCAATTCTGAAGGATGAATGACTTCCTCAATTAGCTGCTTTTTCTGGGGCTTTGGAGAGTGCTCTTGCAAAAAAGGCTTTTCAGAGAGGGTGATGGGAATCTTCTTGTGCTCGATATGACTGCCTAATGCCTCAAATAGTGCATCTATAGAATTCAAACACTCCATGGAAAACCATTCATGAATACCGTCAAGAGGAAGGTCAGTAGGATCTTCCCATTTTTTATCTTTGAAAATCCGATGGAAAATTCTCTCCAAATTATTTGCTTCAACCTCATCGGCAACCTCCAATGCAAAGGAGGGTTTAATATTGAAGTAATCAATGCCAATTTCTCTTAGGCGATTTTCTACGACATTACCTTTGCCTATTTTTAAAGCAGGCAATCTACTATGGCGTGCAAAATAAACATGACTTACCATCTCAACCCTTTCTTGCCAACCAACGCCTAGCTAGACCTTTTTCTGCGATTTCTCACTTCAAAGTCTATCGCCTCTTTTAGAAGCGCTTTTTGTCTCTCAGTCTCTTTATGGCGCTCAATTAATTCTCTACCTGTTATCACCTGATGACCTTTTAAAAGGGATTCAAGCGTAGGCTTAGGCTTCTTCTGATCATTCATCAAAATTACATTAATCCAAACATTTAAGAGGCGCGCTTAAGATTAATCACATCAGCCCCAGACTTGATGCCATCTAAGTAGTTCGCCCAGTCTTGCATCATTTTTGCCCTTTTTGGCAAATAGGTTGCGAAGTTGTACGCAGCACTTACACCATCTCTGTCAGAGTGAGCCAACTGTAACTCAATGTGGGCATGCTCATATCCCTGTTCGTGCAAGATCGTAGATGCCAACCCTCGGAATCCATGGCCAGTCATACGTCCCCGGTAACCCATGCGATAAAGGGCAAAAAGAATAGTGTTATTACTCATGCTCTTTAATGGTTTTTCAGATGGAAATACCATCTGTCTGCCGCCTGAGATTTCTTTTAAGCGCTCAAATAACTTCACTGCTTGAGTGGTTAGATGAACGATATGCGGATCTTTCATCTTCATTCGAGCGGCTGGGATGCGCCACTCCTTATTTTTTAAATCTATCTCTTCCCATCTTGCCTGTATTAGTTCGCTGGTACGCAAAAAGGTAAGGGTCATTAACTGCATTGCTAATTTAGTTAGCTCATCCCCACCAAACTGAGTGTCATAGGCATCTATTTTTCGCAGCAACTCAGGCAATTCCTTTGCGTCAATTCTGGCTCGGTGAACTACCGGCTTATTGCGCACAACATCGGAAATTTTTACATCAGCTGCGGGATTACGCTCACAGATACCATGCGCCACGGCAAATCGAAATATTTGCCCACAAGTCGAATATGCTCTTTTAGCAATCTCCAGCGGACTATTTTCACCAGACTCAATCTTCTTAACCATCGCCACAAGCATCGGCGCGGTAATTGAATTTATGGGCTTAGTACCAATCTGATTAAATACGTTGAGCTCTAAACGTCTTAATATGCGCCTAGCATTACTTGGATCTTTTCCAACAGACCAGGTCTCGTGCCACCTTAAGGCCACTGCCTTAAAGCTATTCTCAGCGGCCATTGCTTGCTGCTGCTTTTTTTCCTGCCGATCTTGTGATGGATTGATACCGTCATCTAATAACTGACGAATGACAAGATGTTTTTCTCTGGCTTTTTTAAGGCTAACTTGAGGATAGCTACCTAATGAAAGTGTGTTTTCTTTGCCCGCAAAACGGTAGCGAACTTTCCACCATTTCGAGCCATTGGTTTCGCATACAAAATGCAAGTTCCCACCATCAGGAAAGCTCTGCAATTTGCGTCCAGGCTTAACCGCTTTAATAACTGCATCGCTCAACTTCATCAAATAACCCTGTCTTATTAAGTTGAGGGTAGAAATTTGAGGCTTTAGTTTTCTACCCTCAAAAATACCCTCATTTCAGACATCCTACCCTCATTTCCACACATTGCCAACAGACAACAAAAAACCCCTTAGAGGCTTATCCTATAAGGGGTTTCGTGGTCAACGCTAGGCGTTGTTTGAAGAATTCTTGGTGCCTCGGGGCGGACTCGAACCGCCACGCCTTGCGGCACCGGATTTTGAGTCCGGCACGTCTACCAATTCCATCACCGAGGCAGGTGTGTGCAGTGAGATAACTCTGCAGCAAATGAACTAAGAGGTGAGAGTGTAACAAAAAAGTCATACTTGACCCCTCGCTAGCCTGATTTCATTGGCTTTTGGCTTGTCTTTCCTGAATTTGCCTAAAATTGAGGCTTATAGCCAAATACTTAAAGGACTTACCTGTATGGCCGGCCACTCAAAATGGGCCAATATTCAGCACCGCAAAGGTCGTCAAGACGAAAAACGCGGCAAGATTTGGACCAAACTTATTAAAGAGATTACTGTTGCTGCCAAACTCGGTGGTGGAGACATTGCAACCAATCCCCGCTTACGCCTGGCGATTGATAAAGCCAAAGACTCGAACATGCCCAACGACAATGTGCAAAGAGCCATTCAACGCGGCACGGGTTCTTTAGAGGGTGTTAACTACGAAGAGATTCGCTACGAAGGTTATGGGATTAATGGTGCAGCAATCATTGTAGATTGCATGACTGACAACAGAACGCGTACTGTTGCCGAAGTGCGTCATGCCTTTGCTAAGCATGGTGGCAATATGGGTGCAGAAGGATCGGTAGCATTCTTATTTAAACACTGCGGCCAAATGCTCTTTGCCCCTGGCGTTAATGAAGATCAATTGATGGAGCTGGCACTGGATGCCGGAGCCGAAGATGTGATTACCCATGATGATGG
>Ga0007805_1000043_pt1 | contig 41854 bp, 31 predicted proteins | sample CryBogCBE24Aug09_FD_71231 | JGI IMG/M metagenome (GOLD analysis project Ga0007805, IMG submission 71231) | Freshwater microbial communities from Crystal Bog, Wisconsin, USA - CBE24Aug09 | ecosystem: Environmental > Aquatic > Freshwater > Lake | place: Crystal Bog, Wisconsin, USA | collected... | reverse complement strand
ATTGTTCGCGGGCCTCAATGTAACTACATTCTGCTTTACTACGACAGTAGTATAATATCTCTCTTTTGAAATTTTCTTTGCCTAAGTTCGCAACATCTGCACTGAGTTCGTTGCTTGATCCATAATATTCTTGCCAGTCGCTATCTATTTTGCTTCTGATCTTCTTCTTTTTCTTTGTGCCGTTTTTTAATTTTACTGTTTTATAAGTTGTTTTACTAAATTTTGCTAATTTCTTGCCTACGTATTTTCTATTATTTGTTAGATTGGTTATCAGGTACACAAACCCTACACAGTCTTCTGGTAGTTCATTTACGATCTGATCCTGGTGGAGCCACATTCTTTTTCTTACGCCTTGGCCATTTAGTAGTTTCCTGTAATGGTCGTCCGCGCACTGGGGGATTTAATTCCCAGTGTTTGTAATCTGCATCTTTGCAAGTACGCCATAACTCAGTCTGAAGTTTTCTCATTTCTTTGAAAAGTTTTCTCAACTTATACCCGTCTCTAACTCTTAGAGCATCGAAACTAAGAAACTTCGTGTTGTAGTTATGTATCTTTAAGATCAAGGCCAAATAATCTGAGTATAACTTGTTATACTCTTCAAGTGGCTCATTCAACAAAGTCTGTACTGTTGCTGTATGAAGTGTATCCATTTTCTTTTACCACTCTGAGTATGTTATTCACTCGACCCATCAGTTCATCTTTATGACTAATCAAATAAATGTTTTTGTTTCGTTCACGAGTCATCTTTTTAAGTACTGCAAGTGAACTTTCGACGCCTGCACTATCCATACCAGAATCTACAAGTTCATCAATAAACAATAAATTCATACTTTGGTATAAGCCTTCCCAAACATCTCGGAAAGCAAAACTTAAACTCAAAATTAACCTATTGCGTTCACCACGTGACAAGTTATCAAAGTCTAAATCTTGACCCAATTGAGTAATTTCTACACCCAAGTCATTTTGGAATATAACACGATGTGGTAAACCCAACTTGTCAATATAGTAACCTAGACGCTTATTTAAATAACTCAAGTTTTGATCAATGATCTTTTTACGAATAAAACTATCTTTGTTGGTTAGCAATTTTAATAGATACTCTTGATGATCCTTGAATTTTGTTAATTCGTTTACAGTATCCCATGAAATTTCTTGCAATGCGGAATTTTTTAATTCGTCAATTTGCTCATCATAGGGATTATTTTCATCAGCACGTTCAGTTAATTTACGTTCTAATGCATCTAAATTATTTTTGTGACCCAATGCTTCTGATTCAGTGTCATAAAAAGTAATAGGACGTTTGGGTTGTTTACCTATAGCTTCTAATTCATCCAAGATAGGAATTAAATCATTACCAATTTTGATACCATATTCTACAGATTCATTAAAATGCTTTTGTGCTACAGCGTTCATTTCTTCATGTTTATGATCATGAAGATCTTGTTCACACGCAGGACATGTCTTATCTTTTAACTTTTCTAATTCTTTCTGATACTTGTCACTGGCTTTTTCAGCCTGCATCAATGCGGCTTCTAATGTAGCCTTTTGTTTTTGTAAGCCCACAATCTTAGAATTATTTTCTTCCCATACCTTAAGTTGGGCATGTAAATCTAATTCATTGGCAATATCAACAGTAGATAAAGTCTCTATGCTTTTAATTAATCCGTTTATGTCTTGTTCTTTCTTAGTTTCCCAAGCGTTTCTACGGTTAATTAAACTATCAATACTTTTTTGTATGTTATCGTTGGCAACTTTAGTTGCTTCAATCTTGGCAGTTTCAATTACAATCGCATCTTTAGTATCTTTTAAATTAGATTTTAATGCTTCTGCTTTACTGCTTAACAATGTAATACCTAACAACTGTTCAATAATTTCTCGTTGATCAGCGGCCCGCATACTTAAAAATGGCTCAGTGTATGTGTTCAATGCCACAATGTGCTTAAACATTGTGTGTGACATTTCCAACATCTGCTCAATAGATTTTTGTGTATCTCTACTATCACCTTGTGCATCGTCATCTGTTTCGTCAGTTTTTAGCTGATCATTATTGACAAACAATCTTAAAACATTGGGCTTGCGTCCACGTTCAATGCGATAATTGTTTCCATCTTTTTCAAACTCTACAGTAACCAACATATTTTTTCCGTTGGTTTTATTAATTAAGTTTTCTTTCTTAATGTTTGTAAGAGCTTGGCCATACAATGCATAACTTAACGCATTGATAATTGTAGTTTTACCTGTACCATTTCGAGAGCCTGTATCATCTCCACCCAAGTCTAAGTTTTCACCTAGTACAAGTGTCAGTGATGATTGTTCAAAGTCTACAGCTTGAGTCTGGTTGCCCACACTCATAAAGTTTTTTACTGTTAAATTCTTGATGTGAAATGACATTATAGTTCGTTATAAATCTGTAAGAGTGTGTTTTTATCAAAAGCGCCGTTTTCTAAATTAACTAATCCTTCAGTGACAATTTGATCTACGCTTTCAAATAGGCTATCTGGATTTGTATCTACGGTACCGTCTAAATTGGTTTTATCTTGAACAAGACTAATTTCTCTGATATCATAATCAGTTAAAAACTTTTCTTTAATAAAGTTTGCTTCTTCAAAAGTAATATTAATGTCTAAGTTTACCTTGATGTGCATCTTTGATTTTAGAATAGTATCAGCCTCGTCAATTAGAGTGCTCAAACTAGTTGTTCTATACTTGGGACAATTCTCCCAATTAATATATTGAGGTTCTCCACCCCATTCTAAAATCATCATACCACGTTCGTCATCCCCTGTATCAGCAAAGTTATGAGGAAATGCATTGCCAATGTAATGGATCTTATCTCGATTCTGACGTTTGTGGAAGTGTCCACTAAACACATATTCTTGATTTTTAAAGTGACTAGCCTGTAGTTCACCATGGTCGGGCATTTGTACCATAGCGTTCATATAGAACAACGGTAATTCAAAATGTCCAAACATGTATCGGCTGTTGACTTGGCTAATAGTTTTCCACTCTTCCCCGACAAGCCATGGGACTAGGGTAACATCACCCTGGGTCATAATACTATCTACAACAGTGACCCCAGGTATATGGCGACCGAACGCCGATGAATGAATGTCACGCTTGTCTTTGTAAAACAAATCGTGGTTGCCGGGAAACCAGTAAAAATTTTCAAATGCCGCCCCTAACTTTTCTAGACAGCGTAAACTACTATCTAAGGTAAACAAGTTAAGGCTATTTCGATTGTGACTCCAATCACCAAGGAATATGCAAGTTTCACACCCTTGCTCCTTGGCGGTTGAAATAAACCAATCTACGAATTCTTCACAATCTTTTAAATGTGTGCCACTATTTGATTTTAAACCAAAGTGTATATCTGTAAAACACGCTACCTTTTTAAATAGGTTCATATAATTCTCCCTTTAAAAGTATAGCGTGACTGTAAGTAAAGATCAAGGAATAATGTTGTCGTTTTCAGTTTCTTCCTCGTCATCAACATCTTCGCTCTTTGGCATACGCATGTTTTTATAAATCTCTGCTTGCCGTGCAATTTCTTCAGCATACTCTTGGCTATTTTGTCGAGTCATACTTGGTGTTAGGCCATTTTCTTCTAACAAGTCATCACGGATGTTTTGACTTTTCTTTTCAATGTTTAGAATACGAGTAAAACTGTTAGTAACTGCGGCAGTATAGTAAGCAAAAGGATTTTCTGATTTAGATTCATCAAACTGTAAACCAATTTGACTTAACTGAAGAATCGCTTGACCCTTCATTTCTTCTACATAGGTATACCCACGCCAGTTGCTACGCTGTGCATATCTGTCGCTGAGTTTAATAAACATCTTACCTAGATTTTCTGTGATTCTGCCATTATCTTTGTCAAATTTGCCAGTATCAATTGAACCCTTCCAGTGGCTTTTACCTACGCAAATCAATTGATCTGGTTGATTATCGTCAAATTTCCAATGTTGGAATGGCGGGAAATTTACTTTTTCGTGACCATCTGCGGTGCTTTTAACAGTCTTTTTACGTCCAGGAGCAAGTGGAATATGCTCAAATGTCATAATACGAATGACAATATCTGTTTTAGCAATAGTTTTGTAGTCTGGAGTACATTCGGCTAGCTTGATCTTTTTGTCGCCGCTAGCCCTGGCTTGTGAAAATGCTATTAGTCCTAATCTCTTAGCGCGAGCTCTTTTTGCATCTGCGATAGTTCTGATATTGACTTTCTTGAGATCGGCTAAAATAATATCATATTGTTGGTATTCAGGTTTTGTAAAACTTGAATAAGAACATTTTGAACGGTGTATTTCTGCTAATAAATCTCTGTTGTTTAGGTATTTTACCTTTCTCCCCGTTGGGGCGATTGTGGTCATAGTCATCTTATTATTGTTTTCCTATATGTAATAGTGCAGTATCAGTTTAACACAGAATTTTCTAAAGTCAACCAATACTTTAAATAATAGCATATTATTTATGGTTAAATAATGTAACAAGGAAAATTATCTATGGCACAAGTATTTGAAGATGGCAGCTCGATTCAAAGTTTTGATGACGGCAGTACTCTTATAACCAACACCAACGGTGACGTCAGTAGTACAAACACAGTCAATGAAGCTCAGCAGTTGAGTGCAGACCGTATTGCCAACGCACCTATTGTGGGTGCCGCCACAACAGAAAATGTTGGCGGCAGTACTGTTGATCAATTATCTTCTAAATTTAATCAGCCAATAACTCCAGATGGTAGTACTCGAATAACTATTAATTCAGATCCAGTTAAACCCCTGCCCCCTGTTATTAATTTCAATGGCTCTCGTCAGGACATGAGGGTTAGAATTGAAGTGCCGTCAAGTTATCTACAGGCATTTACTAGTGGCTATGGAGATAATTTAAAAAACTCACATGGAATTATTTTTCCATATACACCACAAATTAGTATAGAGCACAAAGCAGATTACACTGGACAAAGTCCAATACACAGTAACTATGCTATATTTTTTTATAAAAACAGTATGGTGGGTGATATTAGCATACAGGGAATTTTTACTGTTCAAAATAAAGCAGATGCCGTGACTTACTTGGCATCTTTGCATTTGTTAAGGGCATTAACAAAAGGTCGATTTGGCGGAAGTGATCCTTTAAAAGGAAACCCGCCACCAGTATGTAGGTTGCATGCTTATGGTACATTTATGTTAGACAATGTTCCTATAGCAGTAACAAGTGTCAAGACTGATTTACCAGGTGACGTAGATTATTTTTATCTAAATGATCCACAATATGGTCAAGCAGCCGTTCCTACTAAGTCAACAATCAGTGTAACATGCAAGCCAATGTACAGTCGTCAAGAAATGTTAGATGCAACAGTACCAGACTGGTTAGCAAATAAAACTCAAAGAATTAATGGATTACTATAATGGCATCATATAACGCACTCAGCCCATATTTTTCTACTGGTCAAGCTAATGGATACTTAGATATAATAAATTGGCGTACAGTTCCAGCAGCCACAGATGATGTACTTTTTACAATTACTAAAACTTATGAAAGACGTCCTGACTTGTTGGCCTTTGATCTTTACAATGATGTTGGTCTATGGTGGGTGTTTGCAGTTAGAAATCCAGATGTAATTCAAGATCCTGTATTTGACATGGTCGCCGGAACACAAATTCAGTTACCAAAATTAAGTGCGTTAAAGACTGCATTTGGATTATAAGATGGCAGAAGTAGATAACACTACCGCTGAAAGAAAAACTGCGAATGCCAGCGGAGCCCAACTTAATATTTCACAAGCTGAAGTAGATACAGCATCTGCAGGTGCTAATGTATTAAACAACTATCGATCTGTAGCATATAATTTTACTTTAGCCGCATTGAGACATGGACAGTTAAATGATCCACAATTGTTTAATCCTAATAATCTTGATTTAATAGTTGCAACAACTAAAGGTAAAGCATCTACAGGACTGTCAAATACAGTTTCTGATTTTGCTAAACCTACTAACACTACTCAAGCCAGTTCAGACCAAACACAGTCGTCTTCATCAGCAGTTCCAAACGCTTCTAATCAAACAGCTTCTTCAGATAATAGCGATACTGCTATGAAAGCTCAACAAAATAGAAAACAAGCACTTGCTTATGTTGCTGATCAAGTAACTGGATTCAATCAAATCAGTCCAGGCAGATTTGATATGTTTGTTGACGATGTCAATATTGTATCTACATTTAAATTTAATGAAGCTTCGGCGGCATCTCTTCCAACAGAAATGTCTTTTGAAATAATTGAGCCTTACAGTTTAAATGGATTTATTGAAGCATTACAAGCATCGGCTCTTGGCGCAGGATATCCAGATTATTTGCAATGCAGTTATGTAATGGTTATGGACTTTACAGGATATCCAGACGGCGTAGGATTGCCAGAGCCAGTACCAATTCCGGGATCACTAAGATATTTCTTTATTAAAATTACAGAAGTTGAAGCAACTGTTACTCAAGAAGGTACGCGATATAAGTGTAAAGCAGTAATCCGTTCAGATTTAAATTTTGGTAAGTCAATTAGCAGTTTAAGAAAACAAACAGCCATTGAGGGAAACACGGTTGCTGATTTGTTAAAAGATTTACAAGACGGACTAAACAAACAAACAATAGAATCAGATGTATCAAAAGGCATTGGTACTAATGAACATGACAAATACGAAATAGTATGCCCAGAGCTTGATGAAAATAATAGAATGATATTGGGATCTGTTAATGTAGTTGGGCAAGGTAAATTTGAACCAGATAAAACATCTAAAGTCACTGTCAAAATGTCAAACATTGACAGCACTAAATCTGCTTACGGTAATAAACCAATTAGTCCTACACAGGCCGCGCAACAAAGTTCATCAGATTCAACTCCACCTGTAAAACATACAGCTCAGTTTGATAGTGGTGTGCCCATACATGATGTAATCAGTGCGATAGTTCGTGACAGCACATATGTTACAGATGTTTTAAAAGCATTTAATCAAGGTGGTGATCCCAATACTGTTGTTAAGGATCAAATGATTAATTACTTTGTTGTGGTTCCAGAAGTTATTGATAACCCAGGTACTTATAATCCTGTAACTAATGGTCCTTATAGAACATACCGTTATATGGTCCTTCCATACAAAATGGTTTATAATACTGCGGTCCCGGGACAAAATAGACAGTATATTGATGATAAAAAATTAAAAAAATATACTTTAAGAAATTACAACTATATCTATTCTGGTAATAATGTTGATGTTGTAGATTTTAAAATTAACTTCAACACATTATTTTACGAAGCATTGCCAAAAGGATTAGGTAACCCTCCTAAGAATACTCAAACTACTGATGGTAAAGCCAGCAATACCAATGAAAGTAATACAAAACAAAAAGATCAAACACCACAGTTAGGTGGCAATAATACTATTCCAACAGCGCCACGAACAGAAACTGTTGATGCCAGCAGTAATCAACCAGGCAACACTCCTAATGCATCTGCTCCTAACGGATCACCTTGGCAACAAATGGTCAAGGTAATGCATGAAGCAATTGTAAATTCTAAAGGTTCATTAATATCAGGCGAGTTATCTATTTTAGGTGATCCTTATTATCTTACAGCCAATGGAAGTGGAAACTATGCAGGTAAGAAAGGTGATGTAGGTAAGACATCTGGAAATCAAGAAGCATCTGTGAGGTCAGGTCAAGTTCTTATCAATATTAATTTTAACAATCCTATTGATATTAACAAAGCCACAGGCATGATGCAATTTGAACAGCTGGTATTGCCGTTCAGTGGAATTTATATGGTCACTGAAGTAAAGAGCGAGTTTAAAAACGGACTATTCAAACAAACATTGACTGTTAATAGAATTCCTGGACAGCCACAAAATTCACAACAAGTTCCTGATGACTTAACTAATCAGTTCGGATCAGCACCAAACCCACAAGATCAAATATCACAAGATACTGCTCCTCCAGGTTCAGGTAATCCTGTTACTAATGATGGCACACAGGCATCAAATCAAACAGCGTTAAATGTAACCGCACTTGGGTATACTGCAAACGGTTCTACTCCAGGTGGCTTGGGCGGCAGTAGTAATCCAGTATTTGGCGCTACAAACCCATCGGGTGGCTTGCCGTCCTCAGTTTACAGTATTGTGCCTAATGGGACAAATCAACTTGCTACTGGAATTAGAGCATCAACTCAAGGAATTTTTAATGCACAAAATGCATTATTAGGAACTGCCGCAACAGTTAATGCGGTTGCCAACATATTTGGAAGTACGTCACCAGTTGGCCCATCTGCGGTAAACAATATTGCAAATGTGGCCACAAATGTTAACAGTAATATTTCTAAACAATTGACTTCACCTTTATTAAATGCATCAAACAATGTCACTGGTGCTATTAATGGAGTTGAATCAAGTGTTAATTATGCAATATACGGAGCTACCAATAGTATTAATAAGGCATTTGGAATCAATGCCAGCGGTATTACTGGACTTACAGGTGCGTTGTCAAGCAATTTGCTTAACAAATTATTAAACACTCCGTCAAGCCTGCCAGCTAATGTTAATTTGGCATCAGCAGCCGCACAAGGTATTTTAATAAACAAACTTCCAACATTAACTAACATACCAGCAATACCTGTACCATTTAAGGTATTAAGAGATCCAGGCTTCATTGGCGGCAATCCAGTTACACCAGCAACTGCCAATGCAACATTTGAAGATCCGTTGGCCAATTTATATTCGTTGCAACCGCAAGTTGACAACACCGTGCAATCTGGTAAATTAGGTTCAAGCATTGGACTGTTTAATAAAACTGCCAATGTTAATGCGTCATCAGACGGAACTCAACTGGCAATTGGAAGTGTTTTAGGAATTAATTCAACAAAATTAAGTTCTTCTGTGAATAATCTTTACGGAAGCGTTAGTAACAACAATAGTGTAAGCCCCTTAGTTGCGGCGTTAAATAATCAAGATAATACAAGTCAGGCATAACCTATGACATTTGAGACAAGAGCCCGTTCGATTCCTCCAGGTAGTGGACCGTTTATTGCAACGGTAGTTAACCACTTGGACCCACTTCGAATGGGCAGATTAGAAGTAACAGTAGTAGATGGTGTGGCAAACTCACCATCGAATTCAGTTGAAACATATGTTGCTCAATATCTAAGTCCTTTTTATGGTGCAACTAATGCACTTTATGAAGGAACAAATAGTGCAGACTTTAATGATGTACAAAAAAGTTACGGCTTTTGGGCAATACCACCTGACATAGGAAATAAAGTCCTAATCATATTTGCCAATAGCGATCCTAATCAATGTTTTTGGATTGGTTGCATACAGCAGATGTACCGTAATCATATGGTTCCAGGTATTGCCGCAACCAGTTCTACAAATATGACTTCGGCTCAGCAAACAAAATATGCAACAGATTATTTGCCAGTAGCTGAATTCAATACTAAAACTGAGCCTATGAAGGATCCTAGGATCAACGATAAGCCTAAACCAGTTCATCCGTTTGCAGATAGACTGTTAACACAGGGGTTATTGTTAGATACTATTCGAGGAACATCATCAAGTAGTGCAAGACGTGAAGTACCAAGTCAAGTATATGGCTGGTCAACTCCAGGACCGTTAGATCCCAATGGTAAAAAAGCAAGAATAGGTGCTACAGAATCTAGTATTGCACCAGTCAGCCGTCTAGGCGGTAGTACTTTTGTTATGGATGACGGTGACGAAAATAATCAAAATGAATTGGTAAGAATTAGAACACGAACTGGACATCAGATTCTGTTACACAATTCTGCAGATTTGATTTACATTGGAAACAGTTCTGGATCTGCTTGGATTGAATTAACTAGTCAAGGCAAAATAGACGTATATGCGGAAGATTCTGTATCAGTACACACTAAGGGTGACTTTAACTTAAGAGCTGATCGAGATTTTAACTTAGAAGCTGGCAGAAACTTTAATGTAGCAGCCACAGGGGATTTTTCACAATCCATACAAGGTAGCTTAAACGTAATTGCTACACAGCATTTGATTGCGTCTTCTGGTGATTATAATTTAACTGTTGGTGGAAATCAAAATACTACTATCAGTGCGTCTTTGTTAACCACTGCATTAGGTCCTATAAACTTTACAGCTGGAGAAGCAGGAAACTTTACAGCCAACGAACAGTTGAATTTAAAATCTAGTGGGCTAGTTGCGGTTACTGCGGGATCAGATGTGTCTCTAAGTGGTGGATCAGTAACACTACAAGGTGGCATGATCAATATGAATAGTGTGCCAGCAACTGTAGCAAACTCAGCAACACCACCAAATACTCTACATCCACAAGGATTAAACTTGTTTGGTGTACCAACCAAAGATAAGACAACTGGTTGGTCATATGGCAATTTTTATAACGGATCAATTATTCCGTCAATTATGCAACGTATCCCACAACACGAGCCATGGGATCAGCATGAAAACATTAACCCAACGCAGTTTACATTAGCCAATACAGATTCAACAGTTGGACCAAGCGTTAGAGCAGAAAATGGAGCAATTATTCCAGCTGGACCATCTGCTAATACTCCTTACCCAGCACAATCTGGACCAGGTATCGATAAAGGTACAGTTCGCGGACAAAAATTCCCATGGAGTACTGATCAACCATTTCTAACAGCAGTTAAAACAATTTGTGAAGGATTTAATTTTGATCCATTAGACTTGTTAGGTGCGATGTATAATGAATCTGCTGGAACTTATGATCCGGCTATTATTGTTGGTGGTAAAACTTATACGCCAGGCTATGTCAACCCACTTGGATCTGCTACAGGTATGATCCAATTCTTAGAATCCACAGCAAAGGGACTAGGTACTACAACTGCACAATTGGCGGCTATGACTAGACCTGAACAGATGCAATATGTTAAGAAGTTCTTCCAACAGTTTGGATGGCCAAGTTCTAAATGTCCTAACCCAAATATTGCCAACATTTACATGACTATCTTCTTGCCTAAATTTAGATTTGCTCCGTTAGATCAAGTAATTGCTGATGGTACTCCAGGTTCTCCAACACAATCGTGGTATACAAGTAACAGTGGATTTGATAGAGCACCTAAGAAAGGTTATATTACCCCAGGCATGGTTGGTGCTCAAGCAGAATTACAAAAAACAAACGTGGTAAAAATTCTAAAAGCCGCAGGAGTTGGTATTGTTAAAGGACAACCTGACTACTTTACTGTACCTGCATCAGCAACTCCTGGATCAGGTACTCCTGTTAAATCTGGATCTGGCACTATTGTAACTGACAGTTCAGGTAAACCAGTAAGAACTGCACCTGATGCAACCAGTACGACTGACCCATATAGCGGTCTTGGGCTCTAATAAATAACTTATTATGCCATACAAATCACTTGAAATCACTAGCCCTTCATCAGTTTATAAACAGCCTCCTAAGACTGGACAGTTCTATATTGGGTTTAGTAGTGTTGATATTGGCAATACTAATTCTAAATTATACGATCTTGATTTAATTAAACAGGATTTTATTAATCAATTCAATACTCGTAAGGGCGAACGAGTCATGAATCCTAAATTTGGCACAATAATTTGGGACATTATTATGGAGCCAATGACTCCTGCAATTTATGATTTACTAGTTAATGACCTACAAACCATTTGTTCTAGTGATCCTAGAGTTAGCCCTACTCAGATTAACATTAACGAAAAGCCAGGAGGATATCTTGTTGAAATAACATTACTCCTAGTTGGCACTGACCAATCATCAAACCTAATATTAAATTTTAACAAAGAAGTTGGTTTGTCAGTGCAATAATCTGCGTGGTTAATTGCCACAATAAATACGGTATAGATAAAAGATTATGACAATTCCAACAACACCCTCACAGCTATTAGTTACAGAAGATTGGACAAAAATATACCAATCTAAGCCTAACGCAGAGTTTCAAAGTTACGACTTTGATACGTTACGCCGTATTTTAATCACATATCTTCAAGAAAATTATCCTGAAGATTTTAATGATTTCATTGAAAGCAGTGAGTATATTGCCCTTGTTGACTTAATTGCTTATCTAGGACAGAATTTAAGTTTCCGTATTGATTTAAATGCACGAGAAAACTTTTTAGAAACAGCTCAACGCCGTGATAGTATCTTAAGACTTGCCCAGTTAGTAAGTTATATTCCTAAACGTAATGTTCCTGCAAGTGGATTACTAAAAATATCTGCGATTGCCACTACTGGTAATGTATTGGATAATACAGGTGTTAATTTGGCCAATAACACAATTGTTTGGAATGACTCGACTAATAACAATTGGTATAGCCAATTTATGACAATCATGAATAATGCTATGCCAGGTTCCATGGCTTTTGGTAATCCTAACTCTAGTGGAGTTGTTGGCGGGATATTAAGTGAACAATATTTGCTTAACAGTTCTAATTTAGATGTACCTATCTATACATTTACACAGAACGTAAATGGTTCTTCTATGAACTTTGAAATTGTTCCAGGAACATTTGAAGGTCAAGATTACATTTATGAGGATGCACCTAAGCCAGGAAATCCAATTAGCCTTATCTATCAAAATGATAATCAAGGTTCTGGAAGCAATAACACTGGATTCTTTGCGTTCTTTAAACAAGGTAAAATGTCAGTTAGTAGTTTTACATTGAACAATGCAGTTCCAAATGAAATTGTAGGTATTAATGTTAGTAACATTAACAACACCGATACTTGGTTATGGCAGTTAGATCCTGCAGGCAATTATTCTAACTTGTGGTCACAAGTTCCGGCAATTAGCGGAAATAGTGTTATCTATAATAGTTTGTTGCAATCAAATAGAAACATTTACAGTGTAACAACTCGTGATCAAGATCAAATTGATTTAAACTTTGCTGACGGAAGTTTTGGTAATTTACCTAATGGTAACTTCCAACTGTTTTATCGTCAAAGCAATGGATCAGTCTACACATTAAAACCAGAACAAATGTCTGGTATTGTTGTTGAAATTCCATATGTTGACAAATCTGGCCTAAATCAAATTTTAACGTTAGTGCTAAGTCTTGAATATACCGTGAGTAATAGTGTTGGTGCTGAATCAAATGCAAGTATTCGACAAAATGCTCCACAACAATACTATACACAGAATCGTATGGTTACTGGTGAAGATTATAATATTGCACCATTGACCTATACAACTAATGTTGTAAAAGTAAAAAGTGTGAATAGAATCAGTAGCGGCATTAGCAAGTATTTTGAGCTTAGTGATGTAAGTGGAAAATATTCCAGCACAAATATTTTTTGTGATGACGGGGTGTTAGCAAAAAACACTACCAGTACAAATTTTGCTTTTAGTTTTGCCAGTCAAAATGACATTTGGATTGCATTAAAAAATAATTTAAATCCACAAGTTAACAGTACAGGATTATATTCTTTCTACTTAGACACTTATAGAAGTCAACTACCTGTTTTAGCAAATAGTTCTTTACAACTTTCATGGCAATTGTCTAATGTGGTATCAGGCCAAAGCCGTGGATACTTTTTAGGTTCTACCATTGGCGGTGCAGTTACAGTGCCATATGCAGTTGGACCAGTGTATTCTGCAATTTCATATCCAACATATTACATTGAACCAGGTGCAATGATTAAATTTGCCGCACCTAATGATATCAACGGTAACACACAATACTTCTTACCTGATGGAACAATTACTAATACTAAAACATACAATGCTACACAGTACATATGGACCACGGTACAACAAGTTATTGGTACAGGATCTAACAACGGACTTGGAAATTTAAGTGATGGTACTGGACCTATAATATTCTCAAGTGTGATTCCAAATTTATCAATACCTGTAGAAATTGTTCCTGCATATATTAATTCTTTAGGATTTACTTTTGAAACAAATATTGTTAATTTGTGTTTGTCTAATCAATCTTTTGGATTGACAATTGATCCAACATATAGGACATGGACTATTATTCAAGGAAACAATTTAAATCAATCCTTTGTTGATCCTTCAATGATGTTTGACTATGCGGGAGATACTACCAGTACAGGAAAAGATGCCAGCTGGTTGATTAAATTCTCTTGGCAACCAGGATCAAACAATTACCAAGTAACTGTTAAAAACACTGAATACATTTTTCAAAGTGCTTCACAGACTGGATTTTACATTGACGCATCTACTGTAAATTTTGATTATACAAACAATACAGTAATTAAGGATAAAATTTCAGTGTTGTCAGTCAATCCTGATTTAACTACAGGGTTTGCGTTGCCAGTAGATTATCAATGGCAAATTAATGGACCGATAGTTGAAACAGATGGATATGTTAATCCATCTAAAGTAACAGTAAGTTACTATCAACATCAGTCAAGCCAGCAATTTAGTTATATTGTAAATCCTGATACATTCAATACTATAATAGGCCCAGGGACACCTACAGTAAATATTGATGGAGTTACATATCCAGGACGTAATGGATTAAAATTCCAATACCAACACAATCCTAGTACACAGGTAAGAATTGATCCAGCTAAGAGTAATATTATTGACATTTATATGTTAACAGCAGATTATGATGCGGCTTTTAGAAATTGGCTTTCTACTGGAAACGGAACACAGCCATTGCCAGTTACTACGGTTGCTTTAGAAAATAGTTACGCATCAGTTCTTGAACCAATTAAAACTATTAGTGATCAAATTATATATCAACCAGCAAGTTATAAAGTACTATTTGGAAATACTGCAAATATAAATTTAAGAGCGACCTTTAAAGCAGTCCGTAGCAGTACTACCACATTGAGTGATAATGCAATTAAGTCACAAATACTTGACGGCATTAATAGTTTTTTCAGTTTAGAAAATTGGGACTTTGGACAAAGTTTTTATTTTAGCGAACTAGCCACATACATAATGAACTTATTAACACCAAACATTACAAACTTTTTAATTGTGCCAGCATCAAGCGGTTTTGGCGGATTATACGAAGTTGCATGTCAGTCGAATGAAATCTTTATCAGCGGAGCAACTGCTGATAATATACAAATTATTAGTGCCGCAACTGCCGCACAATTGAATGGAATGTAAGAATGACAACGTCAACTATTCAGTCAGTTAGTTTATTACCAGTTTATTTTCAAACAAGTAAAAACGCTAAATTTTTATCAAGCACAATTGATCAACTAATTCAACCTACTGAGTTAGAACGATTAAATGCTTTTATTGGATCAACTTCAACTCCTACTTATAAAGTTGGTGACAACTATATTCAAGAGGATAGCGGTTTACGACAAGCATACCAATTAACTCCTGCGTTAGTTACTCGTGATATTAATTCAGTAATACAGGGTGTTACTGCAATTGATGATTTAGTAAATGAAATTTCTACAGCAGGCGGTATCACTGATAATTTTGATAGATTATTTAGAAGTGAATCTTACTCTTATTACCCACAAGTAAATTGGGACAAGTTAGTAAACTATCAAGATTATTATTGGTTACCTACTGGGCCAAAACTTATTGAGTTTGATCAAGATAAACTTGATGTGGCTAATGTTGTAGTTGGTCAAACCACTGCAACTTTAACAGTGGGATCACAATCTTTATCTCTAGCAAATGGTATGTTAGTAGCATTTAGTGGTCAAGGTGTTGACCCTATGTATCAATACCGTGAGTTCTTTGTTGAAGGTGTAGGAACATCAATCCAATTAATACCGTATGACGAATTAATAACTCCTGAATCGATTGCTTCTCCAGGATTAGATTTATATGACACTGACAATTTTGATACCTATGCGTTTGATAACGATAGAAACATGCCTATCGTTCCAGAGTATGTAACAATAAATCGAGCCAGTACTGATAGGAATTCTTGGTCTAGATACAATCGTTGGGTTAGTGCTGATGTAATTGCATCTAGTTCATTAATTAATGGTGAATCTGTAGAGTTGCCTGCGTCACAGCGTGCTACTCGTCCTATTGTAGAATTTAATGCTAATATACAATTATACAATTTTGGATCTACAGCAATTAAACCAGTAGATTTAGTTGATACAACAACTAAAGAAGCATTTTTAACTATTTCAGGTTCAAGTACTAGCACTGGTGTTCTTAATACTGCAACTACTCAGATTGATGGTGTAAACCTTGAACATGGAATGCGTGTTATTTTTACAGCTGACTTTGATGTAAATGTCCGAAGTAAAATTTATAAAGTTGAAATTGTTACTACAAACAAAATTTCAAAAGTAGCATTACTGCCTGATGACGACACTGATCCCGCAGTAAATTCTTCAGTGTTGGTTACACAAGGAACAACAAATGGCGGTTCTACTTGGTGGTTCAATGGCACTGACTGGGTGTATGCTCAACAACATACATACCTAAATCAAAGTCCACTATTTGATTTGTTTGATAGTAATGGTATAAGCTATTCTGATGTATCAATGCACCAAACAAATTTCCATGGAAATAAGATTTTTGGTTATAGTATCAACAATAATAATACAGTTGATCCTGTATTGGGATTGAAATTAAATTACAGAAATTTGAATACTGTTGGCAGTTTCCTTTTTGAAAATTACTTTTCTGAATCATCAATTGTTATATCTAATCCAGATTTGTCTACTGTACAAGTTCCTACAATTAGTACATATTTTAAAATTAATGGAGATTTAGTAAACGTATGGAGTGATTTGATAGCTCCACCAATCGTCACTGATAGCAATGGTTATTATGAATTGCCATTAAGTCTAACAAACAACCCGTTAAATGGTAACCTTAATTATTTTACATTATCGGATCTTACTGAACATGCGAATACCAATCAACGCCTTGTAGCAAATGGAATAAATCCTATTGCATTTGCCATGATGTTTATTGGCAAAAAGAATAATAGTGCAATAGATTCTATTATAAAATCTGCTGAAGCTTACAATTATTTTAAATTAACATTAATAAATTCTCTATCATCTGGTATCAACTTTCCTAACAAGAAGTATTATAACAATCCTAAATTGGCACTTGATACCATTGTAAGAAATCTTAATGTTAATAAAACAGCACAAAGCCCATACTATCTATCAGATATGATGGCTTATGCTGACGAAAAACAAACAATTAATTATACCGTAACTAGTGCATTGAGCCCTACTTACCCATTATTAAAACCGTTTGATATTAATGTTCCATCTTTTAGAACTATCTATGTATATCTAAACAACAAGTTATTGACATACAATGTTGATTATACATTTGATTCAATTGATGGAACTGTTGTAATTTCTCATCATTTAAATCAAGGTGATTTAATTACCGTCGATGATTATTATGATACTCGTGGTAGTTTTATTCCACCAACTCCAACTAAGTTAGGATTATATCCAGCATTTGTTCCACAAATGTTTATGGATAACACTTATTCATCTGGTCCAGTTAATGTTATACAAGGCCATGATGGCAGCTTAATGGTTGCATTTAATGATTATCGTGATGCAATTATATTAGAATATGAAAAACGTATCTACAATAATATTAAAGTAGCATACCGTAATAATTTATTTGACGTTAATTCTGTCAAGCCAGGTGCTTTTAGAAATAGTGATTACAGTATATCTGAAGTAAACAGCATAATTGAATCTGATTTTATCCGTTGGGCTGGCGAATATGGAATTGATTATGCATCAAACAACACATATGATTCGGCAAATCCATTTACTTGGAACTATGATCAATCGTTTAACCAAAAATTGGGAATTCCTGTAAACGGAAGTTGGAGAGCTGTGTTTGATTACTTCTATGACACAGATAGACCTAATACTAACCCATGGGAAATGTTAGGGTTTATTTCTCAACCTGATTGGTGGGTAAGTGAATATGGTCCTGCTCCTTATACATCTGGTAACAATGTAATGTGGGGCGACATTGAAGCTGGTAGAATATCGCAAGGTCCTACAGCAGGTGTTAATACATTCTATGCTCGTCCAGGATTAAGTAAAATTTTGCCAGTTGACGATAACGGTGACTTGCTAGATCCGGTGACAATTGGACTTATTGGCACATACAATCCTCTAACAATTGGATATGATTGGGCTATTGGTGATCGTGGACCAGCAGAAACTGCTTGGAGACGTAGTAGTTATTGGCCATTCGTTGTTCAACGCCTAACAGCATTGACCAAACCAGCAACTTATTCTGCATTGATGTATGACCCATACAATATGAAAATTAATGCAGCCGGACAATGGACATATGGCGATAATGAATCGTTTATCCAACTTAACAACGTACCAATACATGGTGAGAACACTGTTGCTACCAGTGGGTATAGTGTATTTGTAAGTGAAATTAATAGACAACGAACACAGAACTACATTCAAGAATTGCGTCAAGATTTGCAGTATGCAGATTTTAATTTGTTCCATAAGGTTGGCGGATTCATAAACAAAAATACTTTACAAATTATTATTGATGCTTATGAGCCTACAACACCTGCACCAGGTGCAATACTTCCAAATGAAAGTTATAATTTAATTTTAAATTCTAGTAATCCAATTACAACGGTTGGCATTTCTGGAATTATCATTCAACGAGTTAACGGCAATTTTGTTGTAAGAGGTTACGATAGAACAACACCATATTTTAATTACTACAAACCTGTTAGAAACAGAGCAACTCCATCTATAACAGTTGGTGGAGTTACAGCACAATATGTGACATGGCAACCATATAGTTCGACTGGTGCTAATGGATTATCACTGAGTCAAACTACTACTGCTAGATCTGCACCGACAACTAGCTTCTATCAAAAGGGTCAAATAGTACAGTACGGTTCAAATTATTATAGAGTCCTAGTTTCTCATCAAGCCGAAGCTGTATTTGACAGCACACTTTATCAGATATTAGATACTTTGCCGACTACTGGTGGTGCTACGGTACAGTTAGCTGATGTATTTGATAAGACTATTGTAAAAGTTCCTTATGGTACTACATTTACATCTGTACAAGCCCTGTATGATATGATTGTGGGCTATGGCGCATGGTTATCTGATCAGGGATTTGTGTTTGATCAATTCAATCAAGATCTTGGGGTTGTTAATGATTGGGGCCTAAGTGCTAAAGAATTTTTATACTGGACAACTCAAAATTGGGATACTAACAATGTTATTTCCATCAGTCCGTTTGCAGACCAAATTAAATTCCAAAAAAATAATGCTGTAGTTGATAACATTTTTAATAGTTTTTACAACTACAGTATTGCTCGTGCTGATGGTACACCTTTCCCTAAGAACAATTTATTTGTTGCAAGACAAAATGGTGTATTCACAATCAACACGATTAACACTACTGAAGGAATATATTTTGCACAGTTGAATTGCATACAAAAAGAACATGCTATTGTGTTTGACAATACTGACATTTTTGGTGATGTAATTTATGATATTCAAACAGGCGAACGCCAAGAAAGAATGAAACTAGTAGGATTTAGAACTTCTAAATGGAACGGTGATTTCTTTGCACCAGGCTTTGTGTATGATGAAGCGTTGGCTGTAAATTGGACCCCATATACCAATTACCTTGCTAGTAGCATTGTAAAATATAATGGATTATATTACAGTGCCAAGAAAAATATCAATAGCAGTTCCACATTTGACTTTACCAAATGGAATAATTTAGGAACTCAACCTGTAGCAGGATTGTTGCCTAACTTTGATTATAAGATTGGACAGTTCAACGATTTTTACAGTTTAGATATTGATAACTTTGACTTAGGGCAACAGCAAGCCGCACAAAATTTAATTGGTTACATTCCTAGAACATATCTAAACAATGTGTTTACTGATCCTATCAGCCAATACAAATTTTATCAAGGATATATCAAGGACAAAGGTACATCAAACGCCATTGCAAAACTATCTAAAGCATCATTAAATAATTTAGGTAGTGTTGTTGGATATAGAGAAGAATGGGCATTCCGAGTTGGACAATATGGAAGTTTCACTACATACAACGAATATGAAGCGCCATTGCATGAAGGAACATTTAAAGAAAATCCACAAATTGTCACATTTGTAACTCCAGATCAAGTAACTAATGATGATTTAATTTATTATATAACCCCTAGTGATTTGGCAATAGGTGCAGGATCTTTGCCTAGTATTGCTACTACCAGTTCAAGCAATGATGCATTTAAATTAATTCACGCAGGGTATGTTAGAATTGATGATGTTAATGCTACTGCTTACAACCAAAATAGTTTGTTAGACATTGCTAATAACGGAATTATCAATGACGGAACTACTATTTGGTTAGGATTCACCCCTAATGGTAGCTGGGACGTTTTACGATATACTTTCCACTCAGCTAGTATTATTGATGTAAATGCATCTCAACCATACAGTGCGATAACATTTACTACATCCGTACCTCACGGATTATCTGCAACACAAATTATATCTATTGTAGATTTTAATTCAGAAGTAGACGGAATCTATCAAATTACAAGTGTGCCATCTAGTACAGAGTTTACTGTTCCAAGCACCCTGTCATCTATTGATTTCCCTAATCCTGCATCACCAGGGTTCTTGTTTACATTTGAATCATCTAGATTCCCGACATTTGACCAGTTACCCTCTGACCAAAAACTTTACAAATATAAGAACGGTTCGTTTATTTGGGTAGATTCTGGTAACAACACTGACAACAATGGTTGGGCAGTTTACGAAAAAGTTTTGAATTACACTACTACTGTAACTTCAGAATTGTCGACGCCAGTAGATGAAGGGTTTGGATTTAGTATTCACAAACCTAAAGGTCAGTCTTATGTTTTAATTGGATCGCCTAAATTTGGAACTACAGGTGCATATACTGGCGGTGCTGGTCTATATCAGTCTACCAATAATGCATTGATACCTATAACAATTTATCAACCATCGTTGACCCCAGGTAACAATAATCAATTGGGCTATTCAGTATTTTATGATGACATGAAATTCCATGGATCACTTTATGGTTTAATGTTTGCAGGTGCACCGGGATCATATAACAATAGTGGTACTGTAAGAATTAGTAGCATTGACACAATTTTTAATGAAAAATTACAAATGTGGCTTACAAATCCAGGATCATCTACTGCACAGTTCGGTTCAAGTTTATTTGTTCAAAGAAATACTGCAACTAAATTTACATTAGTTGGTGCTCCTATGGACACCGATGGTGTTGTTCATGCTTATGCAATTAATGGTACAACTGCTACGGTGACAGCAACTTATATCAGCACAGTTCAACCTAGCGTAACATTGACATCTAACAGTCAGTGGGGTTACGCTATTGCAGGGTCAGATGATGCTAGTGTAATTGCTATCGGCGCACCGTATCATGCAAACAGTGGAACAGTACAAGTATTTTATAATCTTCCATCTGGAATAACTCCAGGGGTTGCATTAGTATCGTCGTCAACCTTCCAAGCCGTTGGAGCACAATTTGGATATTCAATTGCATTGAGTACTGATTTTAATTACCTAGCAGTTGGCGCCCCAGGTGTATCTAATAGTGATGGTAGTGTGGGTGCTGTAGGTATTTTCACTGCAAGTGGATCAACTTATGTACTAGAACAAATTATTACAAATCCAGTAACTGGGTTAGGAATGAAGTTTGGTCAAGCAGTGGCATTTGATGACAACTTAGCAACATTGGTTGTAACAGCATTAGGTACTAACACAAATGTCAGCACTACTTTTGACGTTGACACTGAAATATTTGACTTAGATACCACACGCTTTGTTGAAGAAGAACCACAGTCTGGATCTGTTTATGTTTACAATAGACAAAATACTAGATATATCTACAGCGAAGAATTAATCAATGCAATTGAATCAATTACCACTGGTACTGATTACGGAACTAGTGTTGCCGTTGATGGAAATATCATTGTTGGTGCTCCTGGTATCAGTGGTAACATCGTAAGTAATGTTTATCAGTTTACAAAAATTAATTCTAATATTGCAGGTTGGAACCAGATTAGAGTTCAAGATGATTTGGTACTACCAGAGGCTGTACAAAGAATATGTTTGATTAATACTGCAACCAATAGTGTAGTCAATTATTATGATTATGTAGATCCATTAAAAGGAAAAATACTTGGCATTGCTGATAAAGAAATTACCTATAAGATGCCAAGTGACCCTGCAATTTATAGTGTAGGTACAGATAGTGTTAATGTTAACACCAATGCCAGCTGGGTAGATGACCATGTAGGAGAACTATGGTGGGATATCAGTACCGCAAAATATGTATGGTATGAACAAGGCAATTTAGAATTCAGAAGAAGCAATTGGAATAAACTATTCCCAGGTGCAACTATTGATGTTTATGAGTGGGTCGAATCAACACTATTACCTAGCGACTGGGCAGTACAAGCAGATACAGCCGCTGGATTAACAAAAGGTATTAGTGGACAGCCAAGAAATGTTGACAACTCTACTGTATCTGTCAAACAAGTATATGATGCAGTTACAAACAGTTTCAGTAATGTTTATTACTTCTGGGTTAAAAACAAAGTCACAGTTCCTAATGTTGCCAACAGAAAAGTTAGTGCATTTAATGTGGCAACATATATTGCGAATCCAACCGAAGCTGGTATACAGCATGTAAGTATTATTTCTTCAAACACAATAATGCTATCCAACTTGGGACTAGAATTAGAATCTGATAAAATTAGTATTAACTTGGCAATTGACAATTCATTTAGTGAAATCCCTAAACACACTGAGTGGGCATTAGTACAACACGGATTGCCAGAACAAATCTTACCTTCACTGATTGAAAAGAAAATACTAGATAGTTTAGTTGGGCGTGATATCTTAGGAAATCCAGTACCTGATCCTACTTTAAGCGAACGAGCAAAGTACGGTATTAGTATTCGACCACAGCAAACTTTATTCAAAGATAGATTTACTGCTTTGCGAAATATTATTACCTATGCTAATTCTGTTTTAATTGGTATGCCAATTGCCGATACTGCATATCTAGGAAATTTATTAGCTACTGAAGCCGCACCTACCCAGTATACAACAGTTGAAGATACAAATGAATTGGGTCTAATAAGCACCAGCACTACTGCTACTGTGACTGTATTAGCTGATAGCTATTACAACAATGGTTGGGCAGTATACGGAGTAAACACTTCAACATATACATGGCAACGAATCCAAACACAAAGTTTTAATACACCTGCGTATTGGAGTTATACAGATTGGGCAAGTAATGATTATAATCCATACAAGGATATTACTGCACAAATTGCTGACCCGTATGTGTTATCAGAATTAAAATTTGTGCCTGGGCAATATGTAAGAGTTAACAATCTTGGAAATGGCAACTATGCTGTTTTAGAACAAGTTAACACTTCGACTCAAACTGGCAATTTTGGAAACAATTTTAATGTTGTATATCTACAAAACGGAACCATACAGTTCCTAGATACATTATGGAACCAAGGATATGGGTTTGATGAGACCTACACCTATAATCAAACATTATACGATCAAACACCTGATACTGAAATTAGAACAATTTTAAATTCATTAAAGAAAGATATTTTTGTTGGCGATTTGGCAGTACATTGGAATAACATATTTTTCATTGCTGTCAAGTATGCAATGACTGAACATCCTTTCCAAGATTGGGTATTTAAAACATCGTTTATTAATGTAACTAACTTTGCTGGTAAACTATCTCAACCTGCAATTTATAAATTGCAAGATAGTGTCTTCTATGAAAATTACATCAAAGAAGTTAAACCTTATCATACACAAATTAGAGAATTTAGAACACAATATTCATATACTGATACATCTAGAACGATTGTATCAGACTTTGATTTCCCTTCTTCATGGAGTTTTACAAAGGGCAATTTTGTTGCCGCAACTGTATCAGCTACTGATGTAATGTCAAATCCAGTGCGTGAAATTGATACAACATTGACATTTGATAGAGTTGGCACACAAAACCAAATAGGATCATTACCAGTAACTGACAAATTTGTTGGTGATGGAGCAACTGCTGAGTTCCCACTAAGTTGGGTAGTTCAACCAGATAAATCCAAGATTGTTGTTACCTTGACTGGACAATTTGTATTACCGACAAATTACACAATCAAATACTATACAGAAGAATACAATGGTTACGAAAAATCTTATAGCAGTTTAGTATTTTTAGATACAATTGATCCACCGGGTGTTGGTGTTACTATATCAGTCACTTACCAAAAAGCTACATCTATGATGACAGCAGTAGAGCGTATTCAAAATTATTATGCTCCTACTTCAGGTATGCCGGGTGCAAGTTTGGATCAATTAATGGTTGGCGCAACTGACCCAAGAAGCCAAATTGGTGGACAAAATGAAGGTAAGTTTACTGGAACAAATACATTTACAAATTTCATAAACATCAATGCTCCTGCAATGATTAACTCGTTGACATATGATACATTAGTCAACGGCGGCCCAATTTATCCTACATTTATTTCAAATAATTTAGTTGGAGCATTGGGAATTGATCCTACTGAATTAAACATTGACGGTGGATACAATTTTATATCTACAGTAGCAAGCCCTGCCCCAGAAGAAGTTGTTCCAGGATTTACAGCAGATACTTTAGGTATTGATGTTTATACCAAGCCATTAAATACTCCTCCAGTGATATTAGATTACTCACAGCGTATTGTGGCAACAACTACAAATATTACTATTGATTTAACTACTCGTCCAACAACTATTGAAAGCATAATTGTTACTTTCAATGATATTGAATTTAACTATCAAGGTAACAGTTTATTTACATTGTCAAATCAGTTCACTATTGATTGGCAAAATAATGAATTAATTGTGGCACCACAAATAACTGATGGTAGATTGTCGTATACTATTATGGGTGTGGGAGATAATACTACTTCAGGCATTGGACTTATTGACAAGGCATCGCAACCTTGTAACGGCACTACTTCTACTGAAGTTACTGGTTTGGCCAGTTACTTTGATGTTGTTAGTGCTTATGTAACAGTTGATGGAGTTCCTATCTCGCAAGGATTTACATCTACTACTGCATACTATGATTTAGGACCTGCTAATGCAAGTGATAAACGAGCCACAGCATTGGTGTACAATTTAAATCCTGCCGCATCACATGGTGTTCAAGCATGGTTCTTTGGAAGTTTGCAAAATAACTTTAATAAGATTCAATCGCAATCAACTCCATGGACAACTGCATCATATCCATTGATTTATGCTCCTGATACTACATATGGACCGCCTAGTGACCAAGTTATTGTAGAGTTAACTACTCCTACAGGTGTTACTACTAGATTGCGTCCTCCATATACAACATATTATACTGTACAATCTACAGCAACTACTACATATCCTATTGTAGATTTAACAAATACTAATTTTGTTTCATTTAGCACAAACACAAATGTATATCAAAATGGTGTATTATTGACATATGGCAGTCAGTATACATTAACAAATACTACTACAGTAATATCTTCTCAACTAAACTTGGGTGATACTATTGCTGTGGAAGTGTTTAACCCAACTAACATTTTCAATACTGTTACAAACAATGCAAGTTATTCTTATGATTACATGATAGGTTTTAATTCTTTCTTTAATCAATACTATATGCAATTGAGTCCTAACTATTGGGGATCTAACTACTCTGGTAGTACAGTCAAGATCACATCATTTACTAATCAAGATAGTATGTTGATCCAGACTCAAACGTTTGTTGGTAACCCTCGCAGAACATTTAAACTTGACAGACCTGTATTAGATTCTGCATATGTTTGGGTTACAATTAATGTGTCGGGCAGTGAATTAATTTTAACGAATGAAGTTGATTACCAAATGTTGCCAGATCATATGACAGTATTAGTCAGTGATGCTTACACAATTGCACCAACTGACAGTGTTGTTATTATGAGTTTTGCCAGCCCAACTGTATCAAACGAAGTTTTAGGTTATAGAATTTTTAATGATATCTTAGGCAGAACATCATACAAACGATTGAGCAATTTAAATTCAACTTACTTAACTCAACCATTAACTTTTGCTGATACAAGTATTAATGTTGCAGATGCAACAGTGTTGACACCACCAGATATTGATGCAAATATTCCTGGTGTTGTATTAATTGATGGTGAAAGAATTGAATTCTTTGAAATACAAGGCAATTCATTAACTCAACTAAAACGTGGCACATTAGGAACAAGCCCTGCACAGTATTTAGAATATGGCACAAAAGTTATTGATCAAGGAACGTATCAAACCTTGCCAGTATCTGCTGATCCAGTGCTAGTACAAAATACATTTACAAATGCAAGTTTAGGTAACACCTATGTTATATCTACAACTACAGTAGTCGGCGGATGGTATAATTCTATTACATCATCTACTGTAAAATGTGATGGTATTAAATTTATAACAACTGCTACATTGGGCACATTGCCTTATGATCCTTATACAGGTGATTTGAAGTATGGTGTTAGAACTTACTCTGTTTCTACAGCAAGTATAGAAGCCAAAGATCAAGTTCAAGTGTACTATGGCGGATATCAATTGCGTAAAAATGTATCGTATTGGCATGATACTACCGTGGCATATGATAGTATTGATCCTAGCCAAATTGTTGGAACCGTACCTACAGCATCGGCTTTGAGTACTGTAACAAATTATTTTGGCAATGCGTATGTTTGTCAAGATACTGGTTATGTGTACGTATGTACCTTACATCAATATAGTTCTACAGCAACGTCATTGTATATTGATTCTGGGTTACGCCAAACACCGGCTGATTTCTATATTATCAATACATCAACAACACCTACTTTAATATTAAATACTGCAACAGTAAAACTCCATACAGGAACATTGTTGTCGATTGTTATGAAACATGGCGGCCCAAGTTGGAATGATGCTGACCCAGCTAACCCTATGATTAACACTTTATCAATATTAACCAGTACTAATGTTGTCGCTCAATTCTTACGTGAAGGTCCAGCATTATTGCCAGACAACTCCTTCTATGGTGGAAATATTGAATTACAAGATAACAGTGGAACAGCACTAACAGACCAAAACGGAAACCCATTACTAGGATTTTAAAATGTCAAATATTAACTTATTGCCCGTAACCAATAATACTCAATCAATGTATTTTCTTGTAGCCGAAAATGGCATTGCAAACAGATATTCTTGGCTTTCTTTGGCAAATTCAGTACAAGCAATTGGCCTACAGGGCGCAACTGGTACTCAAGGTACTCAAGGAACTAGTGCTAGTGTCCAAGGGTTGATTGGTAGTCAAGGAGCAACAGGTGCAGGAACTCAGGGTGTATCTGGAATACAGGGCATTGCTGGTAGTCAAGGTACTGCTGGACAATCTCCGTCATTTACTTCAGTATCAGTTCCCGCAAGTTCAACATCAACTGGTGTTGTTGGGCAAGTATCCGCAGATTCTACATACATTTATATCTGTGTTGCTACCAATACTTGGAGACGAATTTATAGTCCTGTGTCCGCCTCTTTTTAAATAGAATAAATATTATCATGAATACATCAACAGAAAAAAAGCCCAATGAACAGGGAAATATCGCTCTAAGAGGGCATATCAAGATATTTGACCCTACTACCAATGAAGTCTTTATTGACAAACCTAATGCTATCAATTATGAAACTTTTAGTCTGAGTTTAGCACAAAGTATCAGCAATCAAGGACTTGGAACAATTGAAGGCATTGCATTTGGCAACGGCGGAACACGGGTCGATAACACAGGCATTATTACATATCTAACCCCTAACGTAATTGGTACTGGCGCTGGACTTTACAATCAAACATATTATAAAGTAGTTGATGCACGTCAGCCATATGATTTAGATCCAGCTAGAAACTTTATGCAAGCCAGACACGTAGCTGGTGCATATTATAGTGATGTATTGATTAGTTGCTTGTTGGATTTCGGCGAACCAAGCGGGCAACAGGCGTTTGACAATGCCGCAAGTTCGGACGGAACATATGTGTTTGATGAATTAGGTATCCGTGCATATAGCCCAAATGGAGCAGGAACTGGCCCATTATTAACCCATGTTATTTTCCATCCTGTACAAAAAAGTTTAAATCGTATAATTCAAGTAGATTATACAATTCGTATACAGAGTCTAAGTGCTGGAGCATAATAAATGGCCTACACAATTTTAAATAACAACGGTACAGTATTATTGAGATTGGCCGACGGGACAGTCAACAGTACACTGACCAGTGTTGCTTTTGTTGGCCGAGATGTTGCAGGATACGGACAATACTACAATCAAAATTTGGTTACACTACTAACCAACTCAGCAAATCCTAATTATAAACCACCATCGAAACCAATAGTTGGACAACTTTGGTACGATACAACTTATAATAGATTAAGAATATTTAATGGCACACAGTTTGTATCTGCAGCCAGCGCAGTTATTAATCCAACAGCACCTGCGGGCTTGACTCCGGGTGACTTGTGGTTTGATAGCACAAACAATTTGTTAAATTATTTTGATGGATATCAATACGATTCAATCTCTACGTATGCTAGGGCATCAGGGTTAACTGGATGGATTTTCTTAGATCCAGCCAAGGGACAATACATATTAGATAATACTAATATTCAACAAAAGGTAACATTACTAGAAAACTACGGACAAGTTCTAGGAGCAATCAGTAACTCAAACTTTGTGGCCAGTGCAAATGATAGTACAAATATTTTAAGACTTGGCGCAGCCAATACAAATAGTCTTACAGTAGTCCAGGGGTTGAACATTATTGGTAATATTGCGGCAACTGGAACCATTTATGGTAATCTAGTAGCTGGTTCAATTCAAGCAAACAATATTGGAACAACGTATTTTACTGCTACTAATGCGGCAGTGGTGCATTTGGCTGTCGCTAGTACAGCAACAATGGCTGATATTAATTCGACTGGTACAATTCAGACTTCTGGATTAATGCAATCTAATGCAATGAGCACTACAAATCTATTAGTATTGGCATCTGCAATATTTAATGGACAGTTAGATGGTACTCACTCATCTGCTACATTCAATGTAGTTACTGCAACAACATTGATAGTAAAAAGTACTTCGACTTTTTCAAATGTTACTGCTACTAATTTAATTGTCCAGGGACAGACTTTACTAAACGGCGGTGTAGTGACTACTGCATTAACCGCAACAAATGGACTATATTCAACTGGACAATTTACTGGCGGGTATTCAGATGGTATCATTGTAGACTATGCAAATGGTAACGGCCGTATTAGTGTTGGATCAAATGACCAAATAACAATGTATGCGGCTGGCGAAGCTGGAACACCTATGATGACGGTGTCCACTCAAACTACTACGGTAACCAATTCCTTAAATGTTGTTGGGGCATTGTCCGTTGGCGGAGCAATAACAGTTGCGGCAACAGTTGGTACTCCGGCGACATTTAAATCTCTTTCCACTACCACTAATTTGGCTCAACCAGTTACTTGGTTGCACATTACAATTGGTGGAGCGAACTACTACTTACCACTATTCCAATAAAATTATGGCATACATACTTACAAAAACTAGCGGCACGGTACTAACAACAGTACAAGATGCTACCATTGATAAATCAACCAGTTTAACCTTTATAGGTAAAAACTTTGCTGGTTACGGACAAGCTATTGAAGAAAATTTTGTTGGCTTATTAGAAAACTTTAATAATATTACACCACCAACAACACCTGTACAAGGGCAACTTTGGTTTAATTATCAAACTCAACAGTTGAATGTAAATTCAGATGGCATGGACAATTGGAAAGGTATTGGTAGTGTTACTGTTGGATCAACCTCCACATACAATACTAATCCATCAGATGGCGACCTTTGGTATAACAATGGTACATTGTATGGGTATGATCATGTAAATGGATATGTGACTATTGGGCCTGCTACAGGCAATAATTTTAGTTCATGGCAGTTTGGCAGAGAAGCACAAACTGGCGGCGGCACACCAATTGCTTGTATTCGTGGCTATGCAGGAACTTTACCTGTAGCAGTAATTTCAAATAATAAATTTTATCCAGCCGCATACAATCCAGGTGTACAGGCAGACTTGGGAGCAGGTATTGCTCAAAATACATTTACTGTAGTGGCTAAAGGCATTACACTTCCAGGGGCTGATCCAGTTACTGGTTCAACATTGGGCAGTGGATTTTATTTCTGGGGAACAGCCGCCGAAGCTGTTAGCTCAAGACAATCCACAATGAATATTGCAACAACATCAACAGTTCCAGCTTCAGGAATTTGTTATGTTCCTTTTGCAAATACATCAACTGGATCGTCTCAACTGTTAACCAATACTGCATTCTTTTACAACAATAATACCAATGTGCTTAATGTAACTGCTACGGCTGCTTACTATGCAGATTTGGCAGAGCGTTATGAAGCAGATGCCGAGTACGGAGAAGGTACAGTTTTAGTTATTGGCGGAGCCAAAGAAGTTACAACTACTGATCAATTCGCTGATACAAGGGTAGCGGGTATAGTGTCTACAAACCCAGCCTATTTAATGAATAAAGACGCTGGAAATGACAAAACTCACCCTGCAATTGCCCTAAAAGGCCGGGTTCCTTGCAAAGTTACGGGGTATATTAAACGAGGTGACCTAATTGTTACTAGTAGTGTACCTGGCTATGGATGTGCGGCAAGTTCTGTATCTGCTGGAGCAGTAATAGGAAAAGCCCTGGGATCGCAATCCGAGGGCTTTGGGGTTATAGAAGTTTTAGTAGTTTAAACAGCCATTGGAGCTTTAATAGCTTCGTGGCTTTCATAGCCCACCAACTCAATATCAGACATTTCAAAATCCCAAACTGTATCCACTTCTGGATTTAGTTTTAATGTGGGTAACGGTAATGGCTTACGGCCTAACTGTTCTTTAACTTGATCAAAATGGTTATTATAAATGTGAGCATCGCCCACAGTAATAATTAAATCACCAACTTCCAAATTACATGCTTGTGCAATCAAATGCGTTAACAAGGCATATGATGCAATGTTGAATGGCATTCCCAAGAACATATCAGCACTACGTTGATACATTTGGCAACTTAGTTTACCATTGTTAACATAGAACTGACTCATGATATGACATGGAGGTAGTGCCATTAAATCTAGCTCTCCTGGATTCCATGCTGTCATGATGTGACGTCTGCTATAAGGATCTTCTTTGATACCATTGACCAGTTCAATCAACTGATCATGATTTTGAAGAACAACTTTGTTGATACGTACTAAGGGCTTGCGCCACTTGCGCCATTGTACACCGTAGATTCTACCTAAGTCACCTGCATGGCGTTGCAGTTTTTTGCTAGTCCAATAAGGTGCTGTAGCGTTGTCAGTCCAAATAGTTTTCTTGTCAGTGTAACGTTCGCCATGTAAGATTTCTCTTAAACGAAGTTCATCTCCACTGCCTTCAATAAACCAAAGTAGTTCACTAACACAGGCTTTCCATGCTAGTTTTTTAGTAGTAACTGCTGGAAAACCTTCTGTCAAATCAAAACGCATTTGAAGACCAAAGATACTACGTGTACCTGTTCCTGTACGATCAGGACGGTCGTCACCGTTTTCTAAAATGTTTTTAAGTGCGTCTAGGTAGACTTTTTCTGGATGTGTCATTCAGCGTCCGTTACTACTTCTTTTTTCTTCTTGCTTTTTGGAGGATCAATTGCATCTGCTTGTTTACGTAATACTTGTGCTTGCTTGAACAAAGCATCAGCACGTGAACGCATTTCAGCAGGAGTTAATTCTACATCAGCGACTGTTTCTGGTTGTGCAGGAGTTTCAACTGCATCATCACCTGCGTTTACACTGGCGCTAGTTGTTTTAGTTGGGTCGTCCTTACCAAATCTACTAGGCTTTGGATTAGGATTAAACCCATCTGTAACTGCCAACTCATCGACAGTAACGCCTTTTTGTTGAGCAATCAATGCGTTCAATTCGCTCAACACAATCTCTGCATTAGGACCTTGAACCATAATTACACCATTTGTGGGAACCTTTTTAAGTTGACCACGTTTGTGTAATGCTTCCAACATATTGGAACCATCTGAGAATTTACGAATAGCAAGGATGTCTGCTAGTTCATTTGCTTGTTGGCCACTTACGTCTTGGACAACGGTCATTAAAGAATCGTGCCATGAATCGCTTAGTGTGCCAGTTCCTATTACCAATGCACTACCAGAATCACCAGGTAATGTACGATAGGCAACTACGACTTTTGCGCCGTTGTTTTTCATTTTACCTACGTGCTTCATAAAGTTCTCCTTATTGAGCGGCTGGGGCTTGATCGGCTGGTGCTACTGCGTTCAAGAATGTGTTCAAACGGTCAAATACTGCGCCTACTGAACTAGCTTCTGCGGCACCAAATGCGCCACGACGTGATGCCAAATCAACAATAGCACGAAGATTTTGTAAATCTGCAATGCTCAATTGTGGAGCAGGTTGTTGTTGTTCTGGAGTAACGTCTCCGCCTACTGCTGGACTTGCTACTTGTGCTTGATCTTCACTCATTTTTATTTCCTTTTATGATTTATGAATGTATGGACAACCTAAAGAAAACATTGTTAGTTCTTTCGGGTCTTCCATCCCTACTTCCTTTGCCTCGGTTAACTTGTTGTTGTCATCTAAGGTAAAGGTTGTTTTTATTGCATACCTACTATTTAAGTTATGTGAAATCCATTGATCCAACATTCTGATATCTATGTCAGGATGTTTTAACATAATCGTGCTGAAATGTTTTGGGATAAAACTTAATCGTCTCAATCCCAAAACATTCAAAGGATTTACTTCTCCTCTTGCCAATGACATACTTACTCTTTGTAATAAGCAGTTTGACCAAAAGGAGCAACAATAGTATCGTTGCCGTGGATGATGAACAGGCTTTCGCAGTAGTTCTCGTCGCCCCAGCTACCACATGGATACCCGTCAGTAAACATAATGAAGCGTTTTGGCTCAATGCCTTCTTCCTTCATAAAGTCATAGCAAGCATCAAAATCAGTACCACCACCACCTTTGGGTTCATATTCCATGATCTCATCGGCGTTGTCACCAGTAAATTTGACATAGTTATAAACTTCTGTGTCAAAGCAGAACAAGTCCAATTTAAAGTCCTTGTATTCTTCCATGATGCCTTTAACTTCACTCAAAAAGTCTTGAGCTTGTTTATTGCTAATACTACCAGACATGTCAATTGCTACAGACACATCAATAGTTTCTTCGTTCATCATACCTGGCAAGATAGCACCGCAATGTTGGCTCTTGCGGTTAGGGCGGCTGAAACTAAAATTGCTCTTAAGAATACTTTGGATATTCATACGCAACATCTGACGCCAATCCATTTTAGGCTCAGTAAACGACTGAATAAAGCGTTGTACACCTGCTGGTACTTTGCCAGCACCTGCGGCTTGCGCGGCCGCAACCATTGCTTCTTTGATCTCATCACGGATCTGTTTCTTTTCTTCTTCAGTTAAACGTGGACGACCTTTGCCGCTACCGTCAACTTCTTCACCGTCTTTGTCGTCACCATTGCCATAACCGTCATCGTCACCGTCACCGTCCAAGTGCTCGTCTAGCAGTTCGCCTAATTCAGACATGTTAATTTTAGTGGCCTTTGAGTAAAGGTCATCGTAAATTTCTTCGTAGCTCATGCCACGATACTTGTTATCTTGGAAAATTTTGATAAAATTCGGAACATCACCAATGCGTTCATCTTTTAAAATTTGATTAACAGCATAGTCGGCGGCAATATTTGACAATTGAGGTTCACGTCCATCACGACGTCCCAAATGGTCAAACACATTATGCAGTACTTCGTGTGCAAATCCAAATTCGCATTCACGAACAGACAGCTTATTGACAAAGTCATTGCTGTAATAAAAATTACGACCATCAGTGGCCAATGTATTACACCAATCTGAAGCATCGATTAGCTTCATACGAGTAGCCATATTGCCAAAGAATGGATGACGCAACAATAATCCAATGCGAGCAGTAACAAGTTTTTCAATAATCTTGTTCTTTTCAATTTGCGTGAACTCTTTGCGCTCTTGTTTTGCGGTGTCTTTGTTAACAGTTGATGTTTTATTGGACATATGTATTCCTGTTTAAAAGTATATTATACATGAATTTATTTAACATGTCAATAAAAAAGCCCTTTCGGGCCTTTTTATTCCATAGCCTGTATGATAAATTTTCCATACTTGTCGTGGAAGCGATCAAAGTTCTTCAATTTAGACGCATCAAACGGCAGTTGATACGATGTGAGAGCAACTTTTGCTCCCATAACAACCAATTCTGTTGGGAAATTGTCCATCATAAATCCAAAGAAGCAGTCAGCTTGGGAATCCCAATCTTTGGCTTTCTTTTGGTCGGCAGTTTGCAACTCATAGCACATGGACACAGTCAAAGAGTACATCGCAGAAATTTCTTTGATATCACACTTATTAACCTTGCCACTCAAAATATCTTCTGGCTTAGGCATTTGTTTAGCAACACGGCGGTGTGCCATGAACTTAACAGCAAGGCCTTCACCGATTGCACCAGCAACCAAATCAGTCAATGTGCCTTCTGGCAAGTCATCGTCTTTAAGCAATTCGCTAACAAATGACCAGCTACGTGGAGTAGCAAACGCACGGCTTGAGCTCTTAGGATCAAAGTCATACAAGTCTTGTTTTGCAAAACCAACATAACCAACAACTTGTTCATGGACCTTGTTGTTAACAGCCCATTCCAACCAGTCATCGTAATCGGATTTCAGTTCCAAGTGAACAAACCGGTTAGCCAACGGAGCAGGCATACGGTAAGTAACACCTTTGTCAGTTTCACGGTTACCTGCGGCAACAATGCTAACACCTTTTGGCAGTACATAAGTACCAACACGACGATTCAAAACTAACTGGAAAGCAGCCGCTTGTGTAGCAGGAGCCGCAGAGTTAAGTTCGTCCAAGAACAAGATAGCAGTAGACTCTGGGTCAGTGGGCAATTCTGCTGGAGGTGCCCAGCTCATTGTATTTGCTGTAGAGTTGTAATAAGGAATACCTTTAATGTCAGTAGGTTCCCACAAACTCAAACGAACGTCAATAACTTCACGATCGTTCTTATCACCAATTTGTTTAACAATATCGGATTTACCAATACCTGGAGGGCCCCACATAAACACGGGACGTTGAATTTTAATACACTTTTCTAGGCTACGTTTAGCTTCGTTAGGTGTAACTGTACGATTTGAACTAATTTGCTCTGCCATGATCAATCTTTCTGTGAATTTAAAAAATATTGAACTGTACTGTACTGTTTCAATATGTATTAATTATACAGCGGTCTTGTGTGATTGTCAAGTGGGCAATTTAGGTTTTTTAGCTTTTGCCGCAGTAAATCTAGTGATGTTACCAGAAAACAACACTAATTGTATTGCCATGTTTTCGTTGAAAACAAAGATTTCTTTTTTGGTTACATACCATGGGCAGTTGATAAACTGGTCTAACCAAATAATTAATTGGCTAGTGTATTCGACTGGCTCATCAAACATGACTTGATGTGCTTTGATATGTGCGGTTAATCTGGCAAACCCTTCGTCCGTTAACCGTAATCCGCCTTTTTCTTTTTTTCGTGGGTTATACCACCAAGAGGATATCAATTTTCTTATGGATTTATCATCCGTGGGTAAATTAAATTGCTCTGCAATGTATTTGGTTATTTCAATCTTCTGATTCATTGGTTAACTTCTCACCAGTAACCAATTTAAAGACAGAAAAATCTTGACAATTGAACTGTTTATTAAGTTTTTCTGCAAGATTATGTGCGTGACCAGCATTTGAAAACGATACTTTTTTATACTTTGGACCTACTTTTTGTACTACTATACTACCAGTCTTCAAATTAATAGGTTTGTCTTTATAAAAAACTGCCCAAATGGCCTCGGCTTCTAGAACTTGTTCAGTTTTATAAGTCTTTTTATTGGTTAATTCTAATAATACATTGGGCTTTGGTCTGCTCATATACGCTCCATAAGTGCGTATATATTTATTAAAAACTGTTAAAACTTCCACCGTCCATTTTAATTACAATCGTTTCATCGCTGGTAGAAGGTCCGCTAGCTAGACGTGTCATAACTAAAGAAAGACTATTCTGTAAGTCTGTTGCATCTTTAATTGATAAGGTAACAGACTTTTGATTGCTTTTAATAGCAATTCTTGTAAGGTTTAGAAAGTTTTCAATTGGTAATGTGTTTAATGTAGTCATGATTTATTGGCTTTACTAAGTGCAATCCTTGATTCTTCTTCAGTTTTCCAAGGACCGCCATATGGATATCTTTCAAGAGTGATTAATTTAGGGCAAAAACTTCGAACCCACCCCTTACTAAATTTAATAATATAATGTCCTGCACAATGCTGACTTTTACTTTTAGGACGTTTTGTATATAACGGTAATTTCTTTTGAACATTGTATAATGGTTCAAATGGTTTAGTTTTGCATGGATAGTCGTATATACTAAATCCAGCAGTATCAGGCATATCTTTTTTGATTTTCTTGATACTATCCTCAAACAATGCAATACCTACAGCAGATTTAACCTCGGCCAATGTCTTAAAAGGCATAGCTCTACCATTATTTAGAACCAGGTACCCCTTTTTAACTTTGGAAATAGAACCAATCTTGGTATCTCCACTTTTAATTAACCATTCTTTCTCTGGAACTAATACTTTTGCATTTGTTGTCATATTATACATACCTCGCATTTAATGGCTCTGCATAACTTGTTACTTGTTCACTAATCTTTTGCATATCAAATTCTGCACAAAATTTTAGTAATCTAACACCAACCTGCGGAATATTCTTTTCTGCTGTTGTGGCAGTATTGATAGTATCGTCGATTAACTTTCTAATATCATCAGGTTGTGCAGACAAGTCGCACAATAATACATTTCGCATGTAATCATCTAACACACGATGCTCGACACCTTCGTGATCAGTCCACTTTTGGAGCATGAGATTGTTCCAAGAATATCCTTTTGAAGTTCTATCAGCAAATGCTTCTTGTAGGCCAACTTTATTCTTTGTTCCTTTAGTACGAACGCCGGGATACGCACTAAAGATATTGTCTGAAGTATCGCCACGCATACATTTTTCAAAAAGTAACCAAGTGGGATCTGGAGCAGGCTTTTCTTGTTTAGTTTTCTTATCAACAACACGCTTGCCCTTTGCATCAAAATATCCTTCGTGTGTTGTAGTGACTTCCATTACACCATTATATTGTTTGACGTTTGGTGCAATCAATTGTGCAAAATCCCCATCTGTCGAAATAATCACGTGGTTATCATCTGGATGTGCTTGAATAAAGCCTGCAATTAAATCATCTGCTTCAAGTTGTTGATGCTGTAATACTGTGCAATTTGTTTTGGTAGTAATAAAATCTTTAAATTGATCAAATGTTTCCCAAAATACACGTTCTTCTTCTTGTTCGCTAGGACTCATTGCCGCACGACCTTCAGCACGTTGTCGTTTATATGGAGGATAATGATCTTTGCGCCACGAGCGACCTTCTAAACAGAAAACTACATGGTCACCTTTAAAGTCTTTCCATGCTTTTCGTACACTACCTAAAACAGTATGAATACTCATACCTACTTTATCTTCTAAACTACCACGAATAACGTGGCGAGCACGGAAGAATGTATTTGCTGTGTCTACGAGAATATATGTTTTATTCATTAACTAACTTCCGTTTTACCATTACCTAAATTATTAACATTGATAAAGCCACTTCCACGGCGACTCATATCAACCCCTTCTTCACTTCCAACATTACGGCAAAGCTCGGTGAACCATTCATCAACAACTGCTTCATCTGTTTCACCAATGTATCCTGCTGTACGTAATTGTAACACAAAATACTCATTCCAATCAAGCTCAAAGAATCCATTTCGAATGTTTTCTGGATTGACGTGAGTATCCAATACTGCTACCCAAGGCTCTTTCTTTTCTGTAGCAATCTCTTTTGGAGTCTTTGTTATTTCAGTAAGTTTTTCTTCTAATTTTTTGGCAGTTTCTTGAGCGGCCTTAGCTTCTTCTTCAATTTTATCAATACCAAAAATCTTTTTAACAAAATTTTTCATTAAGTACCCCACTCATTTTTAAACAATGGAACTTGCAGTCTATCGCTATATCTCCACCCGCGCTTCATTGCGGCAAGGGCAACAGATTTAGCATTGAGAGTATATACAGACTCAACACCGCCAACAGGCATAAGGTATATGTGACCTGTAAAGCCAGCCGCTCTAAATTCGTTAACTGCTCGTTCTGCATCTTTAACATCCTCTTCTGTTGATACTACAAACTTCAAATATACTGTACCGTATTCTTCATATTTACAAACTACTTCGGGCTTGATAGCATCTGCCCATGATTCGCCGCTTGCTGGAAGTTTAGCACTTACACTAAAAGTAATTTCTCTCCAAAAATCTTTATCGCTATGATATTTCCATGTATGTAGATATTGTTTAAACTCGTCGGTTAATTGTTGAGTACCGTTGGTCTCAAAAGTAATTTCTTTAAGATTTTGCATCTTAGGATGATTTAACAAGTCTGGATAAGCACGTTGCCAACCTAACAACGGTTCTCCGCCTGTAATAACAAGATGTTCATCTCTCCATTCACCGTGTGGAATAATTCCCATAATACGTTCGGCGATGGCATCTGACGTTAACATAGGGCTCAGATCTTTAAAGTCAGGATGCCAACTAGCGTAACTATCACAACCAGTTGACACTAGCGGCAACTCTTCATATTTTGTAAACATGTGAGCCACAGTAGCGATGTCTTCTGCTTCTGTGCTTAGTTTGCCACGTGGCATACCAAATCCTGCACAGCGGAAATTACAGCCGAAAGTTCTTAAGAACACTGACGGCACGCCCATATAGCGACCTTCTCCTTGTACGCTATAAAATAACTCTGCGACCTTAATTTTGCTCATATATGTTTGACCATTTCTTTAGTTTTTCTATTTTAGCATATTTTGCGGCTTCTAAACAAGCCCCTGACACTACACCCATTTCTTTTAAGATATCGATCATTGCTAACATGTCGCCTAATTCTTCTTCAAGGTGCTCTCTGTTTGTTTTTGGTTTACCTGGTTTAAAGTTATCAATACCAAACCGGCTAATTTTACTTACTGCTTGGATTACTTCTGCACATTCTTCTTGCAAAATATCCATTACTTCTTTTGTTTTTGCGTCCATCTTAATCCTAGATTAAATACTGTTATTAGTATAATACTTATATTTAGGTTTGTCAACACCATATGAATAATTTAATAACCGATATACATTGGGATCTTAACGACTATTGTAAATCAGAATGTAGTTATTGTCCCACAAGGTTACGGGGAGGACCTGAGCCACATGAAACTAAAGATTATGTCCGAGTAGCCAATTTATTAATTGATGCATACACTACAATGGGCAGACAAATAAATTGGACATTCAATGGCGGCGAGCCTTTGGATATGGATGATATTGTTGTATTATTAAAATTGTGTAGAACCAATGGTACAAGTCTAACATTAAACACTAATGGTGGTAAACTTTGGATGGACTGGTGGGCGATTGAGCCATATGTTGATAATTTAATTCTAACTTATCATTATTGGCAAAATCCTAATTTAATGAAATATATTATTGATACATTTCAAAATAAAAATAAAAAATTTAGTGTAACTGTGCCTATTAGACCAGACGGGTTTGAAGAAGATATGGCACGAGCTAAAGAAATTGAAACTAATCACAACATAAAAGTTAATAGATCTTCCTTATACAATTATGCTGATCGTGGCGCTGGCATGTTTAATTACACTAGAGATCAACTATATTTGATGTCAGGTATGACTCCGCCTAAACCGCCCCCACCTAAGCCACCTGCCCCTCCAGTACCAATTGTTAAACCAATTGTGGTAGTTCCTCCACCACCTCCCCCTCCACCACCTCCCCCTCCACCCCCATTAGTGAAGGAACAAATAAAGGAACAAACAACTACTTGGATTGAAAGACATCAAGAAAAGATTAATACCAATCCTGTGTATACTGGTCAATTGTGTAATGTTGGAATTGAAAAATTAATTATTACACATCAAGGATGGGTAAGTGGTAGCGATTGCGGCAACCAGCCATTAGGAAATATTTGGAATGATGGATGGCTTCCACCAACAGGCCCGCAAGTTTGTACTATGCAGGCCTGTGTTAGTAAGTCAGATCAGAAAATTACGAAATTTTCTGCGACTGTTCATTAAGATATTGTTCGTAGTGAATCCACTTGTTGTTGACAAGGAATCCCCATTCACGTTTTTTGGGACCAACAAAAAATAGTGTCCAAGGAGTAACACCTTCTTTTAGTTCAATGCGATGGAAAGTATGTGTGTTACCACGACGGAATGATCCAGCGCCACGCCATACTCTTACTTCAGAAGTCTTTTTACCTTGGTCATCAAATTGAGCGATCCATTCATAATAACCACCTTTTAAAATAATGGTAAAATAATTCCAAGGATGATCATGTACATCGTCTGGATCTGATTTTAAGAACTTGTGTAAGAATACATTGTATGGAAATGTAATACGTTCTTTAAATAGAACATAATATCTTTCTAGATATGGATCTTGATCTTGGCGGTCCATAATAATACGTTTACGGCCATGACGATCTAAAAAATTTAAAAATTTTTCAGTAAATTTTGACATGAGAAAAATCTTTCTGTTAAGTCTTGAGTTTGTTTACGAAGTGTTGGCAAAAACTTTTCATAATTATTCATGTACTGAATAATCTTATCACATAGCAATGGACGGTGTGCTTGATATGCATCAAATGATTCAGTCCATTCGCTTGGATACTTAAATGTTTCGTAAGCCATTTCGCCGTAGCTTAATCGATCTGGAACTAAAGGAATTGCATCTACAATAGCACCTTCATACCAACTAATACCAAGTGTCTCCTGCAAGTTTGCACTAAACACCATTTTTGATTCACCTAACAAATTATGATATTCATTTTTTGTTAGTTGTTGATCTTGACACACTATAAATTCATACTGCGGCAAGTGCGTAGCCAAGTCTCTAAATATTTCCACTTGTTTCTCGGGTGCTACACGATGTGGGAAAAGAATTAAGTCACGCTTGGGCATATTCTTATACATTGTTAATGTATCTTCCATATACTCCATAGGCCAACCTGTGCGACCTATTTTTTTATCGTCTAGCCATTGTTTAACATCGGCACGTTCTGGCACAGGAGTGCTGGATTGAATACCATTGTTAAGCAAGTTAGTAAAAAACATTTCAATATGAAAGTCTGTAGCAAAGTAGTTATGATCAAATGCGTGAAAATAACTTTTCTCAGCGTGACGGACCCAAGGTTTATCTCCGACTAAGCGTCCAAGGAAGTCTTGAGGATCATAACTACCGGCGTGCCATAAGCCATGCGTGACTACTGGAATGTTCAGTAGTTCACTCATGTACTTTAAGTTTATGATACCAGGATGCCAAGCATCAGTAAACAAAAAATGATCGCCTGGCTTAACTGCTCCGGCACAAAATAAACGACCCATCTGCTCCACTTGAGCTGACTTATATATATTGGTACCACCAAAATTAAGGAAAGCACCAGGAGTAGTGGCATTAGGAATATCCGTAGGGCCAGATATAATTTGAACATTGTG
>Ga0007805_1000038_pt1 | contig 43374 bp, 59 predicted proteins | sample CryBogCBE24Aug09_FD_71231 | JGI IMG/M metagenome (GOLD analysis project Ga0007805, IMG submission 71231) | Freshwater microbial communities from Crystal Bog, Wisconsin, USA - CBE24Aug09 | ecosystem: Environmental > Aquatic > Freshwater > Lake | place: Crystal Bog, Wisconsin, USA | collected... | reverse complement strand
TCCTGTCGGCCCAGTTTGGCCAGTCGCTCCAGTAGCACCTGTGTTGCCTGTTGAACCAGTTGCTCCTGTGTTGCCGTTTGCTCCAGTGCTTCCTGTTGCGCCTGTGGCACCCGCTGCTCCCGTCGGTCCAGTAATACCAATCAAACCAGCAACTGCAAAATTCCAGATGTTGTATCCACCAGAACCGCTAGTTGTATCAACCGTCATGACAAGGGTTGTAGTATTAATGGAAGTGATAACACCTTCCATCCAGTTTGTTGGTGACACTGGGTAGATAGCGCGAATGCGCATACCGACGATAAATGCACCTTGATAAGATCCTGCAAGGGTAAATGTTTGTGAGCCTGTACCGATGGTTACAGTAGTAAGTGATGCTACTCCTGAGTAACCTGTACCTGTTGCTCCTGTATTTCCTGTGGCACCCGTTGGGCCTGTAGGGCCTGTGCTACCAGTAGCACCGATGGCACCAGTGGCACCAGTATTACCAACAGCGCCAGTATTACCTGTTGCACCTGTATTACCTACGCTTCCTGTATTACCTGTAGCACCAGTGTTACCTGTTAATCCTGTAGAGCCAGTTGGGCCTGTATTTCCCTGTGAGCCAGTGTTGCCAGTTGCTCCCGTGTTTCCTGTAGCACCAGTGTTTCCAGCGGCTCCTGTAGGCCCTGTAGGGCCTGTAAAGCCTATTGCACCGACTGCACCATCAAGGTTAACTGTCCATGAAGTAAATGTACCAGTTCCTACAGTCTTGGTGACATTAAGCGTCAGCACGCCTGTGCCAGAATTGTAAGAAATAACATCACCAATGAAATAAGCAGATGTTGAGTTGGCAACAATTGTAGATTGTTGAACCGAATACTGTAAACCAGTTCCAATAGTAACTGTTTGTGTGCCGCTTACTGGCAGGGTAATAGATGAGGTAGAAGAAGTTTGATACTTGTCACCAATTGGACCAGTTGGTCCTGTTGCTCCAGTAGGTCCTGTATTGCCCTGTGCGCCTGTAGAACCAGTGTTACCTGTTAGTCCAGTAGGTCCTGTTGGACCTGTTTGCCCTTGCGGACCAGTATTGCCAGTAGCGCCAGTAGGACCAGTGTTGCCAGTGCTGCCCGTATTACCTTGCGCACCCGTTACTCCAGTTGATCCTGTGGATCCAGTAGGCCCTGTGCCGCCAGTAGAACCTGTTGCGCCAGTAGAACCTGTGGATCCTGTCGCTCCTGTGGAGCCTGTAGGTCCTGTGTTGCCTTGGCTTCCTGTAGCACCTGTAGAGCCTGTTGCACCTGTGGCGCCTGTAATGCTTGGTCCAGTTGCTCCTGTTGCACCTGATGCTCCTTGAATGCCTTGTGGACCAACTGGTCCAAGTTCGATAACTCTATTTTCCTGAATGGCAACATTGTACACATTTGTTGTCGTAGGAATTAAAACTGTTGAAATGCTATTGATTGTGCTAGCCATTACTGCACCACGCTTTCTGCAACGGTAAATGCGCCGTTGAGGATCTGGTAAACATTGCCAGCAGAATCTGTGTAGTTAATTGCGTAGTTGTAGTTGCCAGGGGTTAGAGCCGCTGTTTGAGAAGCGGTAAGGGTAAAGGTTACCTGGCCAAGTCCAGCGGCGATTGTAGCCCTGCCGTTGGCTGTTGACATTTCAGTAATGAGATTGTTGCTCACATCGCGCACCTGCATATCTGCGCTATAGCCTGTGAGGTTAACCGCAAGGTTATTGATATTCCAGATAGGAGCAAGGGTAAAGGTTGTACCGTTGACAACGGTAATGTTATATCTGCCTGGCGTCACTGTGTCTCCTATGCTGTTGTGGTTATGTAATCGCCATAACCACCATTGACAAGAATGTTATATTCGACTGGGGTGATGACATATTCATGTCCACCCAAATAGCAGTAGTCTGCTGCTTGCGTTTCATCTACACCTGGCGTACGCTCACGCACAATCGCTGTGCCGTAAACCAAAATGCTATCGCCACGAGCAATCTTGTAACGCCAAAATAAACGGCTAAAACCAGCGGGTGATTCATTAACCGTTGGCGGTTTGAAGATATATGTCATGGCTACCTTTCATAGAAGCGTTGCCGCCTAGCCCTTGAAAGGAAAAAAGGGCTAGGACGACAACTAACTCAAATTAAGAGTTGTGGATGCTCGAAGTGCTTTCCAAGCGAACCAATGCAGCGTCACGGTAACGGCTCCAGCCGAGTACACCGTACCAACCGATTGGACGGAAACGCATCAACTTATCAACAATTGGTCCGAAGATAACGTGTGGTTCTTCGGCAACTGCTTCTGCAAGTGCTTGCTTACCAGCAACGAGTGTACGGAATACACGTACGCCACCTGTAGCGTTGACATATGAAGAAGTACCAAAAGTACCTGAAGATGAACCAGCACCTGTACCGTCGGTAGCGTTGAACAAACGTGGAGACTCAACAAACATTGCGCCTTCGTATGTTCCGATTGTACCTGGCCAGAATTCTGAAGCACCGTTCTCAGAATACTTATGGTCATCACGCCATCCGCCTGCGCCAGTTTCGGAGCGAAGGTCGTATGAAACTTCTGGGTGGATACCGCACCAGTAGTATTCGCCTTGACGTGGGACAGCCTTGTTAGCACGCAACTTAGCAACTGCGGTACGAACCATTGCTGCTGAGATTGTGTCTGTGCTAAGAATTGACTTGTTTGTTGTGCCGTTGGTGTATGTACCAGCGTATGTTGAAACGATAGAACCGTTTACCTTAGCAATTGCGTTTGGTCCACCAACGAGGGTGTTAAGAACAGTTGTATCAAGCGAGTCAGCCATGTTAAAGGCGATGATGTCTGCAATTGCAGGATCAACGTCTGAAAGGCTGAACAACTCCAACTTGCGTGTTGCAAGTGAAGCGTTACCGTATTCATTAAGTGAAACGGTAACTGGTGTTGTGTTTCCAAGTGCTACAGCATCTGGATCAACGTCTTCTGACAATGCAGAAGTAACCGGTGATAGATCTGTGTAGATCTGGAATACTACTGAAGAACCAGGCATAGCCTGTTGTACTGGACGCTTATCTGCGACATCGCGGATAAGAGGGACAGCACGAAGTGCAAACTCGACATATCGGTCATAGGCTGTTTGGACGAGTGAGGTACCAAGCGAGCCAGACGATGTATCTGTATATGCGTTTGCCATTGTGTCACCTTCTTTCTATAAGGTTTGTGCGTTGGATGGGTTAATTGCTACCGACGACGCTGACTGATCTGACCTGTCAAGGCATTCAGTTCGTCAATTGACTTTGCACCTGCGACTTTGGCCATAAGGTCTGCGTCGCGTGATGGTGTTGATGCGTTTTGGGTTGCGGCATTGATGCGTTGGTACGCTGCCTGATTTGCTGCCTGCGCTTCATCGGTAGGAGCAGACTCTGCATTTGCTGGCTGAAAACCGAATACATCGGCATTCTCAGTAAGCCATGCGTCAACCTGCTCTGGCGTACTTACGTCGCCAGGAATAAACTTGGCTACCTTGTCAGGTACACCTTTCGTTGCCAATACTTCCTTTACGGAACGATTGCGAAGATCGGATTGGATCGAAGCAAGTTGCTCAGCCAATTCTTTCTTTTCTTTCTCTGCACGCTTTAAAGCCTTGCGGAGATTTGCTGGGCCATCTGCCTGAATCTCTGTATCCAGATCCAAGTCGTCTTCATCATCTTGATATTGGTTTGCCATTTCGGCACTCCCTTTCGTTGTCGGATTTGCGTAAGCCTCAACATTTCCCAGGGGAAGGAGTGTTGGCTCTTACTACCAGTCTTAATACGCGTCATCTATGCTGGTCTTTAGTGACGGATCTTGTTTAACTTAGGCCGCTAATATCCCGTAATCCGAGACTGCCTGTGGCAGCACCTGCAGAACCGCTAAAGGCGGATGTTTCTGCAGTTGTAAGGCGGTTGATCTGCTGTTGAGCAGCAGCGGCACCTGTGGTGTTAAATGTGGCTGCGGTAAGGGCTTGACCAACGTTTGCTGGTCCTGCCACACCTGCGCCATAGCGCTGAGCAATTGCTTGCAATTCTGGTTGCTGTTCGGCAATTGTTCTAAATCCTTGAGCGGCTTGAGCCTGTGTAACGCCTTGTGCTGCCAAGCCCATCTGCAAGCCATTCTGGTTTACATATCCACCAGCCTGTGTATTACCACCCGTGTTACCAACGGTGATTGCTACACCTGCACGGGCTGCTTCAGCGGCAATTGTGGCTGCTTGATATTCCTGTGCAACAACTGGAGCGGCTACCTGTGGGTCAAGAAGGTGCGAAATAATGGTTGATTGGCTAAGGCCAAATTGTGATTGCAATTGAGAAATAACCGCTGGATCTTCATTTTGCACCGCGGCAGTCGCTGTATCTACGCGTTGCTTGACTTCCGCTGGAGACACATCTTGAGCAATTAAGTTGCCAAGATATGATGTTGATTGAAGCGGGCTGTTTGCTGGAATGCCAGCCATTGTCATAACCTGCTTGTAAGACTGCTCATTGGCAATGTATGTGGCTGGATCAAGCGGAGTAAGACCAGCGGCAATGCGGGCTTGGTTGCCAACAAAACGTTGTTGCCATGAGGAAACTAGATTGGTTGCGCTTGTCAATTGTGTGCCTTGCAAACCAAGACCATTGATGGCAGTCATAGGATCTGGCGCATCAAGAATACTTGTAATGGTGGTTGAATCAAGACCAGCCTGTGCAAGCGCTGTGATACCAAAACCGACGCTTGTTCCTAAACCATAACTCTCAAGAAGTGCTGTAGCCTGTTGCGCAGCGTTTGCTTCATTTTGAGCGGTAACTAATTTTTGTTGTGCCGCAGCAATATCTGCCGCTGTAGGTGTGGTGGTGGTACCTGTTGTACCAGTACCAGTACCAGTACCCGTACCCGTACCAGTGCCAGTTCCTGTTGACACAGGAGTGGTTTGTGTTTTATTACCACTGGCATCTGTAACTGTAGTTGCAGGATTAAGACCAGCGGCAATATCTGCTTGAACCGCTGCTTTGGATGCAGCGGCTTTTGCTGCAGAAGCGGCAGCCTTTTGCTTAGATGCTGCTTCTTTTGCCAATGCTGCTGTTAAAGCGGCTGATTGTGTAGCCATTAACCAAGTCCCATCTTCTGAATAATCGCGTTAGCATTGCCAAGCAATGTTGATTGAGCATTCTTAGTATTAAGCCACTGTGGTTGCTGGCGAACAGTATTGGCAAAGGAAAGCGGATCAATAACATTTCCGTTTGCATCGCCACGCAAAGCGTCAGATATAATTTTGCCATATCCAGTATTTGAGCCAAGCGTTACATCGCTAGGTTGCACTTCAAGCAAACCAGTAAGTGTTGTCATATATGGTGCTGCAATTTGAGCAACAGTTTGGCCGCTCTTTAATTGCTCTGCAAATGGCTTATATGTGTTGATGGCGTTTTGCTGTTGTTGAGCAGTAAAGGTATTTAAATCGTAACCCGAAATGCCGCCTTGAATCTTTTTGGCATAGTCTTGCAACTGCGCATCTGTATATGTACCAGACATTCCCCAATCGGACAATGTGCTTTTAAGGCTTGCAATGTTTGCAGCGATTTGACCTTGCGGTGTACCGCTTGCAGGGTTGTATGCAATTGGCGCATGGGTGGCAACAAACCTATCAAGGTTTTGGCTTAAACTTTGAGGATCTGCATAATATGTATTAAGCAATGTTGCTACTGGGTTATTTTGATCTTTAAAAGCAGCGGCGATTGCATCTTGGTTTGAAAGGTCAAGTTTTTGCCCAAGAGCAGATGGGTCTAATCCTTGAGAAACAGCGCTGTTGTACATTGCCTGCCAAGTGGCGTTATATTGCGTAGCCCATTCACCAGTTGGTTGGTTAAAGGCAAGGCTTGCCGCTTGAAGGTTTGTACCCATCGCAGCCCAACGAGGGTCTGCTTCAATTGCATTTGTAAACTTTTTAGCATCCCAAGCACCGTTTGGCGCATTGACTGCTTCATTAAGAATGTCAAGCATCCAAGGCGTACTAAGGGCCAATGCTCCGATGGCACCGTATTGCTTAGCCATTTTAGCCATCTGGTCGTTAACAGACAAAGGTCCACTGACCGAAGGCTCCATGATGTTGCCTGGTGTTAGGCTTTCTGGTCCAACCTGATTAACTTTTGTAAAAATTGGTTGACCATATTGGTCAAGTTGATTAAAGCCAGTTGCGCTTGTGTCGGTGCCACCACCTGCGGTACCGCCGCCAGCACCAGCATTTCCGTTACCGCCTGCTCCTGCACCAGCACCTGCACCTGCTCCAACGCCTTTATTTGTTACAACATTTGCAGATCCAAATGGACCAGATGTATTTAACGCTGCTGGTTTTTTAGTTGAACCTTGAGCGTATGCTGCTGTTCCAGGAACAAGGCTATTGCCGTTTGCATCATAACGTGGTTCAGAAGGGGCTGCTGGGGCAGTTTGTGAACCTTGAGCAGTTACAGTTGTTGGCTGCTTGGTTGAAGGATCTGTGTATGTAGAACCAGTTGCTAGTTTGCCAGTTGTTGGATCAAGGTTTACAGAACCATTAACAAAACCAGACTTTTCGTAGGCTGTCTTAATAGCAACCATTGTTGAAGCATATTCTTTAGCAATGCTTTCCAACTGTGCTTTTTGATCTGGGCTTGCTTCGCCACGAGCAACAATTTGAGCATCTGAAAGCATCTGTTGATACTCTTGAGACGCTGTATCTTGCAGGCTTTGAGCATAGTTAAAACTACCCTGCAAAGCGCTTTCTTGGTAAGAAATTTTGTTTCTTGCAGCAACCTTTGCGCTGTTTTGCTTTTCTACTTCTGCAAGTGAAAGGCTAGGCTCAAGGAATGGTACAACCTGACCGTTTTTAACCCAACCTACAGGATTGTCATTTTTATCTGTAACAATTGTAATAAAGCCTGTAGGGAAACGAGGATCAAATGAATTAATATTAAAGGTCGTTTGAGTAGATTGACCAGGTGCTAGTTTTACAGTTGGCCCAGAAGGATTTTGCTTTTGGGTAATAACATTTCCAGTGCTTTCAGCGTTGCTGACAATTTCCTGCGCAATAGCATTTGGATCCAAAGGTGTGTTATTAGTAGCCATTACATAGGTCCTTTAGATTGGTTTACAAGTGATTGCAAAGCATCCATATAATTATTGATTGCATAGTATTGTCTTGCTTCGCCAGTATTTTTAATAATGCTTTGCAAGAATGTTTGTGGATCTACACCAGAACTTACTTGTCCGCCAGTAATGTCAGCACGCTTACCTGTTGGACCATAAGTAGTTTTTTCATTAAATGTGCCAAAGTTTTGTTTTTCTGCTGCAAGCAATTCTTGGCCATAGATTTGAATTTCTTGTGGTGTGGCATTACGACCAAGAAGCGATTGCATTGTAGAATTTACAAGCCCCTCAATATCTTGAGGAGATGTTTGCGTTGTGGAAGTAGTGTTGGTATTTGTAACCATATTGGCATAGATATTTGCGCCTTGAGCAGCATTGTATCCAGCCAAAAAGTCAGAAGTTTGTTTACCGTTGTTACCAGAACCAGTGTTGGTTCCAGTATTTGTCGTGGTACTCATTAAACAGCCCTTCTGAATACACTAGTAATAACGCTTTGTAACTTTGGATTTGATGCAGCCAAGTTGTCAAGGTATGTGTACCAAGCATCTTGAAGGTTTGAATATCCTGGCAAATGTGTACCGTTAACGGTATTAGCCAGCAAACCAGTGTGATAATCTTGATAACTTGCTAGCAAGGCTTTAATGCCGTTACCTTCAGCGCTATCGGGAATTAAACCTTTTTTGTCCATTGCTTGGAATTGACCGATAACCTTTGCTGACTGAATTGGTCGTGTTGGATTGTTATAGTCCGCAAACCACACTGGATTGCTTTGGCCATAATTAGCAGTAATTTGCTTCCAAACTTGACCCATCTGATACTCAGCAGCACGGTCGCCTGCTTTACGGGCAGACGCCAAAGCATTTTGATAATCGGTATAATCTTGTGCTAGATCTTGCCAACCCTGCTTAACATACAAAGAATTAAGAAAATCTGTTGATGTTGTCTTTGAACGGAAATGGTCAAGCAAAAGTTTATTTTCAACTGCAAGGGCATCCTTGCCATCTGCTACCTGTGGAATAAGGTACGGTGCAGCGCTTGAGTATGCAGGGTTATTAAGTAAAGACCCATTGCTGTTAATAAAGTTTAATGTGCTGTCAGCCAATGGAACATATGCTCCGCTTGCACCGTTTTGGCTGCGGGCCAATGTGTAACCCAAAGCCCTGTTTGGATTGCTTGGCGAACCAGTTTGCTCAATAAACTTATTTAACGCACTAGCCGCCGTGTACTTCTGACCTGTGGTTGGATCGGTTTGATTCAACAGGCTAAGGTAATCAGAGCGTAGTGTCTGTAGGTTCTTGTCATAATAGTCATTGCTGACCGTTGGAGCCAATGGCAAGAAGAACGAGAACAAACCTTTGATAAGCAAGTTAGACTTGGCATTGTCTTGGATCTTGCCCAAAATTTGCGCTTGCTCATAAGGTGGCAATGATGTGTAATTTTCTGGCAAATCACCATGATAATAAGCGGCAGCAATTGCTGACAACTTAGAATTGTACACAGTTGATTCACGCTCATCAAAGTTTAGTGCGTTAAAAACATCGCGCATGGTTGAGTTAGGCATGATTGTGTCAATAATGTTTTGCGCTGGATAACCACCATTTGCAAGATTAACAGCCTTGTCAGTCCATGGGAACATCTTAGATATTTGGTTTAATCCCAAGTTGATAAATGGGCTAACGCCAGGTGTTTTAATTTCTGGCAATACAGATAACAAGGATGCTGTGTTACCAGTAATAGATTCTGGCAAACCTGTAAACTGAGTCATGCCAAGGGCATTTAAGCCACGAGAAAGCGCATTGCCAAATTCACCCAAGATCGGGTAAACAATGTACTTTTGTCCGTTTGGATCTGTATGTACAAAGCCAGGGTTGTTCATGCCTTGCTGGATCATCTGATAATCACGAAACGCTTGTGGGTTTGTCATAATCAAATTGCCCGTACGACGCAAAGCCTGTTCTTGAGCAAAGTAAAACGGAAATATGTTGCGGTGCATAATTGCCCATTGGCTACGAATAGCAGGGCTGTGAATGCACGGAATCATATCTCGTGTAGCCTGAGTAGCGGACATGCGTACTGCTTCTTCTTTGCTCATCAAGCCCATGTTAACAAGTACTTGATTTTCCATACGACGACGAAAGTAAAAATCATTGAAGATAGGCTGACGAGAAATATAATCCATAACAGGTGTAACAAACTTGCGATAACCAAATTCTTCCAGACGCTTCATAGAATCTGCGATAGAAGGCATGTGGCGCTTGCCCAAAATTTTAATAGGCAACGATGCTTGTGGCAACTGCTTTATTTCTTTTTCAGTTACTGGCTTGTTGTTGGCAATACGGCTAAGAATGCGGTTTTGGATGGTACCATCGGCACCGCTTACAAGTCCTTGCAAATGTTCAACTTGCGCCTTGGCAAAAGATTCTGGAACGGCTTTTGTGTAACCATCCATAGAACTGCGTAGATTTTGAAACATTGCAGGATCTTTAATACGAGCAGCCTGTGCATCAACAAGTTGAGCAAATCGTTGTTCTGCTGGCAAAGCAGCAAATGCTGGATTTGTCATACGGTTGAGATAATCACGAGCAATGATTCTTGACGCTTCATCATCAACAGCATTGTTGATGTTGCGAGCATAGTAAAAATGAAAGTTAGGATCTTGCGATGTTAGTCCAGCAAGTTCCTCGCCAGGCACAGAACCATGACCCTTGGTTTTAGCAAATAGGTCAACATTGTCTTTAGCGCGTAATTCTTGGCTAACGTTTGAGTTGTGCGCACCACTTACGGCTGGCGTAGGGCCAGTGCCAAGCACATCTTCACGCTCAACAATTGCGTTGATTTTGTCACGAACAAAGTACGGAAGAAGGTTTGATTCTTTAAACTTGTTGGCTACCCAACCAACTGGCATAAAACGATAACGACCAGCAACAACAGAATTGGCCATGTTGTTCCAAGATTGCTTGCTATCAATAGCCTTGGCAAGTTGCTTCATTCTGCTTTCTTGAGCATCAAGTTCTTTGGTTACTTCGTTAGAAGTAATTGGAACAGGCTTACCTGTTTCCTGCTCTTTTTCAAAAGCATCTTTATCAGTCTCGGTAAGACCCTGATTAAACTTCTCAGTATGGTAATCCATATATTTGCGAGAAAGATTGTTTGTTGTGTTGGTAATCACGTTACCAATGTAACTAGCCAAACCACGACGCATAATTTGTTGTAACGCTTCACCAGAAGATACGCGCAAACCAAATGCTGTTGAAAGCAATGTCAAAGGTGCAAAAATTACGTTTGTGTAATGCGTAAATCCGTCATCAATTGGGTTGTACAAAGCGCCATAAGCCTTGGCATTTCGCAATGCTGTACGGGTAGCCTTAAGGTCAATAAGCGAGCCTTGATAGCGCTGTGCAGGCACAACAGCCATTGATCGTGGTGTATCGCCATATTCTGGCTTAATATCTACAGCGCCACCGTCTACGCCGTTTACTGTGTAGTAAACAGAATGATCTGAACTTGCACTAATGCTAGCGTCTTTAAGTTCAGAAAAAAGTTTAGATGCTTGAGCATCGGCCAAACCAAAGTTCTTGAGAACTTCTTGGTTAAGGCTGTGCATAAGGGCAAGACGAGCAGTATCATCTGGAGCAAAGATCATGGCTCCAGCATGTTCTACGGCAAGTTTGTGTGGTAACGCGTATGAAGCAATTTGATACGCGGTGGTGGCAGCGCGTGGATCCGCTGGATCAAATTTTTCAGTAGATAACGCATTGGCTTCAGTGTCGTAAGACATCGCACGCTTGTTGGTAAAAGTACGAACTTTGCCAGCGAGGGCATTCATTACAGCGCCATTACCAGGCTTAAACAACGCAGGAGCATTGATTTTCCACATTTGCTCTTGCTTAATTTCGCCAGTTGTTTTGTCAACAACAGATCTAAATTTAGGAGCCATTTGCTGTTGACCAGTATTTGGGTCAATGATCGGATTGCCGTCGGCATCAACTTGAGGTTCCATGACAGCGCTTTTGCGAGGCAATAGCAAGTTAACTTGATCGTTATAGTTTGTTGCTTGCTCGCTGTTGCGAATACGATCTAAGCCCCATTTTTCGTTAAGGGCTTTAGCCATTGTACGAGAAGGCAACTGCAAAGCACCAAGTGCTTGCGTAGATTTGTCAGCAAATTCTTTAGAGAAAAGCGATTGCTTTGCCAATTGGTCAAATTCAGTTTCGCTTTTAACTGTAGCCAAAGCCTTAACAAATGGTCTTGACCATTGGTTTGGTGCGCCGTACTTCATCTCAATAATACCAGCCGCTTTTTGCGGAGTATTATTTGCGGCAATATTTACAATATCTTGACGAGCATCGCGTTGCGCACGAGAAAATGGATTTGATGGATCCATATATTGATCGTATTGATCGGCGGTAAAAATTTTGCTAGAAACTTTATTGGTAAGAAAAGCGCTTAAACCAGTTGCGTTTGTAGCAAATGGAAGCGTGTTATGAATAATTGGCTGATTAGTAACAGAATCTAGTTTGGCAATTGGTTTGCCATCTGCATCCTTAATAACATTGCCAGCGGCATCGGTTTGGTTAACTACAGCAAGATGGTCGCCAGCCTTAAGTTGTGCGCCGACCTTGCCAAGTTTGCCAAGCGGATCTGCAGCAAAATCAAATGAAGCATCTGAAATACCAGAAACGATTTGACCTACGCCAGTATTAGTATTGGCAAGCGTACCAAGTCCAGGAATATGTGAAAGCCCATGAGACAAATCACGACCAAAAGACACAAGGTAATTTGGATCAGTTGACTTGTCAAAAGAGTCTTTGTAGGCTGGAACAACACGGCCAAGGATATTGCGGCTTAATGCAGCACCTGCACCTGCGCCTAGCGCAGCGCCTTCAGGTCCAAGGAAAGAACCAATTGCTCCACCGCCAAGCACACCAATTGTGCTAAGGATGCCAGAACCAATACCATGATCCACAAACATGCTGTGGATAAACTTGTAATCTGATTCAACTTCTTGCAATGGCTTATTGGCCCATGACAACGCTGTGCCGAGGGCTTTGCCAACTACTGGAATATCAGATATGCCCTTGCCAATATCGGCAGGAATACTTTTAAGAAAGCCAAATAATCCACCGCCATTAGATTGTGGCTGTTGCGGTGCTGCTGGTGGAAGCGGCTGAGTAACACTCACTGATTCATCCCACCAATCATTTTATCAAAGGCATTTGCGATAACTGCGTTTGCTACATCTGGTGTAGATTTTAACGCATTTTTGAACCATACATTGGAATTGTATGTAGCGATATGGTCATCAATTGCTTGCGCATGTGACACAAAGTGATTAACTGCTGCAAGCGTGTTAACTGTCTGCTGATTGCCAGACTGTAGCGCTTCGGCTCCAAGCGTTGGAGAAGCGGTAAAAAATTCTTGATTGCCCTTTACGGCATCATTGGCAAAATCAACATTTGGTCCAGCGGACATGTTTGCTTGCGTGGTTGGCTGTACAGGCGGTTGAGGTGTAATAGCCATGTATTACTTTCCTAGTTTGTTAGCAAGTGCCTGTAATTCAGGGGAAGCATCTTTGTTTGCGGCAAGTGCTTGCACGAGGTTCTTTGCTGATTGTCCACCCTGAGTCATTTGACCTGGTTGGATACCAATGGCTTCTGGTCCTGCACCAGCACCCATTGGACTGCCTGTTGTGACAGGCTCATTTGGACGTTGTGTAGGAGCAGAAAGCGGTGTGACTTGTTGAGCCATCCCGCCTTGCTGTGGTTGTTGCTGTTGTCCACCTTGCTGTGCGGCTGCTGCAAGAGCAGACGGAGCAGGTGCATTGCCACCAAGACGCGTTGCGGACATTGGTGCTTGTGCTTGCAGATTCATTAGGTCTTGTCCATCGCCATAGTTAGGCATTCCAGAGACATAACGCATTGCTTGCTTTGAGGCTACGCTACCTGGTCCATCGGTTCGTGTGCTTAATGCACCTGGGAGTGATGGTGTTGTTGCTGGCTTTTGTGGGGCTGGCATCTACCTACTCACCTTCTTGTAATGTCTCAATGGTCCTAGCGGCATACTCGTGGAACGATTTTTTGTCATCCACGAAACTTGCTTGTGTATCTAACATGTGTGTTAGAACTTGAAAAAAATTAGAGGCTACATCGCATAGTTCGGATGCAGTTGAAGCAAACAAGGCAAAGGCATCCCACTTGCTTAGGCTTGTAGGAGCCTTGCCCTGTTCATTAGTCATAACTTAGTCGCGTGGCTTTCCTGCTGTTGTGCCAGTTCCCTTTGTGCCTGAAGGCTGTACGGTAAACTTAATATCTGACTTGCCAGTTGGCTTGACAGATGGCATTGCTTGGATGCCTGTCTTCTGAGTTGTTGCGTCTGATGAACCATGTCCACCCTGCAACTTAACGCTCACCTTTGGTGAGTTAAGGCTTGACTTGAATTGTGCCATTTTTTGTTTCTCCTATAGGGGTTGTGTCACACCAGGAACGTTAGGCTGGTGAGCGTCTGGCGACATTTGCAGATAACTGCGGTGCGCCAGAAGATGAAAGTCCTGCAAGTAGGTTTTGCAACGCAGATGGTTGACCCTGTGGTGCAGGTGGCATACCTTGCGGTGCGCCTGGTTGAGTAGGTTCCCCACCAGGAGCCTGACCTTGCGCGCTAGCGGCTGCAACAGGTGGGGAGACTTGTTGTGCAAACGCTTCAGACAAAACATCTTCGATGTTGTCGCCATTCATACGGCCCTTGATAGCAGAAGCAATTGCCATTAACGCCTTTGAAGGATCTTGTCCTTGTAGCGCAAGGGTTGGGATTGCATTTGCATAAGAAGTAACTGCTTGCATAAGAGCATCGCGTAGTTCTTCAACTTCTACTTTTTCTTCTTCTTGGGTGACGTTCATATCCCAAGGCATTTGACGGCGCAAGAAGTCGCGTGAGATTAACTTATCTCCACGAGCCTGCAAGCCAAAAACAAGTGCGCGGTTTGGATCTAGTCCAGCCATCATGCCGTAAGACACATCGCACCAATAATCGCCTGCAATGTCCTTCTTAGGCGTGTAGGTAATCTCGTAAGGTGCACCAGCAGTTACGCCGCGTACTTCCTTCTCAACATCACCAAATAGTTTCTCGTCCATCTTAAAGCACAGACGCATAACGTGGCGGAATGTCTCAGCAAATACAGCCTGTGCTGTCTTAACCTGTGTATCAAATCCACCCATTAGGGCTTCTACGCCACGGCCTGTAACAATAGAGCCTGATTGCTGACCTAGACGGCCTTGTGGGTAGCGTGAACCTACACGAAGTTCTTGATCTAGTTCGCCAGTTTCTTGGAAGATTCCGTTAGGAATGTCAAGTGATACACGGCGAATCTTCTCTGGGTTGGCAGAGCGGATAGTCGCATCTGGACCAATTTCAATAACGTTAACATCTGAAGGCAAAGCGAATGGAGCCTGTACAGACTTTTGTGCTGCTTCCAATTGAAATGTTGCCATGCGTGCGCGAGCAACCTGTACCCACATAATATCATCAAACTGTCCGCGTTGGTTCTCATCTGAGTCAACGCCAGGGCGGATGGCAAGGGCAATTGGTAGTTCATCAAGAAGGTTGGCTGCACGCTCAAGCACAAGGTTGTTACGCTCAGGAATGAAAAGAACTAACTCGTTCTTATCCTGATAGCGATATACCTCAAGCATACGCTCTGAGTTGCGGTTCTCATACTTGGTAAGAATCTGGCCTTCAAGTTCTGGAAAGTCATTGCATAGTTCGCGTACGGACTTCTGGTAGCGCTTGGTGTAGGAAAGCAACTTGCCAAACCGATCAAACTCAGGGTATGAGTTGATTGGGTTGTCAATGCGAATCATTGGGCGATTGTTTTCCCAATCAGGTTCAACAATGAATGCGAGCATTCCAAAGGTCAAGTAACGGTCAGCACCTGAATACATCATGGTCTGAAGGTTGCAAGAGTCGCGGTAGCCAGCGACAATCATGGTGCGCTTATCAGCACGCTTTCTCGCACGATCTGAGATGGCATCTGTTGTATCGCAGTTGAAGGCAGGTAGCGGAGCAATAACTTCAGCCACATCGCGGGCAGCAACGTCAATGAAGTTTGCCACCATAGGCTTTGGATATTCTTCAGAGAACATGCCAGGAAAGACTTGTTGGATGTCACCTTGGCGGATAGCCATAAGGTCAGCCCAACGAGAGTCGCGGGTGTGGAACCTATCCCGCAACTTGCGGACTTTTACGCCCAACTCGTTAATATCTATTGCCACTTATGTATCCCCCGTTAGATGCAAGTTTCTCCTGCATTTGTTGCCATTCTTCCAAGTTGATTACTTTGCGTGAAGCCAACTGGTTGCGAGTGGCAAATGGATTTTTAACAAATGTTCCGCCATATGCGCCTGCTTGGTTGATGTAGTCACGCATCTGCGTTTCTGCAAACCAGAGGGCCATCGGACCATCTTGCTTGTTCTTGGTACCTGCTGACCAGGTAATCAATTGCTCAATGAGAGCCTTGATATGTTCGTTATCGGCTCGTGGCAGTTCCAAGAGATTATTCTTTTGATGCTTGCCTTGGCTGTCAACCGAACCGAATAGTGGTGCCATTGAGGCTACGCCAAATTCAGCATCCATCTTGTTCGCACCTGTGTAGTGCTGAACGAGGCGAATGCCGCGTGAGGCTAAGAACTGGTTGATCTTTTCATCTTGTGTTAAGAACAACTGGAAAGCGTTTTTCTCAATTACCCACACCTTTGGCTGATACTTCTCAGTCCAGTGGAAGATCAAGTCTCTGATCTGCTGTGGTGTAGGTGCTGGCATGCGCGATGCTTCTAGCAAATAGCGCTTGCCTGTGGTTCTATCGCCTGACATGATGACAGAGAATGTGTCACCTGACATTGCTGGATCCATTGAAGCAACAATGTACTGACTGTTCAAATTATCTGGATGACCAGGTGCGCCAGGAATAAGCGGGCCGATGGCTCGCATACCTGAAACTGATCCTCGTACGCAGTCAGGGGCAAAGATGGCGGTTGACTCAACATCTTGCTGCTGGTAAACCATAGCCCAAGTCTTTGGGTCAATTAAGCCTCTGCGACGACGAAGGTGTGGGCCAGACCAGCGCGGATACAATCCATCTTCATCCGCTGGAGTTTCATCAGTATCCCATGGCCGATCAGACTTTGGCCATAACGTGATCCACTTTTCAGGATCATCGTCAAATTCGAGTACGGCTGGCATAGCCAGATATGTCCACGGGGACTTGTTATCTGGGTACCGCTCAGGGTTACGCATTTCGCGGTATAGATCCATAGGATCAACGCGGGTACCTACGACAAGGATCTTACCTGTAGGACCAACACGAGTTAAAACTTCCTGTTGGATCCATCGGATCTGCTTCTCATACTCGCCAGCATTGGCAAGAGTCACACAGTCATCGAGGATGATTAGATCAGCACGCGCACCGTAGATCTGTCCACCGATACCAAGGGCTTGGACGGTAGGATCTTTTTCACCTGAGTCACGCTCAAGGTAGATGGCATCTTGCGTCCACTTTTCAGCGGTAGCCTTAAAGCCTTCGGCGGGAGCATAGCGACGCTGAAGTTCTGCCCACTGCGGACTGGTCAAGCGTTGCTTGATGGCGTAGAGAAATTCCTTGGCCATGGCCTGAGTCTTAGATACAAGTTTGATTCTCACATTGGGATTTGTAACGATTCGATATGTTACATAGTCAATGGAAACTGTCATGGACTTGGCATGCTCAGGTGGCATGTTGACAAGAACATAGTTCTTAAATCCTGGCTCATAGGTCATATTGCCGTGAAGCCAGGCTGGCTCACCTTCCTCAAGAAGTGAGGTGATGTTGCGCTGGTGAGGAAAGGTTTGGGAGTTTAAGTACTTAGCCCGAAAGTCCTCAAAACTAATGTTCGCGTCATCTTCGCTGATTACGCCTTTTCGCTTCTGGATGACGCGTGAAAGATCCACTGCTTCTTTAAACTGCGGATCGGAGACGCGATAATACTCATACGACTTGACGCTCTTGCCGACTGCGCGGCAAGCGTCTTCAATTTTTACCCCATCGGCAATCAGCGCGATAAGGCGCTTCTTAGCCTCTGGGGCGGATAAAGTTGCCTCTGGGGCAAGTTTATAGTTGTTTGACTTTGGTTTAGCCATAAACCTATTTCTCCTACCGCGAAGCGTTGCCTATGGGCAACCCTTGGGTTGTATTTGGGGGGCGCCTGCAGCGCCTAACCCTATGGGTTAAAGGCAGGCCGTAGAGCCTGCCATTGGGTAAACCGTTGTTCGTCTCAGCGGCGCCGTTCGCTTGAGGCTCACTCTGCCGTGAGCCGAACGGGCAGGGCTGTTTTGTTTTAACCCCTATATATACTAAGGCGGGATAAATCGCTTTTATCCCTACTTGGACCGTGTGATGTTAGTCACATTAAGTAAAACCGCAGGTCAAAGCCTATATTGGTTTAAAAATAATTGCCGTTTGAGCCTCGGCGCCTATATTTAGAAAAAATATTTTGGTGGATAGTAATAGTATAGATACACCTACGTTAAAAACCCTGGGGTTGAATTGTCCGATTTGCCCGATTTATTTGTCGACTTACTGGTGAGTAATGTCCGATTTGATAGCATTTTTTTGTCCGCATTGTCCGAATTGTCGGGGTGGTTTTGTCGGTTACTTGCGGGTATTGTCGACAATTACGCCCGCATTTACGACCCATTTTGTCGACTTTTGGGGCGTTAAGTTACCGATTAGTAACCTTTCGCGGGCGTTTTGGCGTGTTGTGAGACGGATGTGAGTGGACTGTCTATCCACAACCCTGTGGACAACACCGAGGCAGCCTGTGGATAAACTTAACCCGAACATTTGTTCGACACGGGAGCCTCGAACTAACCCGAACCGAACATCTGTTCGATAAGCAACTGGCAACCCATTAGCAATCACGGGGGCAGACTGCCAATATCACAGGCTTTCAATTGGTTGAACTTTCAACTAATTATCTGCCGAAATGGTCAAAAAACTATGACCAGTCATTTGCCCAAAATGGCTTGACAGCCTACTTGAGGGCGTGTATTTTTCTCTTATCGGCAACACCGCCGAACCTATGGAAGGGAAAAGAACATGAGCAGAACATCACTTGACACGATCAAGGACGGCTACGATTACGACAATCAAGCCTGGTACAAGGGCGGAAAGTATGTCCGCTGTGGACATCCTGACTCTATGGATTGCAACTGTTTTGGCAAGATCAACGAAGGCAAAAAGGTTATTGTCACCCCTGCCATGATTGCACACCTTGTAAGCCAATGGGGGAATAACTAATGACCGAACTTGAACTATTGACAGCACTTGAATCTCTCAATACACTCAGAACATTCATTGAATCCCAATTAGAGAAGGTAGGCGCATAACATGAAACTAGTACAAGACACCGCAAGTGTGTGGGATACCTACATGATTGAAGGCTACCCATTCGGCATAGAAAAAATAGACGCACACGATTGGGTAGTATTTCGCCTATTCGGCTCACGCCGTGTCTACCTACGCGACACAGGTTTTATCTCTAAGGCACAGGCTCACGATTACCTCGTGCCAATTGTTGAGAACTACCGCTCATCCATTATCACGGCTGTAGTCGCATAATGCGCCTTACTCGTCGCGGGCGTATCGTTGTCTGGCTTTTAGCCGTCACCGCCCTATTTTTGACAGTGAACTACCTCAATCACCATTGGCGCGTAACTGTCTGCCACAACACCGCCGACGGCTACACCTGTGGCACTACATGGAAGAACTAGACAGCAACGACAGGGCAGGGCTTACCCCCTGCCTTGTAGTGGCTTGCTAGATTGGCAAGACCAAAACCCATTGGAAGGGGCTAGAAATGGAAAACACCTACACACCGCAACAACAATTTGCACTTGATGTTGCGATGATTCTAGAAAACGACGGAAAGTCATACCAAAAAATTCAACAACGAGCGAAAGAGATTCGCAAGCACTCGAATTCGAGTGCCTCGCTACTTAGCGACTTTATCCGCGAAATGGTCGAAAGCAGCGTAATTAACGCAATGAATGACATTGACAATGTAGGACATTGGCTCATTCGCGAGGTAATGTTCGGGTGGGGCGTTGCGCCTTACGACATCATTGCTCGCGAGATTCTCGCCGAATTGGAATTAAACGAACCTTTCTACACTCTCGAAAAAGACGGCGCGTACAAGATTCGCGGTACTTATGAAGACATCAAGCAGCAATTGGAAAAGGACGGCGAGTAAATGACTATCAACTACGAAAAGACCTTTCAAGGCGCGTGGGTGTTGTCTGCCTTCGTCGGTGGCTACTACGAACGACGCCAATTTATGGGTTACACCAAAAAAGAGGCAACGCGCCTATTCCGCGAATATGTAAAGGGATTAAACAAATGACGCAAAAATCTATTTCGTGGGGTGAACTTGCAGAATTGACCCACGCTAAACAAGTCGAGGCTTTTAATTGGTGTGCCTGTGAGGAGGGTGAAACTTATCCTTTTAGTGATTGCCCCGTTAATTCTGACTATGTGGGCTATTGCCTAGATTGTGACGCGCAATTAAGCGCGGAAACTGTCAAGGCTCACACCTGCCCTTCGATTGCCCCTATCTGTGGCGATTGCCTTTACCCGCTCAATACTTGCAATTGCAGGGAGCGATAAGTGAGCAGCCTACCTACTATTGAAATTAAAGGCGAATTGTGCGCTTATTGTGATAATTGCGCTGAATTTATAAAGATCAGCGACGAAATGCCCCTGTGTTTCCAATGTATCCACGACGGGAAGGATGTGCAGTAATGAATAAGTGCTTAAAATGCCAGGAGACGGGCTGTCTAGTGCTAAGCACTACTAACGCCGATTACATCTGCGAGGCTTGTGGCGAGTGGCAGGACGTCACACTCAACGACGTGTGGGAGACTGTAGCGTGAACCGCCTCGACTATTGGAAACAGCAAGCAAAAGAGGCAGAGGCGGACTTTTACCGCCTCAACGCCGAACAGGACAGACTAGATGAAACTGTCACCGCTCTCGTTGATCTTATCCGCGCCTCTCGACAGATTGAGCGATTGGAGAGTGATTTGCCGTCGTGGCTGTGACTAAATCCTGCTACGAGTACGACTCACAGGCGGGCGAGTGGATAGCCACCTGCCCCGCTTGTGGCGTTGTCTCGTACTATCCCACCTTACGGGAAACACTCAAGCAACACATTAGACATTCACGTACAAAATGTCTAAATGGGTATTGAAAAAATAACCGATCAAGCCGTGTAAGTCGGTTAAACCGATCAACTACGCCCGCGCATACGCCATTGGCAGCGTATCAAGCCCCTTGATACGCGTGACGAGTGAATTGCTTGCACTTCACTCTCGCAGCGCGGGTGTTTTTATTCTTGACAAAGCCGTGAAATACGGTTTTAATACAACTACGCCAGCGCAAACGTCACTGGCAGCGATTGGAAGGTAAGAAGTGAGCATACGCGAACAAAACACGCGAGTATTGCGTGACATTGAGAAGATTACAGAGCGAGCCTTACACGAGGCGTGGCTTACAGGCTACAACCAGGCTATCTACGATATGAACAACGACGTAGATGTAAAGGCAAGTGACAATGAGTAGAGCCGCCTGCTACGAAAATGGCGTAGACCCTGACATCTGGTTCCCCGAATCTATGAAGATCCGAGCCGAGGTAAATAAGCGGCTCATTGTAGATCAAACTGAGACAAAAAAGGCGTTACTCGCTATGGAGATTTGCGAGACTTGTCCCATACGGAAAAAGTGTGTTGAGGTTGCTATGCAAGATATGTCCAGCATAGACTATGGCATATACGGCGGCACATTACCGATGGAGAGAAGAAAGGCTATTAACGCCACCTATCGCGGAGCAGAAGGCGATATATGGCAACAGAACCTTCGCGCACTGGCAACCGCGAAAGGCTTGACTGTAATAGATATTCCCCCACACGAAAGGCCAACATCATTTATACAAATGTATCTCGAACAACGCCCACGTCGCGGCGCAGAATCTACGGATTTTTAGCATTTATGGTCATGGCAGTATGGCTCTCAAATAGCCCTACAAAGGCTGCAAACGAGCATTTAACGCCCGCTAAACCCTTCGCCCACACTTTATACCTACGACAAGGCGGCAACGCCCGACAATGGGGCTGTCTAGTGAAGTTGTGGACGATGGAAAGCAACTGGCGAGTGGATGCAGTGAACAAGCACGGCGGGGCAAGAGGCATACCTCAAGCCCTGCCAGCCAGCAAGATGGCACAATTCGGCACAGATTATCGCTATAACTATCAGACACAGATCCGATGGGGCTTGCGTTATATCAAGACTCATTGGAATAATAACGCCTGTAACGCCCTGAAACACGAGAAGCGTGTCGGGTGGTACTGATGGACATTGAGCGTGCAAAGCAGAAGATAGAAGATGCAAAAACATCTATGCCATTGGGTCATAAAGACTACGAATGGATGGATGGATTTAACCACGGCCTAGATTGGGCCTTGCGTATATTGGAAGGGGATAAAAGCGCATCATGACCCACGACGAACTATTGAAGAAAATTAAAGCGCAGGAAGAATACTGGACTAATCTCGTTCACTACACCAAGCCTGAATTTTACGAGAATACAGTTGACCAGCGCAACGCATGGCAAGCCTTGAAGGCTGTTGTGGAATTGCACAAACCATTCTTCGGGCTTTGCCAAGTATGCAAACAAGAAGGTGACGAAGATACTTTCGATTACATAGGCGTTTCATACCCTTGCCCAACCATCCAAGCAATTGACAAGGCACTGTCATGAACAAACTACCTACAGTATTTATCCATATCCTTGCCAAAGATAAGGCAGATGTATTGCCTTACTGGCTTGAACAGAACCTAGATAACCTGGATTATCCACGCGACAAGATTTATCTGCACTTTCGCACAAACAATAACAACGATGACACGGCCAAGATTTTGCACCAGTGGATAGACGATCAACCTATCCGCGCTGCACGCGGCTATGAGTCAGATGAGCATATGTTCGCATGGAAAAGCATCACCATTGACGATGAGGACATAGATGTACCTGTCCAGAACTACGGCGTACACGAATGGAATCCAACACGCTTTAAGGCACTGGCTAAACTGCGCCAAGAAGGTATAGATGAGGCTATCTTTTGGGAAGCAGACTTTTACTACACCTGCGATGTGGATAACTTTGTTATCGGCTCAACCTTAAAGCAACTGGTCAGTTACAACTTGCCCGTAGTAGCCCCTCTTATTCGCTATGCGGTGGGTAAAGACGAGCATGCACCTTATGCCAACTATCACAACTTAGCCACGGCAGAAGGCTATTACAAGGACAATCACGCCTACTACTCAGTCCTTAACGGAGCAGTACGCGGGCTGATCTTGTGTGATGTGGTTCACTGTACCTATCTCATTCGCAAGGATGTGTTACCAAAGGTAACCTATGCCGATGGAACTGATGACTATGAGTATGTTATCTTTAGCCGCAACCTACGCAAACTAGACATCCCGCAGTATCTGGATAACACCAAGATCTACGGATACCTAACACTTGATGAGGATGTAGCCGCTTGCCAGAAATGGATGGCTACGCTAAAATAGGTTTGCCGCTCGCTCACCCTTCCAGGCTTGTAGCGGCAAGACAAAAGCCCGTCACCGAGGTTTATCGGCGGCGGGCTTTGTTCTTTTGCGTCTTCCCCTAACGCAAACCTATTTATCTTTTTGGGTTGTCCGTGCTGTAGTAGCCAGACCCTTGAAAGCGGACAGGAGCCGCGAAAAAGATTCGATCCATAAGATTGTCGCAGTGCATTGGGGCGGATGATTCCGCGTGGATTGATCGTTCAACTGTTTCCTCTACTCCGCACTTGCTGCAACGATACTCGTAACTAGGCACGATTTTCCCGATCTTTTCTACGAGATATATTCAACACAGAATATACTTCACGCTTGCGCATAAGATTCCAAAACCAAATCTTTGTATAAACCTTAAGTGTTTTAAGCCAGATCTTTTCTCTGAAAGATTTTTTACGGCGGGCTTCATCCCACCAAGCAAGTTTACTTAACTTCCATGCTTCTTCTTCTGTCATTCTGTCTCCACCTCCCGCTCAAATGGTGACTGTCCACCCAGGTGATTGTTTAAGCGTCGTAGCGCACCATCCACCTTGCGGTGAGCAGTAGTATCGCTTACTTGTAATTCTTCCGCAATTTGAGCAAAGGTCAACTGATGCTCAAACTTCAACTGCAATACGTCTCTGTCCATCTCATCCAACTTAGCCATCGCACGGCGAATGTCGAACAACTGGATGACATAGTTGCCACCCTCAGCAGGATTGCCAGAGCCAGATACACGCTCACCATCAACCCTGTGCGTTTCAACTACATCAGACCAAACAAATGGTAACAATTCAGACAAAGTGATAGGCGAGTAATACGCCTCATCTTCTAGCGAATAGCCGAGCGATTGCGCTTTGCGCTTGCGGCAGTATCTATCAGCATGGCGTGAGAGTGTCTTGCCCAACTGCTTTACGCCACCCTTATAGGCTTCAGCATCTTGATCTGGGTCAAGCCACTCACGCACTTTATTCTCACGACGCAATACCCATACCAAGCATTCCTGCTTAACATCGGATACATCGAAATAGGTGTGGTACTTGCGATGTACGATACGCGCAACTTGCGAGGCTACTGCCTCTGCTTCCTCAAACCAATCAGCCATAGATCGTCTCAGGTGCGTGTAGGTATTTCTGTTCTACTGCATAGACTGGCGCACGCATAGATGTATTGTAGTACTTAGCATCCTGTGCCTCGTAGCCATACATCCATCCGTGGATATTTGCAGTATAAAAAGTAGGCAAAGTTACCAGCAAATATTTGCGTGCTGGATCGTCCTTCTCTGTGATGAGCAATTTGCCCGTGGCATAAGCAGTGGTGCGTACTTCAAACTCGCCCACATCACCCATCTTACGCTCTGTAAACAAAGCAAACGGGAACTTATCTTGCCAACGGGCAATCGCTATCTCGCCCAAGCAACCAGATATCTCGCGTGCAACTTGTTCAACCCAAGTGGGTGCATGACCTTGTGATGCGTCATTTCCTTTGGCTCTGTTAAAGTTAAAGCGTGCGACTGCTTCAATCGTAGCAAAGGACAAGTCTCCGTGGGACATCTTTATTTCAATCATGATTTAGGCCATAGCCCTCTCTCGACCATCAAGGCGATGACTGCGTAATTAGCCATATCCTTAAAAGAATCTTCAATAGACTCATGCTGAGGAGTTGAGCCACTGCGTAGCAAGTTTTTAAGACGCTCAAACTTGTCACCAATACGCACCATCAAGCCATTCATTGCGCCACCAAAAGCGTTGTTGACATTGCCAGGGCCGTAGTCGGCCTGTTTGCTAATCAGCAAGTTGCCAATCTCATCCATTACTGACCAGACGCCTGCGGCAAATTCCTGATCTGTGGTATTTCCACGAGCAATTGGTTTGATGTTGGGATTGATATAACTTTCAGCCCAGTTGACTGTATCAACCTTATTGCTTCTTGTAAGTCTTGATTCACTCATCATCTCCCCCTGTCGGATATTCTCCAGCATAATAATAATTTTTATCTTCTTGATCTAATTCGTAACAGTGTATCATCTTTGAGCCGTCTTCTCGATACTCAATCATTTCAATTGAGTCAAGCACCCAAAGCAGGTGAGGCACTTCGCCACCATCTTTAGGCCCGTAGATAAACTGTGGCACTACTCTGCTTCGTATTCTATTTCTCGCAAGATGTACTGCACAATCTCTGGGTTATCTCGCAACGCCTCAAGAAAGTGATAGCCCACAATGTCGCACATTTCTTCTATATCAAGCCGCTTGCGGGTAGAGAACGGCGTCTCAAAGACAACAGCATGAGTAATCTCATGGACAAATACACGGATCATCTTGTCCTCTGGAATGTCAGGACGAATGTGGATTGTATTTGTATCTGGATCCGTCAAGCCATAAGCCTCTGGATCAGCGTAGTCGTACCTGATCTTATACTTCATCCCAGAAATGCGGATGGACTTTGGCCTGTTCATGCGGCTATTCTATCAGTAAACCAGTCGGCTCCGTAGGAAAGCAACACGTCGTTGACGTCCTCGTTGTCGGGGAGCATGACGACAGTAGCCTTGTCCAAATCTTCCTTGATCCGCTTGGCTAACTCTTGCCCAGGATTACGACCATCCTCTTTAACATCGTTGTCTGCAAAGATGTAAATGTTCTTATAGCCCTCAAATAACTTGGGGAACCAGGGCTTCCATTGGCTAACTCCCGCAACTCCAACTGCAGGTATGCCGACGACGCCCGATAGAATAATCGTGTCAATCTCTCCCTCGCAAATGGCAATCGTGTCAGAGTAGGTATGCAGGTCAACAACATTAAATAGCCCCACCTTCTGACCAGTAGGGTAAAGGTACTTAGGCGTGCCACCATCAATAGTCCTAAACTTCATTCCCACAACGCCTGTGGGCGTTTGGTACGGGATAGACAACCTGCCAATTGAATGCTCATGTCCAGCACTAGGCTCCACGACGCTTCCAAGAAGGAACCGATCCGCCACTTCCTTTGTGATGCCCCGCTCTGCGAGGTAAGACGCTGCCTGTGGTGTTAGATTGCGTGAATAACGCTCTGCTGCTTCCGTGAGCAAGTTCTTCTGCTCTGCGCTTAACATCTCTAAACTCCTTTAAGTTTTCCATGCGTGCTACGACATCGTAAACATCGCCGAGGATTTGGCAAACTAAACAGTTGTAGCCTTGCGAGTCTAAATTATAGGCTGCGCTGGCGTGTGAATCATCGTGCATAATGCACTTGCAAGGTATCCAGCCATGACGGTGCATGATTCGTACCCCGTAATGTTCTAGCACAGTGGCTAGATCAGGCTTACTCTCCATCAATTGCCTCGTTAATTATCTTGATGGCTTGCTTTCTGCCAGCCAAAATACCTTGAACATAATAATGCGGGATTTCGCTTGGTGTGCCATGTTCCATTACATCCGTTGGTATATGAACAATGGCATCTTCAATCCTTTTAATCAAGCCTTCATTCTCCACTTGTCACCTTGATCCATTGCTCTAAATCTTGAATGACCCAGGCATTCTCCATGCCGCCCATGCGACGTTTGACAATCACATAGGCGGGCGGAGTTGCTTCTAACCCACGAGCCTTGGCGTAATTGGCTGCCTCAACGGTAGCCTCACGCCAAAACTGCGGTAGGTCCATCTTCGCAGTTGCTTTCAGTTCAAAGACGTATGGCTGTCCCGCAACCATACAGACTATATCCCCTTCATCATCCTTACCAGCAAGGCGTAGCCGCTCTGCTAATAACCCTCTGGAGCGAAGAAACTTCAGTATGCCAGTCTCAAAACTACTGCCTTTTTTGCGTGAATAGTTTGGATTAGCCATCTTTTCTCCAATCGTTTTTTACCAATTGTAAGACATATTGCTTGCTAATCCCATACTTTGTTGCCAGTATTGCTGTGTTACTTCCTCTGCCGCCAGGATGTGTAGGTTTATGCAAAGAGCGAATCTCTTTAACTTGTTCTTTCGTAAGTTTTGCGTTTCCAGATGCTTCGCCTTTTAATACAACTTTTCTCCCCTTGACGGCCATGTCAGTCATGTTGTCTTTATGGGTACCAACTGAAAGATGTTCTGGATTAAAACAAGGGGGATTGTCACATGAATGTAAAACAAACATGCCTTCTGGAATTGGACCTTTATATATTTCATAACTAGCCCTGTGGCAAAGAACCAGTTTTCTGGTTCCTGGTCCTTTCCCAATCATGCCATAGCCTTTATTGTTAACCCAGCCTGTAAATTCCCAGCAACCAGATGAAGTAATATTTCTTTTGTCTAAAAGTCTTTCTTCAAGACCTTTGCGCTTGCCGTATGTACTCATAGACCAAGCATCTCGATAATGTCGTGCGCTTCGCGCTTAAGTAGAAACTTCTTAGCCAACTCATAATCCTCTGGTCTAACATTGATGACCATGTTTTCTAGGCGCATAGCCGAGGTAGTAAAATCGTTACTCATTGCATATCCTTCCATGATGTTCCAATTGCTTGGGCTGCTCTGTCAGGATAGAGAGTCATACGGCTTGCATCTGCCCACAAAGTGACATACTGCGAACCATCGGCACTATTCTTAGCAAAGCGGTTCTTTACGCACGCTACACGAAACTCGCCTGTCATTGACACAAGTGCCACTGTCAAAATCATCTCTGGTAACTGTGCAATCTTTCCTTGGATAGCCTTACGTGCTGGTGGCACATCGGGCCGTCCTTCATTCTCTGTCGTGTGGTGAAGCAACATAACTGCTGCATCAGTCTCACGAGCAATGTGGTGCATCGCCTTGGCTATCTCACGTAGCCCCGACCATTCATCGTTATGAAGCGATACCACATTCATAGCGTTGTCCACAATAATCATGTGTGGATACTCGCCATATGCTTCTGCGTAAGCACGGATGGATAGATCAATCTCATCCAGCGTAGGGGATGGGCTAAAGTCAAACTGTAGGTGTTTAATGCTTTCCAGTTCTTGACCGTAAAAGTCTTGACCTGCACCTGAAGCAAAGGCTGCTTCAACAGTAGCAACTTTATGTCCAGTAACCATCGCCGCTGCACGGATTGCAGTCGTATAAGCATCCGTATCTGCTGATATGTACAGCGTTGGCACCTTCATCTGCACTGCCATGTAAAGGGCTAACAATGACTTACCAGCATTTGGCTGGCCTGCAATCATTGTCATCTGCCCCCGCCTGAACCTAATTCCTTCCGTTACCAACGGTTGAAATAGGTCAGGCAGTAGCGCGTAGTCATTGGTACTTTTCGCTGCCGCTTGATGTAAGGACAGCATATTAAATTATCGAACGAACTTAGGCTCGCATTGATCGGTTGTACCCTTTGGTGATGGGCAGAACCAACCCTTCCATTCCTTTGGTGCGCCTGGCTTAGATTCACGCCACACTAGCGCACCGTGCTTGCAATGACCTTCTGGGATTGCAACTGGTGCTGGTGGTGTGAATGAACCGTGGCTCACAACCTGTGCGTTGAATGATTGTGCGACAAGACCAGCGGCATTACCTGCACCACCGAATGAACCTGCGGTTGCGCCGATGAGTGTTGCTGTGTCTTGGATTGTTGCAAGTGATGCTTCCAACTCTGCTGCATTGTCTGCATAGATGTTGATTAAGGTTCCGTCAGCCAACTTGAAGTTGACTTGGAACTTTGTTGTTTCTGCTGCCATTTTATTTCTCCTTTGTTGTTTTGTTTGCTTTTAGTTGTAAACCTTGTATTTGATAATCTGCGTTAATTTCTGAAACAATACCCGCATCAACCAAAATCTGCAGCAATTCTTTTATTTTGCCGCCAACATAATCCATTGTCCAGACTTTATGGGCAAGACTAACATCGTCATGACCATGAGCGAGACTTTGCAACCATGCAATATCGCGCTGATGAGCATTAAGCATATGACGCATATGGTTATAATCTTTTCTCATTACTTCACCTCTGCTAGTGGGTCATAAATCTGTGCTAGTTGTCCGCCTACTGCGTAACAGTAGTCTTTTACACCGCATGTGCTACATGACATACCGATGTTTGGTAAAAATATCTCAGCCTGTAGTCCACGCTCGAACTGAGCAAACATTTCTGTAAATAATGGAACCGTCCAACGATCTAAACCAGATGCTTCTTCAAACTCAGCCTTGCGAGCAGAGTAGAAATAGCCCTTGCTTGGACGGATGCCAAATGTCATCTCCATGCAGCAGGCATACACACCCAATTGCATAGATGTTTCTGGTGTGTAAGCACCAGTCTTAAAATCAACTACTGCAAGTTCACCCGCTGGTGTAACTGCAATCAGATCGGCAAAGGCTTTGATAGGCACTTCACCAAACATGTTGTTAAATTCAATTTCAATGCCAGGAATGCCTTGTGGTGTTTGCCAAATCTCAAAGTGACTTTCTTGCCACACATTGATGAAGTCGAAGAACATTCTCTTGCCGTTTTCGTCCCACCATGCGCCATTTTCTTTATCGGGATTGGCTTTAGATGATCGTCCACCACGACGCCAATCTTGTGGATTGGTACCGCTCTTAGCCTCAACCTCAGCAATCTGATTGGTAAAGGCTTCTTGCCAAATGGCATCCCATGTCATTCTTTAATTTCCTGTCCGAATACAATCTCTTGTGCTTTCTTCAGACCTACAATTGTAGCAGGATTAGTCTCAGCCTTAATCTCTTTCTGAATTAGATCAGATAGAGCCTTACGCATAAGTACCTCTGCCTCAACAAATGCCTGTTCAAAGGCAGTCTTGGTAATTAGTTGTGCGCGTTTTTTACCCATTGTCTTGCTCCAAACTTGCTTCAAGAATAAATAAATCTAAATCTTCATCGGACATATCTTCCAAACGATTTTCCCATGCCCAACTAGGTACTGCCTTGCCAACTTCATCAGCAAGTTCAGTAACCATTTCCTCAATCTTTTGAGCAAGATTTGAAATTTTTGCCTCTAGGTTTATAAGGCGTTGATATTCTTTTAATTCTTCTTTAGTTTCCATTATTCACAATCCTCACATGTTACGTTGTCGTTATGCCAGCAATCGCTGTCCCAATCGTACAAACTATTTAACTTTTCTGATGACCAACTGTTGATCCAGAGCAAGAATCTCTCGTATATGCGCTGGTACATCAATTGTCCAACTTTGGCATAGGCGCAACTGCGAGCGAGTCACATAGCGCACACCGCATATCCAAGAAGTAGATGCCCAATTCACCGTCATCATCAAACTTGCACTTGACATTCCACAAGTCGCTGCCACATGGACAGATACTGATTGGACCAAGTGAACGGTAGTCTGCTTCTGATCCTGGTGTTGCTCTAAGGTCTGCAATCTCGTTACTCATTTCAGAAAGGTATCTCCGTATCTTTTAATGTGGTGTTGGTCTTTTCAAATTCCTTGAGCAGAAACTTCTCTGCTGCTGCGTGAAACGCAGACCCACCGACGAACCACCATGCAGGTTCGCTTGGTGCTTGCAAGCCACGCTCTAACTGCCATGCTTTGCCACAGCGTAGCCATGATGTAAATGAACTAAATGATCTGTGATTTACCTTTGTTTCTTTCATGGCTGAAATGTAGCAGTGCCTATGAATGGCGTGTCAAGTCAATCTGGCAACTCGGCGTGTCACATCTGCCGATGGGTTGAATTTGCAATTGGATCGAAGTTGTGATTATAATACGAGCGAAGCGAGTGCGGTTAAACCAGGGGAGCCAGAGGCTCCTGGTAGGCGGCAAGGCGGATAGCCCCGTAGGGTGATAGAATTAATACATGGCTCAATGGATCCATCGCTTATCTGGCGTTGACCCGACGGCTCGTACAGCCATTTGCAGGGAATGCGGGCCAATTAAAATCAAGGTCGTAAACCTTTCCAGTGGTAAGAAAACATTTCGATGTATGAAAAGTTACAAGAAGCACAAAACCCCGTGGAAAAAGTTTAAGAAAGATAAGTGCGAACATTGTGGCTTCGTGCCAACCCATCCTTCACAACTGGATGTTGACCATATAGACGGCAATAATAAAAACAATAGTCTTGAAAATCTTATGACATTATGCGCAAATTGCCACAGGCTAAAGACAGCAATTTACAAGGACTGGAACAACAAAATAGCCCCCACCGCCGATGGCGATGAGGGCTAATTCGTGCTATTAAGTTTTATTTTGTTGGTGCTGTTGTCTTGAAATGCTCGTAAGCACCGACAACTACTGGTCCAAGTACTGCGACCAATGCTCCCCAAGCAACTGACTTGAGGTGATGATTGCCTGTCTGCCAGATGGCAACAGATGCAACAAGCAGAGCAGATAGATAATGCTCTAGTACCTTTTTGCTGATCTTCATGTTTCTCCTTATGACTAACAGGCAAAGCCTGTGCCATAACTATAGCATCTTAATTTTAACCAGTTGCATATAGGAAGCCCAGGGGAAGTTGGCTCCTGGGTCTTGATGCCCACCAGCAATCTTGAAGGCGTTGGTAATGTCAACATGTCCACAAAAGCCAGACTGTCCTGCGACAATTTGCTCAGGTGTTAACTTGACTGCAGGTATTCCATGCCTCTTGGCTATATCGGCCGTGAGAGAGGCGCTGAGGGCTAATTCTGCAGTGCTGTAGGCATTAGCCCAGACAGCAGGTGTTTGTGCCGCATAGCCTGCATGTTCAACGGATATAGACTCTTGGTTCAGGTCATACTCATCCACAGCCCATGCTGTGTCTTGCTCGCTAACTGATTGGACAATCTGCTTGTCGTCCACCATGTAATGGGCAGAAGCCTGTGGGGCTGATGATCCTGCAAACCACAGGGCTACCTGATTGGCACGGCCTTCAGACTGTGGCGTCTCCATTGTGTGGATGACGATTAGTTTGACGGTCTTGCCGCCACGACCAGGCGAGTAATGCTTTGCCTGTATGAATGGGTATTTTATTGCCATATAAGTCTCTCTGCTAAATCACCTGGATTGCAAAGGTCTGCCTCTTTACAGATGGGATGGCCTGCCTCTGCGTAGCATTCTGCTACCAGTTCAGAGCAGATGTAGCCATCATGCTTTGCAAGGTAATTAATAATTGCGTGTGGGAAAATCTTGACGCCTAACGCACGGAATGCAAGCATAACAATGATGCCGAAATTGTATGGCCGTCCGACTGTTGACTTGGCGTGAACAACAATCTTTGCTCGCTCGTCATCGGATAGTTCTTCATGCAAGTTCCATGCAATGCGTGGGTAGTTTGTAACTGGGCTAATAGCAACGCCAGTAGGATTGGCTTCAACGACTTGACCATCACCAATGTAGATAAACGCATGGTTCCAGCGTGACACCGTTCCTAGTTTGATTAGTTTGGCAAAAAAGCCATTGCTGCTTACTACTCCATAATCACCAATGCGTGGCTCGTATGTCATTTGTTGTCCTCGATCAAATCTTCCAGATGCTCAATCTCTTGCTTTTCAAGTTTAAGGATGTGGCGGATAATCATGGCATCACGCTTGGTCTGACCGATCAGGGCAATACCGATAATAAGTTCAACTGTTACTGCAAGCCATGAGGCAAGGTTCATCCAGAGGATGTAGTTGTGTGTGTCGTGGAACAACTCAGGTTGCGCCCACCACACAAATGTCATGCAAGTCCAAGCCAATACAAAGTACCAATTGCGGATAAGTCCTTGAATCTTCCACGAAATATTTTCGCTAAAGGTCAAAACATCTTGAGTATCTGGATGGATGTATTTTTTCTTAAAAGGATTAATCATCGTGTCTCGCCTTCATTACTGCTACATCGGTCTTGATACGCTGTTGGTTCTTAATAACGTCGTCAACTTTGTTTATCAAGCCAGTCTTGCCGTCGTTGTATAGCGCATACTCAATACGGCTTGTGCGCTTGTCCATCTCGATAATGACGGTGCCTAACTTCTCTGTTTCTTCCTTGATGGTCTTAACAATGTAATGCCTAAAGAGCATTCCAAGGGCAGTCATTACACCGCCGAAGACGAAAAAGTAGTAGTAAATCGTGCCTGACAGATTCACTTGGTTTGTTAAACTATCGCTGACTGTTTTAAGCATTGCAGTATTCCCTATGTGTTAGACGACGGTACGGAACTGGAGACTGATGACACCACCAAAACCTGAGAACTTACGATCTGGTGGAGCCTCACGGCTAAAGGAAATACTCTCGATAACTCCACGGACAGTCTCATTGTTTGTAAAGTCCTGAAGGATAACCACATCGCCATTTGACTCAATAGTCTCAAGGTTAATCAGACGCTCAATGGCACGGCCATCGTAGCCAGTAACCATGTTGTAACGATCTTCCTCAAAGTCGTAGCACATAAGCGGTAGGGTGTAGATACGCTCACGGCGCACCGCTGGTAAGGCCTTCAACTGATAGCCATTGAATGAATCTTCCTGACCCACTTGCTGACCAGATGCTGAGAAAAGCGTAAAGCGTAGGGCAATTGACTCTTGCGGAGTAATGGCTGCTTGGGCTAGACCAGATACATCCTGTGTAAAGTCAAAGCCATTGTCAACTGTAATAATGTCCGTAACTGTGCCAGTGGCAAGTACGCTGCTTAACTTTAACTTGCCTTGGATTGGTAGCGTCTCACGCAACTTGACCAACTCAAAGTGCTTATCTTCAAGGGTGAAGTAACGGATTTGACCAGTCTGGATATAGCCACTGGATACAAGGTTTGTGGTTTGCTGATATACGCCAGTACCTTTAACGCCCATCACAAGTTGATTGGTTTGGCCCATGACACAGACTGCTGTTACCTCTGCTGTAGATGGCACACGAAGATGTGTAGCCCATCCCATTTGCAAGGTACCAAAGTCACGACTTAGGTCAATCTTGATAAGGCCAGATGAATATGTGCCATCGCCATTGTCAATGTAGTTAGAGACTGTGACATAGGCAAAACGGTCATTAAAGGTAAGGCTGCGGCAAGGCAGGCCGTTAAGCACTGTACCGCTGGCTGGATCGTAGCCATTGGTAACAACGATCAATGGGCCGTAGGTAATGTAACCGTTAGATACAAAGCCTGATGTATCAATGGTGCCGATACGGATGCCCTTGTTTGTGCCGATGACGATAAACTTGCCAAGGTATGCACCCATGCAGTAAATCTGCTCGCCAGTAGGCATGATGGCAGCCTCAAGGCTACGAGTAAGTAGCGGGATTGTTCCCGTTGTTGTATCTAGTGCGAGTCTAAATATTGAAGAATAAGAGCCAGCATAACCAGACACGTAAATATTGTTTGGGCCTTCACAAACTGCCGTCCATTTCCATGATGCGTTTGGATGTACATAAATTGGTAGATTGTTGTTGCTTGCCAATTGTACTGTACCTGTAGCAGAAGGATTGTTAGATACTGCTGCGTTATTAATGAAGAAAGTAAACTGTGTTTGGCTAGGTACGCTGGTGACGGTAAATGTGCCGTTGTATGGGCTACCTACGCTGGCAAGTGTAACCTCTGAGCCAACTACAAAGTTATGAGCAGATGCTGTTGTGATATTAGCGTTGAATGCGCCATCAATGTATGTCGAGGCAACGCTGTACGAGGTAATGCCGTTAACTTCAAACAAGGCATTGTTGATGCCCGCAATAAGGCGTTGCTTAACCCAACCAAGTACGCCACTGGTAACAGTGCCAAGGAATGATGGATTGGTAAAGATTAATGTGCCGTTGGTTGCGTTGGTCAATGGGCCTTTGTAAATGCCTGTGGCATTAAGGACATAGTAATTTTGACCATCTTGAGCAAGGGCTAGGATTGTTCCTGAACCGCCCCATGTAATGCTTGTTGTGCCGCTGTTTGTTGTTAACTGCAAAGTTGAGCCAGTTGCTGTCAAGTATAGGTTGACGCCATTGGCATCTGTGCCACCAACCATAAGCGGGCTTACGCTACTGCCTACAGAGACGCTGCTGTTCTGTGCTACATCTGGGAGTAGTGTTACTCGACCGATGTTAAATACATCTACACCAGCGGATTTATTGAAGCGGTAGCCAACAGTCTCGCCTTCAACTGGTTCTTCGTAACGGATGCCTGCGCCGTAGTGGAATGAGGACTGGCTGCGTAGCCACCAACCTGTAAGCGTTTGCTCACCTGGTTCTTTTTGTTGGTCAATCTGTTGCTTACGATACTGGGCAGTCTCACGCTTGTATGGATACTCTTTGCTAATGCCAAGGAAGAACGGCAGACCAGCAACTGCACAGTCATAGTTGTTGGAAGTATTTACATATGTGTTACCTGAGTTGGAAGGCTGGCCAATCGGATCAGTTGGTCGTTCGGCTATATGTTGAAAACTGTCGATTGCCACATCTACTCCTTAAATGAAAAAGCCCGCCGAAGCGGGCTTATTTATTTGTATACTTTGGGTTGTCTAAATTTATTTTTATACGAGTCAAAAAATGATGAGCGAAGCAATCGAGTGGTTAAATTCTGCTTATCCAGATCCTTCTCTGTACCAAATTTCATTTCCCAATCTTCTCGCTTAATTGGGATAATTTGAGCCATTGGCGTACCAGCAGGAATAAGGCCTTCAAATTTTACATCGTTAAGAACAAATGGAAAATTGACTGGAGCATCGTATTGGTCAGTATCTACAACACCATCCAAAATAGTAAATACACTATCGCGGTGCATAGGAGCCGTAAATAAAATAGAGTAACCCTTGGGTGTTTTAATGGACCAAGGGTTAATCCATTTTGGATACGACATACCATTTGCCTGTGGATGGCTTGGCGCTTGTTCTATTGGATGAAATTGAATAATTTCAGATGAAGGCCATTCATACCAAGGATATGTTTGATCTGTAGGCTTTCCGTTTTCATCTGGAATTGCCTGTTGAGAAACATATACATCTGAATAGGTGTATAAAATATATCCATTGGTAATAGCATCAAAAACTGGCATGCAACGTTTAATTGTTGCGCTTGTCTGCCCTTGACCTGTTGGCTTTTTTTGACCAGATATATAAGACTCTAAGTTCTTATACCATTCTGGTACAGACTCAGATGCTGGCTTAGGTTTGTATTTTTCAGGTGTGTTAATTGTATCGGTAAATATAATGTTATTCATGTTACTAATATAACATTAAAACCTTACAATTACCACACCATTTGCTCCAGCACCACCAGAATAGTTAGCGCTATTATTGTTGGTGTTTGTTGTGAATGTTCCTCCACCACCACCACCACCGCCTGCTCCGTTACCATTTACATTATAGGTCGCACTATTACCATTTGTTTGGCTGGGATATGAAGTGGAAAAGCCACCCGAACCAGCATAAACACCACCACTGCCACCTCCAGTGCTATCACCAGAATAACCACCACCACCACCACCACCGCCGACTACATAATTAGTCCAAACGGTTAAAGCGTTTCCGCCATTTCCGCCATAAAAAGGAGTTGATGTTGAACCACTGGCACCAGCACTTCCAGCCCCGCCACCGCCGCCTGCCATTGAACTAATGTTACCACTACCGCCTGCATAACCTTGACCCGAAGTTCCAGTTCCGCCAGACCCTCCGCTATTAGCCGTGGCTCCACCGCCGCCACCGCCACCGCCAGTGGATCCAGAAACGCCAAAGTTTCCTGATCCACCTCCTCCGCCGCCTACTGCGGTAAAATTATAAAAAGAACTAGAGTTTCCAGAGTTTCCAGAATTAGGTCCATTTCCGCCAGTACCTTGAGTGCCTACAGTAATTGGATAATTGCCAGCGGTAATTGTCATATTGCCTGTTAAAACACCGCCAGCACCACCGCCGCCACCAGCCGATCTATTACGAGCATAAGTGTGAGAATTGTTATTGTAAACAGCATTTAGATAACTACCACCACCACCGCCTCCGCCGCCAACTATCAAATAGCCAAAGTTGTTTGTGGAGCCAGATATGGTAATCGAACCATTGCTATTAAATGTTACATAGGTGTATCCACCTGAATTATTTATGCTGTAATAACCAGTTGCATACCAACCAAAAAGATGACCAGATATGCTTGAAGACAAAACCCCTGGAATAATTGGCATTAAGAAACATCTCCAATCACTGTAAATGTATTACTTGATGTACAAATAATTGAAGCAGCGCTATACTGTGCACGAAGGTTTGGAGCGGCAGCAGTTGCACCTGTGGATGTAATAGTTACACCAGAACCTGCCGCGATGCTTACCTGACCAGCACCTGTTTGTTGAATGTTGATCTGTTGCCCTGCGCTAAATACGCTTGGCGGTACTGTTAGGGTAATTGCCGATGCGTTGCTCAAGGTAACAAGGTTGGCCGCATCTGCAAGCACAGGTGTATAGGTTGTGCCTGTTTGAGCGTTAAGACCAATGGCAAGTGTTGGTGCTGTAGCAAATACAGCAGAACCGCTGCCTGTCTCATCGGTAACAAGCGCAGCCAAGTTGGCAGATGATGGCGTAGCCAAGAATGAGGCTAAGGCACCTGTAACGCCATGTGCGCCAGAACCAAGTGTTGTGTTGATATGGGTTTGAGAATCGGTTAGATCCTGTGCCGTAATGACGTGGCGGATAACAGCGCCTACGGCATGGGCCTGAGCGGTTGTACCGTTAAAGCCTCTGGTGATGGTAAGGGTTGTACCAGATGCGGCAGTTACCAAAACAAGTTCTTCAGTGCTTGTGTTGTAGTCAAGCGCCAGCACAAATGGGTATGTGCTTGGATAGCCAACTGGCGAAGTGTTAAGAATTAACGATGTTGCCGAACTGGTAATTGCTGAGGCAAGCGTATTGTCAACAGCAATTGCTGAGTAGTAGCGTGTCACTGGCTATCCTAACTTGTGTAATGCGTGCGTGGTGGGAACTGCTCTTGGAGACGACGAATCTCAATTTGCAGGCGTTGCTGGTATAGATTTTGAATAGCACGGCCAATGTTGACTGCTGAGCCAATTGGATTGGCTTGACCCATTGAGCCTGCTTCTGCAGATAGCGCAGGTACACGACCAAAGTCTAGGTACATTGCGGTACGGTAGGCGGCACCAAGGACAATTACCTCACGGCAAGTATCTTCAAGGCCAGTCATTGAAAAGTCATCTAAATCTTGTTGAAGCACGGTTGGCTTCTTGGTGTAAGTAACCATGACCTGACGGCCAGGGATAATGCCTTCACGGATTGAGATAGTCTTGCCACTGTTCCATACCAATGGGTTAGCAGTACGATCTACACGATAGTGGCGGATTGGTAGCCATTCCTTAGAAGGGCCGATGGTCTGCCACGAGGCAGCCAATACATCTACCGCTTCATCTGGCAAGACATAGGTTGTAACCGCTGCTTGGAATGTAAAGGTTGTGTAGTACACGCCGAATAGATCTGGATATACAGCATCAATTGCCTGCTGGATATTGCGACGAATAACCGAGCGTGGAAATGACGGAGTAATAGTTACCCGTGTACCTGTGGTGTGGGTTGTAGCGGTTGTATCTCTAAAACCACGACCATAGGCAGGAATTGTTGCCTTGTTGGTTGTACGGTCAAAAGAATCAACCCAAATCAATTCTTCATCAATCTCAACCAAACCACGGGTTAGCACAGAGCCATCGGCAACTGTAAAGGTTAGATCCGTTGCTCCCATTGGGGCAGTAAGAAATGTAGCCTGGTCCTGACGGTTGGTGTAACCAGTCAAAGACAAGGCTGTCTCGTCAATTAAATCTGAAAATAGAGTCATGATGCTATCAGTGAGGCTGCTAAGGCTTCGCCCAAGCCATAGGTGCCAGCAAGTTTATTCAAGATACCTGGCATGTCAGTGTTGTAGTTTGGAGCAGAAAAGCGCTTGGCGTAAAGGTAATTAAGTGCACCTTCCAAGTCCAGCGGTGTTGTTGTACCAGCCCAAACATTGGCTGCACCTTGTGCGTCAAGGGTTGGTACCCCGTTGACAATGGTGCCAGCCAGTCTGTTAAGACTGTATTGCAAGGTGGGTATAGTCATTATCTACCTTTCGCTGAACTTGGATGTGCCAATACTTGTATTTCTTTACCACCGATAACAATTGTTTTGGTGGTTATTTGGTTTGCTTGGCCAGTAGCCTTTACTTGCTTGGCCATGTGACGGTGCCGCCCACGCCCTCGTAAGAACCTTCTGGTGTAGCAGTTGGCTTACCGTCTAGTTTGCCAGTTACCTTAACTGCGTTGTTGTTGCATCCGCATGACATGCACATATTACTTACCACCCTTTTTAGGCATTGCTACCTTCTTGAGATTTGGATTTGCTTTCTTTGCTGCTGGTGAAGCCTTGCGTGTTGATGACGCTAGGATTGCTCCAGCAGACTCCATTGAAACGCCAGACTTTTTAGCGATTGACTTTTGGGCGGCTGCGAAGCCCATGCCCTTTTTTGCTGCTGCCATTAGATTGCTCCTGTTTCTTTCATTACCTTTGCGCTTTGCTTGGTAATCTTTGCTGCTGCTGGCATAGTGCCTGCATCAAATGCTGTGCCTAGTTTGTCGCTGGCTTCTTTAGCCTCTGCTACAGCCTTCATGGTTGTACCTGCAGGTTGGATGCCTTGTGAGCGGGCATCTGCATAAGCATCTAGTTCGGCATTCCACTTCTTGGATGACATTCCCTTATTACCAGCGGCATCACCTGTAGATAACTCTAAGGTCTTAGCCTTGCAGCCAAAGCAACCTTCTGTATATTCAGTATGCTTGGAATGCTCAGATGGTTCTTCTTCGTACTTGGGAATTTTTGTAAATACATCGTCGCACTTGGTGCAACCGTATTTAATTGGTACTGAGTCGTAATTAGCGTCTAAGCCCCAGTCAAGGATTTTTACTGTGTGTTGATGTGGCATTCTTCACCTGTCTAAAGAAGTTAAGGTTGCGTTGGATACGCTCTGTTTCTTCGCCATTGCCCTTTACGGCTTGTTCAGCAAAGACTATTGCTTCGTCAATATGCTTGAGGTTGTAAGCAGCGATTGAGGCAAGGTCATAGGCTTTCCAGTCCCACACCGCTGATTCGTAGCAGTAATGGACGGAGCGATGACGTTCCAAAGCGTTAATAGAAGCATCTAAACACCTTGTCCAATCCTCACGACGGTATGCGTCAATTGCTACGCCATACCATGATTCGCCTTCACGGGGAAGAAGTTGTACGCCTTTGTCATACCAGGCAGTGGCTTGTTCATGCAAGCCCAGTTGGTGACAAGCCTCACCTGCCCATCGGCAGACAGCGGCTTGTTCTACATCCCATCCATTGAGCGGTACTTGTTTCTCCGCTGAGTCAATAACATCTTGCCATCTATGGTGGAAGTAATACTCACGAGTCATATAGGTCCACATGCGTGGATCTTGAGGATTTTCTTTTACTGCCATTTCTAACAATGTTAGATATTGTCCTCTGGATTTACTATTGTCTGGTAGGTGTTGGATAACGGCATTGCGGATATCGCAATCTCGTGTATCGCCTTGCCCGTACCACAACTGCACTTCGTGGCATGGATATTTCCAGTACCAACCGAACCTTGAGTGAAGCCTGTCCCTCTCCCATTTTTGCCCAGTATCCATGCTGATCCAGCCAAGATGTGAACCTGATACCCATTTCTGCCTGACTTTCTTGAAGAAAGTCGGTTCTGGCACTTCGTCCATATCCAAGATAAGACAGACATCGGCATCCTCTGGGACAAGTGATAATGCTGTATTGCGAGCCACATCAAAGCGAAACGGTTCTAGGTGAATCTGATAAACGGTAACGCCTAATGCTCGTAGCATATCTTGGCTACCATCGGTAGATCCAGTATCTACTACTATGCGATAGTCGGCATCTTTCGTTGCCTCAACCCACCGCAGGATATGTTTAGATTCATTCTTGCATATAGAGTAGGTTGCTATCTTGACCATAGCGCAATCCTATCACGGGCTATGCTATATCTCCCACAATCAACCATGTGTCTGTTGCAGTCTTAATGCAAGATGCGGCTGAGTATTGCGCACGAGTTTTCGGAGCAGTTGAGACTGCACCTGTAGATTCAAGCGTGGTTGTACCCGATGTAACCGCTTGGATAGTAACGGCTCCCGTGTTTAGTTGGACAAGACTAATTACTGTGCCAGTTGGGTAAGCCACCGAGGCGTTGGTTGGGATGCTGAAGGTTAGAGCAGATGAACTGTTCATTTGAACCAAAGTGTTAGCATCACCAAGAACGGTTGTGTAGTTTGCTGTTTGGCTAGATACAGAAGTTACTACTGCACCAGTTGCACCAGTTTGACCAGTGGCACCTGTAGAACCTGTTGCGCCAGTAGGACCAGTTGGTCCTGTAATTCCAGTAGAGCCTGTAGGACCAGTATTACCTTGTGCGCCAGTATTTCCTACTGCACCTGTAGCACCGTTAGTACCATTGCTTCCAGTAGGCCCTGTAGGACCTGTTACACCCGTAGCACCCGTGCTACCTACTGCACCCGTTGGGCCAGTATTGCCCTGCGCACCTGTATTACCCGTGGCACCAGTTGGGCCTGTAGGGCCAGTTACTCCCGTGGATCCAGTATTACCAACTGCACCAGTTGGACCAGTTACTCCAGCAGCGCCTGTATTTCCCGTAACGCCTGTTTGTCCCGTTGCACCAGTAGCCCCTGTCGAGCCAGTCGCTCCATTGCTGCCAGCAGTTCCTGTTGGTCCTGTCGGCCCAGTTTGGCCAGTCGCTCCAGTAGGTCCTGTGTTGCCTGCTGCACCCGTCGCTCCCGTCGGTCCTAAAATTGTGTAGGTAACTTGCTCAACATGCAGATTGACGCTTGGTGAGGCAGGACGAGTTGGCGATGTGCCAGAGGCTACGGAGATTAACTCCATGTAAGTATTTTGCGAAGACCAGTAGAACTGGATGTAATCTCCAGCGTTGACTGTAATAAGATCTTCAATGTTTGCTAGAACTTGATTGTTTACACCAGCGGTTGTAAAGACGGCTGTTGACTCGGTTACCGCTGTGCCGTTAAGGGCATACCAAACGTTAACCTGATAGTTGCTACCGCCACCTGTGGTGATGAATTGACCAAGCAAATTGACGGCATAAGTGCCAGCATAAGCAAAGGTAACTTGACTGCTAGATACAATGCTTACGCCGCTAGAACCAGCATTGGTGTTAAGCGTGATGAGGTTGGCGCTTGTAGCGCCAGCATTTGTTTGGGTTGTTGTGTCGTAGAAATTTCCGTAGTAGGCAATAGTTCCGCCTGCACCTGTGGCACCAGTTGCCCCTGTAGCGCCCGTAGCGCCCGTTACAGACGGTCCTGTGTTACCGGTGTTACCTGTAGGTCCAGTATTACCTGTAGGTCCTGTAGGACCCGTAGAACCTGTTATGGAAGATCCTGTGGCTCCTGTTGCTCCAGTAGGCCCCGTTGAGCCAGTGTTACCCACAGCACCTGTAGGTCCTGTTTGGCCTGTTGCTCCTGTTGGTCCTGTGTTTCCTTGCGAGCCTGTCGAGCCTGTCGCTCCTGTGCCGCCCGCTGCGCCCGTTGCTCCTGTACCGCCAGTAGCACCGTTAGGCCCAGTAGGGCCGGTGGAACCAGTATTGCCAGTATTGCCCACAGAGCCTGTCGCACCAGTTGCACCTGTCATTCCTGCGCCTGTAACGCCTGTATTGCCTTGGTTGCCTTGAGGACCTTGTGGTCCGAGTACGCCAAGTTCGATTGTAATTGGTTGAGTTGAGCCAACGTTAAAGACGTTAGTCGTCGTTGGAATAAGAACTGTTGAAATGCTATTGACGGTAACTGACATTACTGGATCACGCTCGCAGTAACGGTAAATGCACCGTTGAGGATCTGATAGACATTAGAAGAACTATCAGTAAGATTAAAGGCATATGTGTAGTTACCAGGTGGCAATACGCCAGCTGCTGTCTGAGCAGCAGTAAGAATGAATGTTGTTTGACCTAGCGCTGGTTGAATTGTGGCTTTGCCGTTGGCTGTGGAAAGTTCAACAATAAGATTGTTGGACACATCACGAACCTGCATATCTGCGCTATAGCCTGTAAGGTTCACAGGAAGGTTATCCACTTGCCAGATGGGAGCAAGGGTAAAGGTTGTGCCGTTGACGACACTAATGTTGTATCTACCTGCGTTCATCTTACTCCTGTGTAATGTAAGCGCCGTAGCCGGCATTTGTAAGAATAGTTTTCTCAGCATCTGACAGGACATAGGTATGTCCGCCCAAGTAGCAATAATCTGCTGACTGAGTATCTTGTACCGCTGGGGTACGCTCACTAACTACCGCTGTGCCAAAGACAAGGATCGAGTTAGCGCGAGCAATCTTGTAACGCCAAAAGAGTATGCCAAAACCCGCTGGACCTTCATCAACTGTAGGTGGGTTAAAAACATACGCCATTGGTTAAACCTTTCAATAGGGCGTTGCCGCCTGCCCTCACGTGCGAGGGCAGGACAACAACTAACTCAATTATGAGTTGTGGATCGAAGCTGATGACTCGATACGAACCAATGCTGCGTCACGGTAACGTGCCCAGCCTAGAACGCCGTACCATCCGATTGGACGGAAACGCATCAACTTATCGGTGATTGGACCGAAGACGACATGTGGCTCTTCAGCAACTGCTTCAGCAAGTGCTTGCTTACCAGCAACGAGGGTACGGAATACGCGAGTACCGCCAGAAGCGTGGACATAGCCAGATGTTCCGAATGTGCCTGTAGCACC
>Ga0007805_1000035_pt1 | contig 44525 bp, 38 predicted proteins | sample CryBogCBE24Aug09_FD_71231 | JGI IMG/M metagenome (GOLD analysis project Ga0007805, IMG submission 71231) | Freshwater microbial communities from Crystal Bog, Wisconsin, USA - CBE24Aug09 | ecosystem: Environmental > Aquatic > Freshwater > Lake | place: Crystal Bog, Wisconsin, USA | collected... | reverse complement strand
CTTAGCAAACACAGTTAGTACAACTGCTAACGCAGCATACTTACAAGCAAATGCTGCCACAGTTTCAGCACAGTCTGTATATAATTTAGCCAATACTGTAAGTACTACTGCCAATGCTAGTTACCTTCAAGCCAATGCAGCCACATCATCTGCTCAGTCTGGTTATAACTTAGCCAATACTGTATCAACAACAGCTAATGCTGCTTACCTACAGGCTAACGCTGCAACTAATTCAGCACAGGCCGCTTACAATCTAGCTAACTCAACTACTGCTACAGTAACATATCAAACTGGTGTTAACCTTCAACAAAACACCAATATTACTGCTGTTAACACCTATGCCGCTTCTGGTTATGCTCAGGCAAACGTAACTGTTGGTGTTGATGCCACACAGAATACTTTAATTGGAATTATTCAAGGTGTAGACTTAACACAAAATACTAATATTGCATTGTTACAAAGTTATGTAACTACTGCTAATGCCAATATTGCAGCAGCCTTTGCTCAGGCAAACTCAGCAGCTGCCAACACCATTTACCAAGCGGGTGTAAGTGCAACACAAAACACAACAACTCAAACTATTTGGAATCAAGTTAATACTGCTGTTCAAAATACATCAACCATTATATTAAACAATTTAAACCTTAATGGTAATTTAATTGCAAATAATACAACATCTACTGCAAATTTCTTTAAAGTTAATATTTTAGGAAATAATAATGGATCTTTAACTATTAATAATAATTCTTTTTCTGCTCAAACAGCATTAGTAAAAATTATTGGTAGTTCTACATACGCTTCACAGACACCTATTAATGCTGGTTATATGATGCAAATTGTTGGTTTAGATAATACTCCAACAAGAATTGTTATAGATTCCGCTAGTGCTTCTGGTAATGCTTATGGATTGATTGCTGGTCGTACATCAAGAGGTTCTGCTGCAGCACCAAGTGCTGCTCAAGCAGGTGATGTGTTAATGAGATTCTCTGGTAATGGATACGGTACAACATCATACAGTCCATTAGGTGTTGCTAGAATGGATGTTGTGGCAGCTGAAAACTTTAGTGATACAAATAAAGGTGCAGTAATTAATTTTAGTGTAACCCGTGTTGGTTCAAATACCGTGTATGCAAACGTAGTATCTATTGCATCCAATACAGTTTCATTTGGTACTAATAATTACACACAACCAAACACCATTATTGATATGGCCAATAGCCGTATTCAAGTATCAAATACTGGTGTTTCTAAGCATGCATATGCTATCTCATGGATAGATTTTACTCCTACATATCCAAATGGTTCTGCCGGAGATAAAAAAGGTATGATGTTCTTGGATGCCGGTAATGCAATTGGTAATGGAGTAAGGTTATATTGGTGTAATGCAGACTATACATCAGGTGCTGCACAAATTTGGTACACACAAACCACCGGTCCTAATGGAACTATTTGGGGTTAATAGATAAATAAATCAATATGGCAAATCAAGACCTTTTAACATACGCAGCAAAAGTATCTCAAGTAGAGCAATCTTACTTTGCTCCTGTATCCGTGCTGCCGGTTACAAACCAAGCAATCTCAACACTCTATGTTTTTCTTTCTAGGGTTGATTCTTGGCCAGATGATAATGTTCCACCTGTACCAACTCAAGACCAAAGATATATTAAATCTGTTTTTGCTAATATGTTTGTGGCAAAACAAGTATCTTCAAATCAAATTTCTCCAGTAATCCAGCGTATCGATTGGCAATCAAATGTTGTTTATCAGTATTATCAAGATAATATCGATATGTTTGCTTTGGACCAAAACGGTTTATTGTTGAATCTTTTTTATGTAAGAAATCGTTACGACCAAGTATTCAAGTGCCTTTGGAATAATAATGGTGCTTTGTCCACAGTAGAACCATTCTTCCAACCAGGAAGTTACGGAACAGATAATATCTATATTGGTACTGATGGTTACAAATGGAAATACATGTATACGATTGACGTAGGTTCTAAAAAGACCTTTATGGATGCTGGTTGGATGCCAGTTCCTATCGGATACAACACACCAAATCCATTATCAACAGCAGCTGGTATTGGTGATATTGAAGTAATTAACGTGATAAATGGTGGTTCTGGATATGATCCAGCAAATGCTGTGGTAGATGTTGTAGTTACCACAACTTCTGGTATTGGTACTGGTGCTGCAGGTACTCCTGTAATTCAAAATGGAGTAATTACCGATGTTGTTGTAACCAATCCAGGTTCAAATTATTCAAATTATACTATCGATGTAGTAAGTGCTATTGGAAGTGGCGCCGTACTCGATTCCCATGTGTCTCCGATTGGTGGCCACGGGTTTGATCCTGTATCAGAATTAGGATGCAGCCATACCATGATTACCTGTGAGTTTAATGGCTCAGAAGGTGGTATTATTCCAACAGATATCGATTATCGCCAAATTGGTATTGTAGTTAATCCTACATCATTAAGAACTTTTCCAAATCCAGCCAACAGTTCCATTTATAAAGTTTCAACTGACTTAATTGTTTCTCCAGGTTTTGGTTCTTATATTTCTGATGAGTTGGTATATCAAGGCGCTTCTTTAGAAACAGCATCATATGTTGGAACCGTTTTAAGTTTTAATCCAGCAACCAATGTTATAAGCATCATAAATATAACAGGAACTCCAACACTTAATGCTACTGTTGTAGGAAATACATCAAAAACAGCAAGAACATTATTATCTGTTAGCACTCCAGACTTTGTACCATTCTCTGGTTATATGACTGTTATTGAAAATAGAACAGGTGTACAAAGAAGTTCTGATGGTATTGAACAATATAAATTTGTCTTAGGATTTTAAAGGAAAAAAATGTCTCTGAATTTTAACGTCAGCCCCTATTATGATGATTTTGATCCGGCAAAAAATTATTACCGTGTTCTATTTAAACCAGGTTATGCTGTACAAGCACGAGAATTAACTCAATCGCAATCAATTCTTCAGAATCAAATTACTAACTTTGCTGATAACATTTTTGCCTCTAATTCTCCTGTTACTGGCGGACAAGTAACAATCAATTTAAATTGTTCTTACATTCAATTGCAACCAACGTATAATGGTGCTTTGGTTGACGTTAACCAGTTTCTCGGTGAGTTAATTCAAGACGCAACTGGTACAATTACTGCTAAAGTTATTGCTGTTGCCGTTGCTACTGGTACTGCCGGCAACGGTGAACCACCAACATTAATTGTAACTTATAAATCAGGTGGACAATTCACTAATGGTTCAATCATTTTTGGAACATTAAACAACCTAGTGTGCCAAGCACAAGCAACAAATGCCACAGGTACAAGTTCTGTAGCATCTATTGCGCAAGGTGTATTCTACATTTCTGGTAGTTACATCAATGCTTCTGGTGAAACCATTTCAAGTGGTAATTTTGTTCAAGTTAACCCACAAACAATTATTTTAGATAAGTACGATTCTACTCCTAATTTGCGTGTTGGTTTAAATATTACTGAAACAATTCACGATTATATTAATGATGCTTCTTTATTAGACCCTGCTGTTGGTGCTTCTAACTATCAGGCACCAGGTGCTGACCGTTATCAGATTACATTGGCATTAGAAACACGTCCATTAACATTTGGTGATGATGATGGATTTATTGAATTAGTTCGTATTACTAATGGTAACGTTGCCAAATTGGTAGATGGTTCTGTATATTCAGTTATTGATGATTACTTTGCTAAACGTGATTATGAAACTAATGGTGACTATGTTGTTAATAACTTTAAATTAACACCAAAGACTAACACAAACGATTCTTCAAATAACACTTATGTTATGAGTGTTGGTAAAGGTTTGGCATATGTTCATGGATATCGTGTTGAAAGTACAACCAATGTAGATTTGGTTACTGACCGTGCTAGAACAACGGCTTCACAGACTAATAATCCAACGTTCTTATCATATGGTAATTATTTCTATGTTGATACAGTTCATGGTGCTAATGGTACATTCTTTGATACTACCACACAACAAAACATTGACTTACACGATGTTCCAGCAGCATCCGTAAACGTATCTTCTGCTTTAGCATATAATGCTACTGTTGTGGCAACTGCCAATGTTCGTTCATTATCATATGACCACAACACCAATGATGCGGTTGCAAACACTTATGTTTACAAGATGTTTGTTAATAATTTACAGTTGAATACTCCGAGCGACCATGCTGTAACTGCCACAACAAATACAATTACTTTTCCTAGTTATTTTTCATCATCTAATGCTGCTTATATTGGAGCAACAATTTCTATCAATTCTGGTACAGATGCTGGTGATTTTAGAACAATTACTTCTTATAACGGTTCAACAAAAGTTGCAACAGTTAATCAAAACTGGACAACAACTCCAGATACCACTTCTGTATTTGCAATCAATTATCAAATTGCACAAGCCAATTCAATTATAGCTGCATCAAAATCATCATATCCAGCAACAATTGATGGTACTGCAAATATGAATTCAACTGGATTTGATGCTTTTAACAATACACTACTGGAGAACGCAGGTTCACCTGAATTAATTTTTCAAGTTGGTAATCCATATGTTGCTTCTTTAGTTAATACTTCATATACAACACAACAAGAGTGGAGAAACGTATCTTTCACTGCTGCTGGTTCTGGTGTATCTGCTCAGTTAAACTATTCTTCATATAACAACACAATTCGTCATTTTGGTACACCAAGTACAACAATCCCTGCTTCATTAGCAAAACAAAATTACACTATTGTAGTTACAAACAAAGGTGCAAATGCTAACGTAAACGTAGGTGATATTCTTTCTGTTGTAACTGGCCCAAGAAATATTTCTTTAGACAGTACTGCAACTATTGCCACTATTGCTTTCCCAGACTTAACAGCATTTACTGCTACAATTCTTGCTACCGTGTTTGTTGAAAACGGTGACAGTACTGGTTATATTCTTAAAGGTAAGAATTTAATTAATGCCAACACATCAACTGTTAATATTAATGGAACAAACGTTAATACCTACACACACGTTGATAATACAACTTACAATCCTATTGCATCACTTTCTTCAACAGGACAAGTTTATATTCAAAATGCTGGTTTGGTAACTCCTGGTCAAAAACAAAGTTTGTATCTATCTGACGTTAAGAACATTGTACAAATTATTGATACAGGTAATCCATCTATTACACCAACAGTTTCTATGTTGGGCGCAAGTTCACCTTACGATGTTACTTCACATTATGTGTTAGATAACGGACAACGTGATGGTTATTATGACCATGCTAGTATTACATTACTTCCTGGTGCTCCACAACCTGCTGGTAACTTATTAGTATTATTAAACTACTATCAACATACTGGTGGTGATGGTTACTTCTCTGTACAATCATATATCTCTGCTGGTGTATCATCAAGTCCAGAAAAATATCAATCAATTCCAAAATACACAAGTACACATGGTACATTATATGCTCTCAGAGATTGTGTAGACTTTAGACCTGCTCGTTTAAATGCTCAATCAGCATTTGTATTCCGCTATTCAAATTCTTCATCAACACAAGGTGTATTAATTCCTGTTGATTCAACATTGTTTGAAACAAATTACTCATACTATTTGGGACGTAAAGACCAATTGGTATTAAGCAAAGATAGAACTTTCCAAATTATTGAAGGTTCTCCAGCAATTAACCCAATACTGCCTGCTACACCAGATGGTTCATTGGTACTTGCTCAACTCACACACAATCCATATACAGGTTATATTCCATCTGAAGCACCTCCTGGATTTGTTTCAGACTTATCTGTTGTCGGTGTTCAACACAAACGTTACACAATGGCAGATATTGGTGCCTTAGACACTCGTATCAGTAATGTAGAATACTACACCGCATTAAGTTTATTGGAACAAAATGCTCAGTCATTACAAATTTCTGACGCATATGGTTTAAACAGATTCAAAAATGGTATTATGGTAGATGACTTCTCTAGTTATGCTACTGCTGATACAGCAAACCCTGACTATGCTGTATCTATCAATAAACGTACCAATCAAATGACTGCTTTACAACGTGTAAACAATTATCCATTGAAATCATTGGCACTTGCTTATAATATGGGTCTTTCTGCTGCTGACCAAAACAATACATTAGGTTACAACATTGGTTCTGATGGTTTAATTAACTACTTCTCATTACCATTTACAACTGCTAATGCTGTTGTTCAACAATTTGCTTCTAGAACGGTTAATGTAAATCCATTTGCTTATGTTACAGAACAAGGTGTAATGTCTTTAACACCAAACGTTGATAATTGGGTTGATACAAAACAATCTCCTGCTTTGTTAATTACTGATCCTAACCTACAAGTATTCCAAGCAAACTCAGCTGCAATCAATGTATTGTCTGCTGGTGACTGGCAGACTATTTCTGGCACATCATATTCATCAAGTATTTCTGTTGTTAACCATGGTAATCCAAACGTACAAAGTCCTTATGGATCAATCGTTGGATATACCGCCACAACAACATATTCAAGTCAAGTACAACAACAAAGTAACATCGTAGGTAACTATGATAACATTGGTAACACTTATGCTTTAAACAATGGTTATATTACAGACGTTTCTGTATTGCCATACATTCAAGCACAAGAGATTATTATATCTACACAAAACTTATTGTTTAACACACAATTAGAAGCATCTTTTGATGGTCAAAACATTCAAAACTACATTCGTAAAACAAACGTAGTTGAATTAACCAATGTTTCTGGTAAATTCACAGTTGGTGATATTATTGGAACATATTCTGCTGGTGTGTTTACTGGTACTGCCAGAATTATTGGTATTCAGAATTATCCTAATACAACTAATGTAAGATTGTATGTTGCTTCTGATCCTTACACAACTGCTTACTCAGCAAGTGATACTGTTGGTGAGTCAATTCAAAATGCTTACTTTGATCAAAATGGTAATTATGTTTCAACAACTACCAATGGTCAATTTGCAAGTCAAAAACATTATGGTGGTCGTGTACTTGCAACTACTACAAATACTGTACAACTTTCACCTTTAGCATCTTCTACCAATAATTATTATAACGGTAATACAATTTACTTCAGTACAGGTACTTCAATTGGCCAATCAGCAACAATTACTGCTTACAATGGTTCAACAAAAGTAGCAACATTATCTGCTTCTTTAGGTACTGCTGTAGGTGATGTATATTCTATCGGTAGCATGAATACTGATGAATATGGTTCATTCTATGGTATCTTTAATATTCCTGCTGGTGTGTTCCATACTGGCCAAAGAGTATTACAATTAGATAATGGTAGCAACTTTAATGCCAATTCTTGGACAACATATGCTCAAGCAACATTCTATGCTGAAGGTTTACAAACAACTTCACAATCTGTTGACTTTGGTGCTTCACCTGCTGGCGCTAAGAATACATTTACACAAACAAATCAACAAACTCAAACAAATATTGTTAAGACTTACAGTCCTTATGACCCTGTAGCACAAACATTTGAAATTTCGTCTGATAACTATCCAAATGGTTTGTTCTTAAATGCTATTAAAGTATTCTTTAAAACTAAACCTTCAGATAACTCACCAATCACATTGTCGATTGTTGGTACATTAAATGGTTATCCAAATGGTTCAACATTAGACCACTCTATTGTTACATTGACACCAGACCAAGTTAATGTATCTTCAACTCCACAGTTTTTGGATCCAACAGCTTATACAAGTTTTCAATTTGCTGCTCCGGTTTATATTCAACCAAATACATTGTATGCCTTTATTCTGAAATCAAATTCTGATGAATATAATGCTTGGACAGCAGCGGCTGGTGATATTGCCTTATCAAGTTCTGTTAAGAATAAACCAACAGATGCTAATCCTTCTGTAATTACTAAGATTGGTTCAGCACCTTACATTGGCGCTTTGTTTTTATCACAAAACTCACAAACTTGGACTGCCGACCAAAACCAAGACTTAATGTTTGTAATGGATAATTGTGTATTCAATACTTCTGTTAGTCCAACTGTTGAGTTTATTGTACCTAATAAGTTACCAAAACGTTCATTAATTGACCAATTATTGAATTATTTCAATAATGCCAATAGTGTTCCAAATACTGTAACAACCATTTCTACAACAAATTATTTGGTTGATGCTTTCAACGTAACAACAACAGATTTTGTTCCAACAACCACTGGTATTCAGTATCAATATAATGCTACATTGGCAACAGGTTCAATGACCGGTTTCACAAATATCACACCAGGTAAATATGGTACATCTACACCAGATAATATCTACTTGAATGATGGTAACGGTGAACGAATGTTAGTTGCTAACTCCAACACATCATTTATTGTTAACGCAACATTATCATCAACTGACCAATATGTAAGTCCTATTCTTTCTGATGCTGGATTATCAACATTTGCAATTAACTGGAATATCAACAACCTTAGTTTATCAAATAACTTGATAAACTTAATTTCTGGTGGCGGTGGTTATAGTAACTCCAATACAACTGTAACAATCTCAGCACCTACAGGTAAGAATGGTGTTCAAGCAACTGCTGTGGCAAACGTGGTGAGTGGTAACGTAACTTCAATCTACTTAACAAATGGTGGTCAAGGTTACTTAACTACACCAACAATTACCATTACTGGTGCAAACACATCAATGGCAACTGCCAATATCACAGGAGAAACTTCATCCTTTGGCGGTCCTGCGCTTGCTAAGTACGTTACTAAGAAGGTTGTTTTAGCACCAGGAAACGATTCTGGTGACTTGAATGTGACTGTAACTGCTTATCGTCCTGTTAATACAGATATCAACGTATATTACAAAATTTTAAGTCGTAACGATACACAAACATTTGAGAGTGGTAACTGGCAGTTAATGACTAAGACTAATAGTTCAGACACAGCATACTCACAATCAAGATCAGATTTGATAGACTTTACATTCGCACCAGGTACAAATGGTACAGACCAAGGTTATGTAAGTTATGTTTCTTCAAACGGACAAACATATACAAACTTTAGTCAATTTGCTATCAAAGTTGTATTAACAACAATAGATAAAACTGCTGTTCCTTTTGCAACAAGTTTACAAGCGATTGCTCTTCCTTCTAACGTTAATACCACAAACTAATCATGCTAGTACAAATACCCAACTCTACATTAATTCGTGATACAACTTCCATGGCACTTATCAATAATGATAAAAATGGATTACAAGAATATTATCGCCAAAGAAACCGTTTAGCCAGTCAGGCAAGTGAAATAAATACCATGAAATCCGACATCAATAGTGTAAAAGAAGATTTAAGTGAATTAAAGCAACTATTGATTCAACTATTAGAAAAGAGTAATTAACACATGGCTAATACAGTTACCCTATTAGGTTATGCCAATACATTTGGTGATTGGGTTGTTACAACTAATGCTTTAGCAATAGAAAATAACAACATGGCGGCTAATAATTATATTAAGCCATCAGGAACATTATACCTAAACGACCCAACCTTAGGTTTACAAGTTGGTAACAATGCCATCTTTGCTGGACAACTCCAAGTTACTGGTGTTGGTTCTTCTGCTTATGTACAAAACAACCTTCGTGTTGATACTCAAGTTTATTTTACAAATACATCTTTAGGTTTAACCAATTCAGGTCAAGCAAATATTGGTGGTCCTTTATTAGCATTAGGTGCTAATACTGGTTTACAAGTTTCCAATTCCGCATCTATTGGTGCAAACGTTATTGTTTACGGAACAGGTACAATTGTTGGTGCTGCCAATTTAGGTAATACTTTGATTGTTACTGGTGCTGCTACACTTTCCAACACATTAAGTGTATTAAAAGATGCTTCATTTACAGCAAACATTAATGCTGCCAAATATATTAATGTAACAAATGACGTTAATGCTACAGATTTTATTGCTACACAGTTAATTTCTGGTTCAAATTTAAATATTGTTAATAATGCTCAAATTGGTGGCCAATTAGCGGTTACTGGTAACTTTATTATTAACGGTACAACAGTATATAATACTAATACTTTCACGATTAACGCCAATAGTAACGTAGGTTTAACAAGTACATTTGCGGTTAATCGTGGTGTTAATGCCAATGCGGCCATTCGTTGGAATGAAGCAAATACTTATTGGGATATTCGTGATGTTAATAATCCAACAGGTTATTCCAAGATTCTTACTGCCAATCTAATTAGTGATTCAGTAATTACTGTTAATTCTTCTGGTTTAGCGTCTCAAACAGCAGCAAATACATTGAATAACTCAATTATTGCTGTTAATACATTATTGAGTGCATCTATAACCAATTTTCAAAACCAGATTACATCAAATACCAATCTACAATTAGGTATTAATGCAACTCAAAATACAGCATCTTTGGCCATCAACAATTACGCCAATTCAGCATATGCTCGGGCCAATACATCATTAAATCAGTTTAATGGTACAACAGGTTCTATAAATCCAAGTAACGGACTAGTTACATTTAGTAGTGATAATGGCATGACTATTGTTGCTTCTGGTAACAATTTAGATATTAGTTCTCCACAAGATTTGAGAACATCTGCCAGTCCTACTTTTGCTGGATTAACATTAAATGGTACACCAACAGCACCAACAGCAACCAACGGAACAAGTACTACACAGATTGCTACTACCGCATACGTTTTAAATCAACTTGGTTCTGGTGGAACTTACGGCCACAATATTTCAGGTAATGCAGCAACTGCATATGGATTAGGCGTACAAACGGCAGGTTCAGTACCTGGTGCCAATCAAGTATTGAGATCGGATGGTAGTGGATACATTTTTGGTAGTTATTTTAACTCAAATACAAGCAATAATGAAAATCCAACAGTTTCACAAGTTCTCGTAACTAATGGTGCTGATGGTTACTATCGTAAATCAAGTATTGGTAGCTTTACTACTCAATTGACAGGTACTGCTTCGAGTTTGACTGCCGGATTGGCCAATGGTGTAAATCAAAATCCTAATAGAACTGATAGTGCTTGGTATCAAGCTGTTTGGAGTAATGCTGCCGGTGGTGATAAAGCTATCTACTCTACAGGTAACGTTACGATTAACTCAGGAAGTTATGGTGCTGTAGGTTTCTATGGTTCATCTTGGTCTATAGGTGGTAACCCAACTTACGGATTAATTACAAATACAGGTTTATATGTAAGTGGTCAAGTGTGGGCAACATCAAATATTACTGCTTACTACTCAGATATGAGATTGAAGAAATATTTGGGTCCTATTGAGAATCCGTTAGATAAAATAATGTCGTTAAACGGTTTCTACTATGAGGCGAATGAAACTGCCCAAGCACTTGGTTATAAGCCTAAACGTGAAGTTGGTGTGTCTGCTCAAGAAGTACAAGCAATTATGCCAGAAATTGTTTCTCCAGCACCTATCGATAATCAATATCTAACAATTGACTATGAAAGATTAGTACCACTTTTAATTGAGTGTGTTAAAGCACTCAAATTAGAAATTGACGAATTGAAGAAAAAGTAAAATTTCGATTTTTTGCGTTCCGGCCTCCAAATTCCGGAGATGAAATCCAAGACTCCAAAAAGCGATTTTACTTTTGAGCCAAGGTAGGAATTGACTAAATATCCGATATAATAATAACAATAATCAGGAATTTAAATGCCGGCAGCCTACCAAGACCTGTACATCGAACAAGGAACAACATATTCAACGTCCATTACTTTGGATGATGTATATAATAATATATTCGACTTGTCTGGTTATATAGCTAAAGCTCAATTGAAGCATTCCTATTATACATCAAATGTTACAGCAACATTTTCCACCACTATTAATTCAGGTTCAGGAACAATCACTTTACAGTTGGATGCACCGACCACAGCAAATATTTCTCCAGGTCGTTATGTTTATGATACCATTATTATTGATCCATCCCAAAATGTAACCAGAATTTTAGAAGGAATTGCTGAAGTGGCGCCTGGTGTTACTAACATTATCAGCACTAAAATTTTGGAGCAATAAATGGGACAAGTCATTGGGACAGTCAATGTCCAAGTTGGATCAGCAACAAATCCAAGAGTAAATTCAATCAGTTATGGTGGTAAAAACACCATCAAAGGTGCTGCGGACTTTAATGGAACTGGTGGTATTAACCTTGATGTTATCGCATATCAAGCAAATACCAATTCTTTTGTACTTTCACCAGCAGGTTCATTAATTACCAACATCGATGCGGGGTTCTTTTAAGTGTCCAATACAGTCATACAGATACTCCGGTCGTATACATCGAATGTACCGACCACTTTAGCAGACGGTGCTTTAGCGTATTCGTTTAAATCCAATACTTTGTTTATTGGAGATGCAAATAATGAGATTATTCCAATTGGTGGTGAATCTTATATTCTCAATCTGATTGAAGTTAATGCTGGCCAGAACGTAGTTATTCAAGATGCTTTTGACCAAGCAAATGCCGCAACACATTCTGCACAATTTGCTTATACAAATAGTAATGTCGCCTATACACAAGCAAATGCTGCTACCAACTCAGCACAAGCCGGATACAATCAAGCCAACGCTGCTACGGCTTCTGCTCAATCTGGTTATAATTTAGCAAATACGGTAAGTGCATATGCTAATGCTGCTTTTTTACAAGCAAACAATACTAATACATATGCAACTTCTGCGTATAATCTAGCAAATACTGTTTCAACTACAGCAAATGCAGCTTATGCTCAGGCTAATGCAGCTACGGCTTCTGCTCAAGCAGCCTATACTGATGCTAATGCCGCTTTTATTCAAGCCAATGCAGCATATCAATTAGCCAATACAGATTCTACTACTGCTAATTCTGCTTACTTACAAGCTAATGCAGCCACAGCATCTGCTTCTGCCGCTTATTATAATTCAAATTCTGCCTATATTCAAGCTAATGCGGCTTTTGTACAAGCAAACGCAGCAAATCAATATGCTAATTCAGCATATGCTCAGGCAAATGCAACAAACCAATATGCTGTGTCTGGATATGCTCAAGCCAATGCAGCAACTAATTCTGCTCAAGCGGCATATAATAATGCAAACTCAGCAGTAAGTCAGATTGCAGCTAATACGGCATATCAGGTAGGTGTTAATACTACACAAAATACACAGATTATTGCTGTAAATACTTACGCCACATCAGGTTACAATCAAGCAAATACTACAACTGCCAACTTGGCAGCCAATATTATTTACTTCCAAATTGTAACGAATACTATTAATGCCAACGTGGTTGCTGTTAATACCTATGCGGCTTCTGCTTATAACCAAGCAAATATTACCAATACATACGCTACATCAGGTTATGCTCAGGCAAATGCTGCAACAAATTCAGCACAATCTGTATACAACTTTGCTAACAACATTTCTACTGAAGCTAATTCGGCATATAATTTGGCCAATACAGTCAGTACAACTGCCAATGCTGCTTATCTACAAGCTAATGCGGCAACCAACTCTGCTCAATTTGCTTATACCAATTCTAATGCAGCTTATCTCCAAGCAAATGCTGGAACTAATTCAGCACAAGCTGCCTATAATGCCGCTAATACAGCTGCAGCAAATACTGTATACATTACTGGTGGTTTAAATACTGCCAATTCAACACTTACTTACATACAAGGTGTTGATAATGCTCAAAACGTAACAACTGCACAATTAACCATATATGCAACTTTTGGATATAACCAGGCGAATGCTGCAGCAGCTTCAGCACAATCAGTATACAACTTTGCTAATAATATTTCAACACATGCTAATGCATCATATGATTTGGCCAACACAGTATCGACAGAAGCCAACTCAGCATATAACCTGGCAAATACTGTATCAACTACAGCAAACGCTGCCTATTTACAGGCCAATGCAGCCACAGCATCAGCACAGTCTGTATACAACTTTGCCAACAATATATCAACTGAAGCAAACTCATCATATAATCTTGCCAATACTGTAAGTACAACCGCTAATGCGGCTTATTTGCAAGCCAATGCTGCCACTAACTCGGCTCAATCAGTTTATAACTTTGCTAACAATATCTCATTACATGCTAACGCAGCATATGATTTAGCCAATACTGTTTCAACAACTGCCAATGCAGCATATAACCAAGCAAATTTAACCAACACTTATGCTACTTCTGGATATGCTCAAGCGAATGCCGCTACAGCATCTGCTCAGTCTGGTTATAACCTAGCAAATACAGTAAGTACCACGGCTAATGCCGCTTATCTACAGGCTAACGCAGCAACCAACTCAGCACAGGCTGCCTATGATAATGCAAATACTAAATTTGCTTCTGCTGGTGGAACAATTACTGGTTCTGTTACTATTAGTAAAGATTTAGCTGTTTCAGGTAACGTCAGTATTTCTGGTAACCTAACATATTATGAAGTTAATTCTGCTAACGTAGGTAATTCAATTATCTACCTTGCTGGTAATAACTCATCGAATGTGGTTGATATTGGTATTGTGGGTCACTTTGTTGGTGGTGTACCAAGTCATTATCAACATACTGGTGTTGTTCGTAATCATAACAATGGTAATTGGGTATTCTTTAGCAATGTATCTACTGAACCTACATCGGTAATCAATTGGACTGAAGCAAATATCACTTATGATTCTATTACTACTGGTGGCATCAACAGTCCTACTGCCAATATTAATGGCCTAGAATTATTTGCTTACTCAACCGCAGCATACAATCAGGCCAATTTAACTAATCAGTATGCCACAACTGCATATGCTCAAGCAAATGCTGCCACAAATTCAGCACAATCAGTATACAACTTTGCCAATAATATTTCAACAGAGGCAAACTCAGCATATAATTTGGCTAATACAGTTAGTACGACTGCTAACGCAGCATACCTACAGGCCAATGCTGCCACCAATTCTGCTCAATCAGTATACAATTTTGCTAACAATATTTCTACTGAAGCCAACTCAGCATATAACCTAGCAAATACCGTTTCTACTACATCCAATGCGGCTTACTTACAAGCCAATGCGGCTACGAACTCTGCTCAATCTGGATATAACCTAGCAAATACTGTAAGTACCACAGCCAATGCGGCTTACCTGCAAGCTAATGCAGCAACCAATTCTGCTCAGTCTGGATATAATTTAGCTAATACTGTTAGTACAACTGCTAACGCAGCATATCTACAGGCTAATGCTGCTACAAACTCAGCACAATATGCCTATAACAATAGTAACTCGGCTTACATACAGGCAAATGCCGCTTTTGCTCAAGCCAATCAGGCATACAATACTGCCAATACAAACTTAGCATATATTCAAGGCGTAGATAATACTCAGAACACCAACATTACTTTACTACAAGGTTATGTAACTACTGCTAACGCCAATATTACTGCTGCTTTTGCTCAAGCAAACGCTGCGGCAGCTTCAGCACAGTCTGGATATAATCTGGCAAATACAGTATCGGCATATGCTAATGCCGCTTATTTACAGGCTAATAATACCAATACATATGCAACTAGTGGTTACGCACAAGCTAATGCAGCAACTGCTTCTGCTCAGTCAGGATACAACCTTGCTAATACGGTGTCTGCTTATGCTAACGCAGCATTCTTACAAGCAAACAACACAAACACTTATGCAACTAGTGCGTATGCTCAGGCTAATGCTGCCACAAACTCTGCACAATCTGGTTATAATTTAGCCAATACCGTATCAGCATACGCTAACGCAGCATTCTTACAGGCAAATAATACTAATACTTACGCCACATCAGGATATGCTCAGGCAAATGCAGCAACTAACTCAGCACAGGCATCTTATAACTTAGCCAATACTGCCGTACTCCGTGCTGGCGATACAATGACTGGTCGTTTGAATATTGCTAATAGTAATAGTTCTACTGCCTTAACTGTTACTGGTGGTTCTACATTTAGTGGTAACACATACCACAATAGTTATGTTGTAATTGCCAATACCACATATATTGGTAATAATGCTTTCAATACCAATATTACCAACCCTGCTTTGGTAATGAAAGGTGTGGCAACAACAGGTACAGCAGGACAATACTATACTCAAGCAGCACTCCTGAATGGAGGATCCAACACAGGTTCTGCGGACTATATTGCTTATGTCGACACCTATCCAGGACCATTAAATGACCATGGTTGGGTCGATATGGGTATCGCCGGTTCTTCTTTTGCTGACCCTAACTTTACAATCACCAAACCACAAGATGGATACATTTTCACTGGTGCTGTGGCAAGTTCAGGTGCTGGTGGTAACTTAGTATTTGCTACCGATTCCACTTCTGCTGTCGGTGATATGGTATGGGCAACTGGTGGTTTCTTGGCTGCCAATGAGGTAATGAGATTCAATAATACTGGTAAGTATTTGATTATTGAAACTGGTACTTCCTCAACCAGTAATACTTCTGGTGCTCTACAAGTTATTGGTGGTGCCGCAGTTAAAGGTAATCTCTTTGCCGATTCTATTACTACATCATCATTGGCAATCAATGGTAACACAAGTCATGTAGGTAATGTTCTAATTAATGGTGCAACGAGTTACTTACGATTCCCTGATGGCACCATTCAAACAACTAATGCTCATTCATTTGCTTATACGGCAGCTGCATATGCTCAAGCAAATGCGGCAACCAATTCTGCTCAGGCGGCTTACACCAATAGTAACTCTGCTTACATACAGGCTAATGCGGCTTACATTCAAGCCAATGCAGCATTTGTACAGGCCAATGCAGCCAACTCATTGGCCACATCAGCATACTTTCAGGCAAACTTAGTAGGTTCTATTGCTAATACAGCAGTACAGCGTGCCGGTGATACCATGACTGGTGCCTTAACCATCAATAATAATTTGAATGTAACTGGTACCGTAGCAGCATGTACAGCAATTCAATTCCCTGATAGTTCGACAATCGTGGCCACAAGTAGTTCTGTTTCCTCTAATGCAGCAAACACATTGGCAACTTCTAATGCTGTTTACATAGCCGTCTCTACCGCTTTGGCATTCAGTATTGCTTTAGGTTAATAACATAAATATAACATTATATGAGATAATAAAAAATGTCCAACAACTTCCGTAACAGTCTAAAACCTAGTATTGGTACCGCCAATACGACAGTCTACCAAACACCTTTGGCTACACAGTCAACGGTGATTGGACTTTCTATTGCCAATAGAACTACATCAAATACTATTCAAGTTTCTGCTTACGTTTTAGATTCTGCCAACTCATATACTCCAACATATATTGTAACAAATGCTACAGTACCTATTGGTGGTACTATTGTTGTAATTGGTGGTGATCAAAAGATGGTTCTTAAAGCAAGTGATTCAATTCAGGTATCTTCATCTGTTGCTGGTTCAGCAGATGCAATACTCAGCGTTCTGGAAATCTCATGAGCTTCTTAGGCGCAAGACCAGACTCCTTCCAATATGGTTCTACAGCTTATGACCATTTTAATGGTGATGGTGTTACAACCACATTTACACTATCACGCCAAGTATCCGCTAATGCTGATATTCAAGTAGTTGTTAATAACGTTATTCAGGATCCAGGTGTTGCTTATTATGTAAGTAATCTAAACACACTTACATTTACTGGTGCTCCAACTTCAGGTACAAATAACATTTATGTTGTATATCGTCAGATGGTTCAATCTGGTATTGCTCCTGGTGCCAACACAGTTACAATGTCTGCCATTGCGGCAAATACAATTCAACCATGGCAATTATCAAATAGTTTATTGAATCCATTGGTAAGTACATTTACCGGTGATGGTTCAACAGTTACTTTTACATTAACACAAGCAGCAGTATCTTCTAATTCTTGTTATGTAACGGTTAACGGAATTACACAAGGTTCTCCAGCAAATTATTCAACAAATGGAGCAACACTTACATTCACATCAGCACCAGCAGCCAATTCAACTATTCGTGTGGTTCAAAACTCTGTTGTTGGTACAAGTATAGTACCAGTAGATGGTTCGGTAACCAACTCTAAGTTAGCCAGTAATTTAACATTGACTGGTAGTACAATTCTTCCTATTATTTCAGGCAATACTTCTATTACAGGTAGTATTAAAGCTAATAACGGATTATATTCTTCAAATAATTTCACAGGTACCTACACAGATGGTATTGTGATGGACTATGTGACGGGTAATGGAAGAATAAGTGTTGGTGGCGGAGACGGACTTACATTCTATAATGGTGGGCCAGCAACAACAGCTTTGATGACTTTAACTTCCGGTGGTAGTTTAGGTATTGGTACTACATCACCAAGAGGTAAATTACACGTCAACGCCACAACAAATCAAAATCTTGTTTTTGGTGGTCCTGTTAATTTTGCCAATGGTGTTTCTATTGCTTCAACTAATGATGCATATTCTCAAAACTATCCAATGGAATTTAGAGGAGGTAGTTTATTATTCACGTCAAATAACTCCGATTCTAGTGGTGGTAATATAGTTTTTAATGCCGGTGGTGAAGGCGAGAAGATGCGATTAGATTCTTCTGGTAATTTAGGACTTGGAGGCGCACCATTAAGTTGGCAATCAGGATATTCCGTATTTCAATTGGGTACTACATCATCTTTTTCGGTCAATACTGGCGGATTGTATACATTTATTGGAAATAATTTTTATATTAATTCTTCTGGTGGTATAAATTATGCAGCAACCGGACCTGGCGCATATTATTCTATAAACAGAAATGCTGGAATACACCAATGGTCAACCGTTCTTCCTGGAACACAAGGTACAAGTGCAACAGCAAACGCATCTCAGATTATGACTTTGACTGCTGGTGGAGTATTGCAATTATCTTCTACAACAGGTGGGATTCAATTTAATAATAGTTCAGCTTTAAATAATTCGGTACTGAACGATTATGAAACAGGTACATGGACACCAACTTGGAGTTCAACTGGCGGAGGCGTTTCCGGTTTAACTCAAACAGCAACATATACAAAAATAGGAAGAATTGTAACAGTAAATATTTCCGTTTCTGGAACTGCTGCAAGTGGAACTGCAAATCCTACAATTAATAATTTACCATTTACTTGTGCTTCGGTTGGTTCATCCAGTGGTATTGCTAGAGAGTGGAATCAAACTGGATATTTTTGGGGTCTTAATGTAACGGGAGGAGGAACATCAGTAGGATTATGGAGATATGATAACGCCAACACCCTTCCTGTAGGTTCTTTTGGATTTTATATGACTTATACATATCAAGCATCTTTCTAATATACCTAGTATGGATGTACTAGGCGGACAACAAAAAGGAGATTTAAAATGGCATTAGAAAAAGTAGTAGTAAACGATAAAATAGAAATTTCAGAAAATGGTGTAGTACATGTAAGAGAATGTACCCGTATTTTGGAAGATGGTAAAGAATTATCTTCATCATACCACAGGTTCACTATTGCACCAGGTGAAGATTACTCTACACAAGATGACCGAGTAAAAGCAGTATGCGCTGCTGTACATACACCAGAGACTATTGCTGATTATCAAGCTGCTCTAGCGAATTCAGTATCAAAATTAGGATAATTAAATGTCTTTACAACAGATTGTCGCCACCGATATTTCTTCTTCTGCGGCTATTGGGCCTACTCAGTTAAGTACTGGTGCGCCAACTTGGTTAACTAATGGTAATATAAATTTATCTGGTAATACAATAAATTCAACAAGCAATCTTACATTACAAACTGCTAATACAAACAGGATATCCATTACTTCTAATGGTAATGTGGGTATTGGTACTACCAGTCCAAATCATCCTTTGGATATTTTAAGTTATTCTGTGGATGCAGTAGGACTTACAGTAAGAAATAGAACTGGAAACGATTACGCTAATTTTTCTTTTACCACTAATGATGGTGGAACTATACAAACTGGTTTTGTTAATGCTCTCACAGGAGCAAATGGTGCAAGTTTAATTTTTAACAAAAAACCGGATGGTAGTGCTGCGGTAGAAGCAATGCGAATTACTTCCACAGGATATGTGGGTATTAACACAACAGGTCCAGCAACATTATTAACAATAAACGGTGCCGGTACAGCATCAAGTAATAATTGGATGTGGATGGGAGCCAATTCATTAAATCCTCCTGCTGCAGCAACTTATGGTTTGTTAATAGGTGGAAATTTATCTCAATCAAATAGTGAAACAAATATTGTTTGGGGACAAGGCGTAAGTTCAAATCAGTATCTTGGTTTTGGAAAATGGACCGGCTCTGCTTACACAGAACAAATGCGTATGTATAGTAATGGTACATTATCTATTGGTACAAACCTTAATAATGGTCACAAATTTAACGTGTATGATGGATCTTCTTATTTTTGGGTAAGTGACGGCACTTATGGTACGGCTGGATTTGGCCCAAGACCTGCAAATGATAGTATTTGTAGTGTTATTTTTTATTACAATGCAAATCCTGATAGTTGGAAAATTGATGCCACAACAGGAGCTTTTAACATACACCAAACTATTGTAGGTAGTGGTGATGTAACTCCATTTTCACTTAATTCAGCTGGATCCCTTGCTCTTTCTGGATCCAGCACAAATAGTACATATCTTTCTTTAGCTACCAGTGCTACCGGAGGACGGAGTTGGTCCATTTATTCTTCTGGAGGTGGACCAGTAACAGCTGGATATTTTGGAATTTACGATAATAATGCCGGAGCAAATAGACTTTACATTGATACTGGTGGTACCGTATATGCACCAACAGCTCTTTCTACTGGTGGAAACTTTTTTGTTGGTGGGGTTGCTTCTGGTGCAGGTACATGGTTGTGTACTTTTACTTCTAATATTGATGTTAATGCAAATAGATCACCAGGTGTTTGGGGTTCTTATGCTTCTAGTGCTACCAACGCTCCCGACAATGCAGGTATTCTTTGGAATGGTATGAGTGGCGGACAAGGTACAGGTGTAGGAGATGGTGGTCAACTTTTCCAAGACTATAGTGATAATAAATTTTGGACTCGTAAACGCTGGGGCGGTGGTTTTGGCGCTTGGACATATATTGGAGGTTAATGATGAAATGTGTATTTAATCCAGACGGAACGATGTTTCTTATTGGTCCAGACGACCATAGAGATTATGAAGGTAAAACATCATATGTTGTACCGGACGAACTTGTAATTCATAAACAAGATACCGATCCTGTTACAAAAGAAGTAGGTATTCGTGAATTGACTCATGATGAATTTCAACAAGCTTTATCTGACCACATGGCAATTTACAGTAATGCTCGCAAAGCGGCTTACCCATCTATTGTTGACCAATTGGATACTTTATATCATGGTGGTTATGATGCATGGAAAGCACAAATACAAGCAATCAAAAATCAATATCCTAAACCTTAATAAATAAGACATGGCACTTACACAGATAACCACAGACGTTGTAACAGGTAACGTACTTGCTTCGGCAACCAATTCTTATTTTGCTAATACGCAGAATGGCGGAGTCATTCCTGGTAACTTTATTACTCCATATACATTACCAGCAAATGCTCATGCCAATAATAGTATTACTTTTTCACAACTAAGTGTTGGTGCTCCATATTGGAATTCTTCTAACGTTGGTATTGGAACTACATCACCCTTGTTTGTATTGGATGTTCAGGGTCCAACAGGCACTAATATACCATTCAGCGTTAAAAATACTACAGCAGCAAACACTACACCTTTCTCAAATTTAGTAGGTAGATTTGCAGCAAATACATCTGGTGCCGATGCAACCATCAATTTAACTGATGCTGTTACATATAATGCCTTTATTGGTATGGGAAGTGGCCATTTATATTTTGGTACCAATGGTTTTGTTGAGCGCATGCGTATTGCTAATACAGGTAACGTAGGTATTGGAATAACCAATCCAATTTATTCTTTACATGTAAAAAATCCAAATGATTATCGTGCGGCTTTATTTCAAACAGGAAGTACATATGGTCCTTCAATTCAAATTCAAGGTAGTAAAATTTATGAATTAAGAAGTACGGATACTGGAGCAGGTGAAGGTGCAGGATTATTTTTTATTTACGACAAAGATAATAATACATCTCGATTAACCGTCAATTCATCAGGTCAAATAGGTATCAATACAAATTCACCTTCACAAACACTTACTGTTAATGGTAATATTAGTGCTACAACTTATTATGGAAATTTAGGTTCAAACGTATATACAACATATGCAAATACTAATGTATCAAGTGCTGCAACTTTAGTTACACTCACGTCAGGCACATCTTGGACAGTACCATCAAATGTTTATCATATTGATGTTTTAATTATTGGCGGTGGTGGTGGCGGTGGTGCAAATTTAGCTGGTGGTGGCGGTGGAGGCCAAGTAGTTTTTGTTTCAAAAATGGCCGTCACACCAGGAGCAGGAATTTCATATAGTATTGGTGCTGGTGGTGGAGGAGGCACAAATAGTACTAGTAATGCTGGCGGTGGCGGCGGTTCTACAACATTTAATGGTATTACCGCTGTGGGTGGAGGTGGCGGTGGTGGTGGAGATAATGGCGGCGGAGGTACCGGAGGAAATGGTTCTAACAACGGATCACAAGGTGAAAAAATTAATGCTTCTGGTGGAGGCATTATTAGTGATATAACCGGAGTAGGTGTAACATATGCATCTGGCGGAGGCGGTGGCGGAGCATACTCAAATGTTAATTCTAGTTATTATCCACCAGGAACCGGAGGACCAGGAGCCGGAAACGGCGGATGGGGAACCAATACCCTAGGTTGGGGTCCAGGTGCTGGTGGAAATGCCACATGGTATGGTTGTGGTGGAGGCGGCGGTGGATTAGAACTTGATGCTGGTGGTTCAGGATATCAAGGCGCAGTTATTATCAGATATGTAGCAGGAATATAAAAATGTACTTTTGGTCTCAAATAGATTCTTCAAATACTGTAATTAATGTTGTTGTTAATGACGTTAAACCTGAAGGTAATTTTATACAAACCTTTCAAGATGGAACACGTGGCCACTATGGTAGTGTAGGACACACATGGGATGGTACTAATTTTATACCACCATGTCCACATAGAGGATGGTTATTAAATGGAATAAATTGGGAGCCTCCAATTCCATATCCAGGACATGATATGACCAGAGGTAGATATGTTCGTAGATGGAATGATGAAACATTAAATTGGGATTGAAATGCAAGTAATTGAAAATTTGTTATCGAAGCACTATGAAAATGATATTGAAAATACATTAAATGATATTAATTTTCCTTGGTATTTTTATGATGAAATATCAAAAGGAGATTATAATAATCCAGCAGTAACAGAATCTTTTGGATTGGTACATACCATATATGATTCATATAATGGAGTAAATTCAAATTATTATCCTTTTTTTAAATCCATATTATATTTTATGGAAGATAAATTTAATATTGAATTTAATAGAATATTAAGAATAAGAATTAGAAAAACAACACCTATTATTGGACACAATTTAAACAAATATAATAGACCACATGTTGATTTACCAGAAGCTTCTCCGTACAAAACATTAGTATATTATGTTAATGATTCAGATGGAGATACCGTATTGTTTAACGAATTTTATACTTTAGGCGAAAGCACCGAAATAACAAAAGAAATATCAGAATATAAAAGAAATACTCCAAAAAAAGGTAGTGCAATTTTATTTGATGGTCACAGAATACATGCTGGAAATAATCCAGTAAATTATAAACAAAGAATTGTAATAAATTTTGATTTTTTGGAAAAATAACTTAATAACACAAGAAATACTTTACCTTAAGCGGTTTTAACACAGCCTAAATAATATACAGACTTGTATTAGACAACCATCCTATACAAGTTTATTTTTAATAGATGGTAAATTTATGGAGATTTAAAATGAGTGATATTTCGATTACCCTTAATTTAGACGAAGTTAATGTAGTTATGCAAGGTCTTGGACAATTGCCATATGCGCAGGTAAGTCCAGTTGTTGATAAGATTCGTGGTCAAGCAATTCCACAAGTTCAAGCTCAACAACAGACACAAGCACCTACACAACCAACAGTAACAGACGTAACACCAAACTAAAAAATAGATGAGCATATCGCAGATTAATGCAGCAAGTATTCAAGCAGGTACCGTTGTTGCCTCTGATATTGCTGCAAATACCATTACTCAAACAAACCTGACTATTGGAGCACCTTACTGGAACTCCAGTAATCAGGTGGGTATTGGTACGACAACACCAGGATATCAATTGGATGTTCAAGGTCCAACAGGTATTACGTCAACAAAATCTACGACAGGCACAAACACATCTTATTTTATCTCTAACAATGGAGCAGGTGCCACAGCAATTGGTATTGATAGTTCTTCAGGAACACTTACTGGTGTTGCTAATGCTTCATTTGTTTGGAGTTCAGTAAACTCTCCTTTGATATTCTCACAAAATTCTACTGAGAGAATGAGAATTGATACAAATGGAAATTTAGGTCTTGGTGTAACTCCAGCAACCGCCACAAGAACAACACTTCAAATTGGTGCATATGCTACTATTGATAATAATGCAGGTACTGGTATTGAAATAAATTCTAATGCGGTATATAATTCCGGTTGGAAATATATTAATAGTGCCGCAGCAACACAATATTATCAATATTCTGGTACTCATGTATGGCAATATGCTACGTCAGGAACAGCAAGCAATTCCATTTCATGGACAGAAGCAATGCGTATCACCTCTGCAGGTAACGTTGCTATTGGTTCTACTAGTGCAAATTTCCCATTATCTTTTGGTGCTAACATAGGTAAATCTATTGCTCTTTATGAGAGTAGTGGTACGAATATGTATGGTATAGGAATGGGTGGATTAGGAACAACTCCAAGTCCATATCGTACACAATTATTTGCCAATGGTTCAGAAGCTGTTTCAATTACTGCAACGGGAAATGTTGGTATTGGAATAGTAAATCCATCAACAACATTAAATCTTTATTCATCCACAAAACCCACATTAACTTTTGGTGATTCAACTTTAGGTAATAACTATGGTGGACAAATTACTGGATATGGAGTATCGGGTAATGGTGGTTATTTAAGTCTTGGAACAAATGATAACAACACATACAATGAAGGTATACAGTTAACTCAACAAGCAACTAATATAATCTTTAAAACGAGTACAGGTACAAATGGTACCACGGCAGAACGTATGCGTATTAATTCTACTGGATATGTGGGTATTGGCCAATCATCTCCGGGTGCATACTTGGATATTTTAACTGCCACATTAGGTAACACGGTTGGTAATATTCAATACATTTTTAATAGTGCTACAAATGATGGAAATACTGACCAAATACAATTATATGCCTATAGAAATACATCTACTGGCAGTTGGCCTTATGTTGATTTCTTTTTAAGACGCAGTGTTGATGGAACGCAAAACCAAGGTTATTTTAAATTTGGTGCAACTGTATCAGGTTCATATTTAGCATTTTCTTCCAATAGTACTGAGCATATGCGTATTGACCCATCTGGCAACATATTTGTTGGGGGTACTACACAAAATACAGCTACTGGTATTGTGTATGCAAAAACTACTGCTAAAGCATGGGCTAAATGGGGAGGTGGCAACCAAACAACAGCTGGCTCTATTTTTGCTTCTTACAATTGCTCAAGTATTACTGTTAATAGCACAGGAAGATATACATTTAATTTTACCAACGCTATGGCTTCTGCCAACTATGCAATATCAGCTTTAACATCATATTCAAATGGAAATACTGGTGTTGGCATTTCAGCTAACCAAGATAGTGATAATCCGCCTAGTTCCACTAGATTTGATGTAGCTGTTTGGACTTCTGGATATTCTAACTCAAATTATGTATATGCTTCTGTATTTGCTTAAGGATAAAAATGGCTAAAATAATTATTCATACAAACGATAATGGCGGCGTTTCCGTTACATATCCTTCTCCTGAGTTTTTAGAAAATAATACTATTGAGGATGTGTTAGCTAAAGATTGTCCTGACCACGCTATCATTATTGAAGATTCAGAACTTCCAGAAGATCATACTTATTTCAATGCTTGGGAACTGATTGACGGAAAAGTAGTGGTAAATGAAACCAAAAAACAAGCCATAATTGATGCTGAACAAGCAAAAATAAATTCTAAACAAGAAGTTAAAACAAAATTGTCTGCTCTTGGTTTAACAGAAGATGAAATTCAACACCTACTAAATCCATAAATAAAACATGTCTTATCTAGGAAATCCTTTATCGTCAATGAATTATCCTGTGGATTATTTCACAGGCGATGGTACATCTACGACATTTACTTTATCATATACTCCAGCATCCGCCACATCGATTCTGGTGTATATTGGTGGCGTTAAACAAGTTGCTTCGACAACCAATCCAGCATACTACCTAATTGGTAATCAATTAATACTCTCAGCAGCACCAGCAGCCAACTCCCCAATCGAAGTGAACTATCTTGGTATTGCTTCTCAGGTGAATGTGCCATCTTCACAGAGTATTACACAATCGATGCTCTCGTTACAAATTGCTAATACATTTGTAACCAACACAATTACCAATGGTACACAAAACGTAATCACATTGGTTGCTCCACCGGTTTCTTCTAACTCATTAATTGTTACAGCAAACGGTGTTGTACAATATGATTATTATGTAAATGGTTCTAATCTTTATTTGAACTTTACTCCACCAGCAGGTACTAGAATTCGTGCTCAAGGTATTGCACTTACTTCTATTGGAGTTCCTAATGATGCTTCAATTACATCTGCCAAATTAAGTTCTAATTTAACATTTACAGGTACATCAACATTTGCCGCTAACGTGGTAGTTGCTGGTAACTTAACTGTTGCCGGTAACACAACTTATGTTAATTCAGAAGTTGCTAACAATGGATTATATTCCACAGGAGCATTTTTAGGATCATATACATCTGGTATTGTAATGGATTATTCAGGATCCACAGGAAGAATTTCTGTTGGTTCTGGTGCAGGTCTTACATTCTATAATGGTGGTGTGGGTAGTTCATCATTAGGTTCTGTAAACTCTAGTGGTACATGGACTTTACCAACATTAAATCTAACAAATGCTTTAGGTGTTGCTTATGGTGGTACTGGCTTGTCTACAGTTGGTACTTCTGGTTATTTCTTGCAGTCTACTGGTACTGGTTTGCAATACACAGCTGTTGCTGGTGTAACCCCAGGCGGCTCAAATAATTATATACAATACAATAGCTCTGGCAGTTTTGCTGGTTCTGCTAATTTAAGTTTTGATGGAAGCCACTTATATGTGGGATCTGCTGCTACTCAAGCTACTTCTGTTTTGTCAGTAAATCAAGGATCAGCTCAAAGCCCAATTACATCTGGTAACATGACTACAGGATCGGTAGTGTTTGGTTCTGGATCTGGAGCACAGGCATTAAATATAGGTACAGATGGCACAGGAGCTTGGTATAACTCTGCCTACGTTAATAATGCTGGTGTACCTTTGGCCCACCGCTGGTTGGTTGGTGGGACAGAAGCTATGCGTATTAATTCGTCTGGTCAAGTGTTAGTTAATACTACAACATCCACAACATATTACTCAGGGTCAAGCCAAGTTTACCCAAATGCTTTGATTCAAGGTGATTACGATACTTTGTATTTGGCTGGATATACAACTAATCCAGGTCTAAACTTTGCTGGTCCAAATAGTGCATCAAATAGATTTAGATTTGCTGCTATTCAGGGAGCATTCACAACAACTACAGCAGGTTCTGAAGCTGGAGCTTTATTATTTGAAACATCTAATGGTGGCTCAAATATTGCAGAACGGATGCGTCTTGATTCTAGCGGACATTTAAATATTGGATGTTCATCAGGTAATTTTCAGTTAAACATTCAATCAAGTGGCACAACAGGTATCCAATTAAATCCTAACGGTTCAACTTCAACCGCTGGATACTTGGTTAATGATGGAACAAACTTATATTTAGGTTCATCATATGGTGCTACTGGTATTAAATTCAGATTAGCTATAGCAGCACCTGATTATTGCGCAACAATTACAAGTACTGGCGCCGTGTTAACACCTTACCAACCTTCATTTTTCTCTTCAGTTACCGGTGGAAGTTATACCGCTGGTTCAACTTTTGGTGGAGGTCTTGTTACTACACCATCACAACCTTCAACTAGAACTTCTGGATATAGTAATGGCACGTTTACAGCTCCAGTAGCAGGGTATTATTCATTTACGTTCCAAGTGTATGATTTTAATACTGCTGGTGCAAATTATCAAGTCTACAAAAACGGGGCTGGATACTACCCCGCTGACGCATTGCAGATGATTGCGAGTTCAACCATGATGTCTTGGGCATTTATTATATACTTAAATGCAAATGATTATGTACAAATGGGTTTAAGAACTGGCTCTGCCAGTCCAAATGTTTATAGTGGCCACACTTACTGGTCAGGATTTTTAATAGGATAATTTAAGGAAATAAAATGGCAACATATACAGTAACATTAACAGATGCAGAAGATAAAGCTATTCATTATGTAGCCAATTCGGCACAAGAATGGATTGATAATGCAGTTCATAATCGTTGTAGAATTGCAATGGATGAAATTGTAAATAACCATGTTCAAGAGCAGTTAAAAAATGGTCAGCCAATTGCTGGTACAACACATGAGGAAATTGTTTTAAATGTGGATATTAAATCCGCTTACCAAAGAACTCAAGAACAATTGGTTCAACAAATTTCAAATTAATTAAAAAAATAAATGTCTCAACAACTAATTACCGCCAATGAAGTTTCTCCAACATCAGGTGTTGCTAACACAGGTATTGTTGGACTAATTACATCTGCTCAGTTACAACCTAATTTGGTATTTTCTGGTACCACAACAATGTCTGGTAACTTGGTTGTTCAAGGTACAACCACGACAGTTAATCAAGAGATTGTTAATACATCAATTATTACAAGTACTTCTGTAAGCAGTCCTATATTAAATGGACCAAGTACATTAGCGTTACAGACGGCTAATACAAATGCTCTATACATTAATTCAAATCAGCAAGTGGGTATTGGAACGAGTAGTCCAGCAATTAACTCTGGATTAAACAACACACTTACTGTTTTCAATTCTGCTGGTGGTTATGGTTCTATTGAAATTTATGGAAATACTTCAACTCAAGGCGGTATATTAGATTTTGGTGCAGCAACTGTTCGTTATGTTAATTTAGCAGGTGAATATGATGGAGCCACAAATAAAGGTAGATTGGTGTTCAGAATTAATGATGGTTCTGCTGCTTCTGCTGCTATTGAACGTATGCGTATTGATTCTTCTGGTAATTTATTGGTAGGTGGAACATCTCAATTAACATCTTCAAAATTATCCGTGTATGGTTCCGCAGCTGTTTATAATGGCGGTGTTGATGGTACTTTTGCTGAAGGTTTAAATTTTGTATATAATGGTAACACAGCGCAGTATAGTACAATTAAAAATTCAATGTCTTCCATTGCAAACTCTGCAGGACTTCAATTTTGGTTGGGTGGTGCAGGTAGTGGTAATACACAATGGCTTGGTTATAATTTAACTCGTGGCCAACAACAATGGTATACAAACAACAGTTTAGCTATGACGCTCAACACAAGTGGCCAATTGGGTATTGGCAAAACACCATCATATCCATTACACGTTAACGGAACTGCCGCAGCAACAGCCTTCCTAACGGGCGACATTATTATGGATAACACAGATGAAAGTTTGGCTCCTAATGAAGTTGATGGTACAAGAGGTCATTGGGTATTACAAGAGGGTGATGTTAATTTATTTTTAATTAATAGAATAACAGGCAAAAAATATAAATTTAATATTACTGAGGTAGGAGAATAATATGTCTTTTATGGACAATTCAGGTGGTTATTCACAACATGGGTGTAATCTTGATAATTACCACTATATGGTATTTCGTGGAACAACCAGCGCGGACGGATCAACAATCACAGCTGGAGATACTTATACTTTTAGAGAATATGCTGGCGGCAGTGCAACCAATAGTCCATATTTGTTTATGCAAGGTGGTAGTAATCAAGCGGTTTATTCTTCAATGGGTGCAACAGGATATCATTCAAATGCTTTAGGTATTGGTACACAATCACCAAGTTATAATTTACATGTAGTAGGCTCATTTTATTCTTCCGGTTCTTCTAAAGAATACAAACAAAACATCACAGATTACAAACCAACTCCTGGTGCAATTGATTTATTAAAACCTGTTACTTATCAATACAAAGATGAGTGGAAAAAATTAGGTAAAAACAATGCGGCAGAATTACAGATTGGTCTTATTGCTGAAGATACAGCAAAAGTTTTACCAGAATTAGGAATTACGATTGAAGAATTAGGACAACCAGTTGTTCGTAATGTTGATTATGAAAAATTATCTGTTATATTATTGGCAGAAGTTCAAGATTTAAGAAAACGTGTGAGTGAATTGGAAGGAAAATTAAATGTATAAACTATTATTTAATAATGATCCAAATATTATTGTGTTAATTGAAGGTAATGTGGTTATTCATAAAGTTGCAAATCCATATGATTGGAATTTATATGAACAATGGTTAGCACAAGGAAACACACCGCTACCTGCACCAATAGTTCCAGCAATGACTCAATTAAGATGGAAAAGAAATAGTTTATTATCTCAATGCGATATGCCATGGGGACTATCGGATTACAATCATCCAGATAAAAGTTCTTGGATAACATATCGGCAACAATTAAGAGATTTACCAAACACTGCTAATCCTCAAGTGGATGAATATGGTACACTAATTAATGTTACTTGGCCAACACCCCCAAATAGTTTTACGGCAAATACTGCCTAATACCATACCATATAAATAGTCCATCATAGGAGAGATTTGATGGCAACCGTACAAACCAGACAACAATTTGCAGATTACTGTTTGCGCCGCTTAGGTGCTCCAGTCATCGAAATTAACGTGGATCCAGAACAGGTATCAGACCGTATTGATGATGCCATTCAATACTGGCAGGATTACCATTATGATGGAGTCCAAAAATTTTATTACATTAAAGCAATCCAGCAACAAGACATTCATAATATGTACTTGGACCTCACGGATGCTGAAGATAATGCCAACAATGCCCTTCAGATTCTTGGTGTTACTCGTATATTTCCACTCTCCGATTCTCAGGCATCCATCAATATGTTTGACCTCAGATATCAACTCCGTCTAAACGAACTCTACGACTTCACCTCCGCATCATACATCAACTATACCTTGACGATGCAACATCTACGTTCATTAGAACTGTTGTTTACTGGAGAAGTTCCTATTCGTTTTAACCGTCATATGCAACGTCTCTATATTGATTGGGCGTGGGGTGCTTCTGAGTGTCCAGTAGGTCAAACTGTTATTGCCGAATGTTATGCCAATATTAATCCGGATGTTTACCCACAAGTATGGGAAGACCGCTGGTTAAAAGAATATGCCACTCAACTCATCAAGAGAACTTGGGGAGAAAACATGAAAAAATTCGGTGGCCTACAATTACCAGGTGGTGTTACACTAAATGGTAAAGAAACTTACGATGAAGCCGTGTCTGAAATTCAAAGGTTAGAACAAGAGATTCAAGACAAATACGAACTCCCCGCAGAATTCATGCTCAACTAATATGACCGGCGTAAACAAATACTTTAATAACTATGGCACGGCCGCTAAGCCGGAACAAAGAGTCATAGAAAATTTAATCGTTGAGTCCATAAAGATTATGGGATTTGACGCATATTACTTACCTAATAGTAATGATGCTGCTCGTGACCTTCTATATGGTGAAGATCCAGTCAAAAAATTTCAAGATGCGTTTCCATTGGAAATGTATATTTCTTCTGACCCAACTGATTACATTGGTCAGCGTGATATATTTACCAAATTTGGTTTAGAAATTAAAGATGATTTGAATGTAATTTGTTCTCGCAGGTCATTTCAACAAAGAGTTCCACAGAATACTTTTACTAGACCACGAGAAGGTGATTTAGTATATGTACCAGTTACCAATGGTGTTGGTGAATTATTTGAAATTAAATTTGTAGAACACAATAAAGACTTTAATATGTTGGGTAAAAAATACCCATATTTCTATGAATTGGTTCTAGAGAAATACAAATACTCACAAGAAATTATTCAAACTGGTGTGGCAGATATTGATATTGTTGTTTCTGATTCTGGTTACACCACACATTTGAATTTAGACGGTCGTTTGTTCCATATTTACAAACCAATCAATTGGTCTGCTGCAGTATACAATAATGGTTATTTAAATATTAATACTACCGACTCTACATTAATTCCTATTTTACAGAGTTTAAAAGTAGGTGATTATTTTAGTTATGTGATGAATAATACTACATATATTCAGCAACCAGTTACACAAATTATTATTTCTGGTTCTTTATATCAAATTAAAACTGGAAACACCACATCAGGTACAGTAACCACATTCTCTGCACCGTTGTCTGGTTCTAATGGTGTTGATTATAATGTTGGTGAATTGGTCTATCAATCACCAGATACTACACAAGCCAATGCTACAGCACTTGGATTTGTTCAATCATGGGCACAAGGTACAGATGTGTTATCATTGAACAATATTGCTGGTGAATTTATTGATGGCCGGTTTGTATATGGTTCATCTTCTAATGCACAATACACATTGATTAGTTTTGATCCTTTAAATAATCCTGCCAAGAAAGAGAACTATGATAACTCTTATTTGGCAACTTCAGCAAATTCAATTTTGGATTTATCTGAATCTAATCCTTTTGGTAGTATCTAATGGCAAATACAACATACAATAGAGTGATTCGTAAGTTAGTTGTAGGTTTTGGTAACCTATTTGATAACATTACTTTAGTGCGTTACAATCCTGATAATTCAGAAGCACAACGTATGCTTGTGCCTATTGTTTATGCAGCCAAAGAGATGTATGTTAAGCGTCTTGAAGATGATCCAAATTTAGATAAGAAGATTCAAACTGCATTACCTAAAATGTCTTTTGAGATGACTGGTATGACTTATGATGCTACCAGAAAACAAAATACAAATATTAAAAATTTTGCTTCAACATCAGAAGGTGTTGTTTCTCAATATAATCCAGTACCATATAATTTTGATTTTAATTTATACATCTATGTTCGTAACATTGAAGATGGTACTCAAATTGTAGAACATATTATTCCTTATTTTGCACCAGATTATACAATCAAATTGAATTTAATTCCTGAGATGGGAGTAGTTAAAGAAGTTCCTATTATTTTAAATTCTGCCAATCAAGAAATTGAATATGAAGGTGATGCACATACAGTAGAAACTCGTATGATTATTTGGACACTTAACTTTACAGTTAAAGGTTTCATTTATGGTAATATTAGTTCTACTGGATTAATTAAAACTTCTATTACTAATATTCTCAATACAATTTCATCAACAGATAATATTGTGTTCAATATGACCTCACCAGGAATTGGAACATATCAGATTGGTGAAGTAGTATATCAAGGTTATTCTGCTGGTACTTCTACCGCATCAGGTAAAGTTATTTACTGGAATAATAATCAATTAACATTAACAGATGTTTCAGGTAATTTTGTATCTGATTTGCCAGTAATTGGTCGAGCATCTAATGCTAACTATGTGTTTGGTTCTTATCAAGTAAATCCAATTAATTATGCTCAAATAATAATTGAGCCTAATCCAACTACTGCCAATGCAAACACTTCATATGCTGTTACCACAATTATTGAAGAAACACCTAATATATCATCTTATTATCCAAATACTTAAAGTAAAAGGCACATACGGAATTTAATATGAACAAATTTGAAAAATCCATGGAAGAAATTTTTGATGTAACACCAAAAGAATTTCTAAATGATTCTGGTATTAATGATACCAATACAAACAAACATCCTGTGTTACCAGTAATTAAATCTGAAAATGTTGAAGAAGAACTACAACAAGATTTAACTGATGCTTATCAACAATCAAAAGAAAATCTTCAAGGTCTAATTGAACAAGGCACAGAAGCAATGGAAGAAATTCTAACCATTGCTAAAGCCGGACAACACCCAAGAGCATTTGAAGTTTATGGTACTCTACTGAAAAACGTGGTTGATGCCAATAAAGAACTCCTAAATATACAAAAGCAAATGCGTGAAATGTCTGGTATGAAAGAAAAATCATCTTCTAGTACCAATATCGATAAAGCCATTTTTGTTGGCTCAACCACAGAATTGGCAAAATTAATTAAAGATGGCAACAAAAAATAAACAAAGTTACCGAGATAACCCTCTACTAAAACGAGTAGGTGTTCAGGTTGAATTTACGGAAGAACAAGTCCAAGAATATATTAAGTGTGCAAAGGATCCAATTTACTTTGCCAAATACATTAAGATTATTACCCTTGATGAAGGTGTGACTGATTTTAAAATGTATGATTTCCAAGAGGACATGATTAGAACATTTAATAATAATCGTTTTACTATCATGAAATGTCCTCGTCAGGTTGGTAAAACCACCACTACGGTGGCATATTTACTTTGGACTATTCTATTTCAAGATTCTCAAACTGTAGCCGTTCTTGCTAACCGAGGTGAAACTGCTCGAGCCATTCTTGGTAAACTTCAGTTGGCTTATGAAAATCTACCTATGTGGTTACAACAAGGTGTGATTGAGTGGAACAAAGGTCGTGTAGAATTAGAAAACGGTTCTGTAATCGTTGCTTCTTCCACATCAAGTTCAGCGGCTCGTTCTGGTTCGTATAACATTGTTTTCTTAGACGAGTTTGCTTTCGTACCGGCAAATATAGCCACAGACTTCTTTACCTCAGTTTATCCAGTTATTACTGCTGGTACTAAAACTAAGATTATTATTGTTTCTACTCCTAATGGTATGAATCTGTTCTATAAGATTTGGACAGACGCCATCAATAAGAAAAACAACTATGTACCATTTGAAGTTCATTGGTCTATGGTACCAGGTCGTGATGAGGCATGGAAAGAAGAAACAATCCGTAACACATCAGAGCATCAATTCCGTCAGGAGTTTGAAACTGAGTTTTTAGGTTCTACCAATACTTTGATTTCTGGTACTAAATTGCAACAGTTGGTTTATCAAGAACCAATTGCTGATTTTGATATGATGAAAATCTATGAACAACCAATCAAAGGTAACGATGAAACCACCAAAGACCACATGTATATGCTTGTGGTTGATGTGTCCGAAGGTCGAAATCTGGACGCCCAAGCTTTCTCTGTAATAGATATATCTACCACTCCTTATAAGCAGGTGGCTAGTTATCGTAGTACTTCTATGTCTGCCATGTTGTTCCCAACGGTCATTTATAATGCCGCCAGATTATATAACGATGCTTACATTTTAATAGAAATTAATACAAATCCAACCGTAGCAGATATCATTCATCAAGATTTAGAGTATGAAAATCTAATGAAAATCTTTACGGGTAATAAAAAACCACAACAATTATCGGGTGGTTTTGGTAGAGGAGTTCAATTAGGACTCAAAATGTCGGTTGCTGTAAAACGAATTGGTTGTTCAAATCTTAAAACTTTGATTGAAGGTAATAAATTAATAGTTAATGATTTTGATACCATTTCTGAATTAACCACTTTTGTGGCCGACAAAACATCATTTAAGGCAGACGATGGCCACAATGATGACTTAGTAATGGGTTTAGTTATGTTTGCGTGGGCAACAGGTCAAAAGTATTTCAAAGACATTGTTAACCACGACATTCGTAAACAAATTCAGCTGGAGAATTTGAACCAGTTGGATGAAGAAACACTACCTGCACCTATCATTGAGACTGGTTTGGAAAGACCAGGACTAGAAGTTATTGATGGTGATGTGTGGGAATTTGCAGATGGCGGTGAAGTTTATGCCGGTTTTATAAGAGACACACTCAAAAATCTCTAAATATGACCTATCATAAATATCCGTATGGTATCATAACTGCCAAATAAATCATAATATCAAGGAGATAACAAATGGCATTTCAAATCTCTCCAGGCGTAAATGTTTCCGAAGTCGACTTAACTACAGTCGTTCCATCGGTTCTAACTACCGCCGGTGCATTTGCTGGAAACTTTAACTGGGGTCCTGCAAACAAAATTATTACTGTAGACAGCGAAATCACACTAAACAAAGTGTTTGGTGATCCTGATGGTAACACTCACGTTTCATTCTTTACTGCTGCTTCATTTTTAGCATATGGTAATAATTTAAAAATTGTTCGTGCAGCTAATAATAGTTCATTCAACGCTTCATCTAATTTGAGTCCAATCAATAACCAAGTTCAAAGTTATGTTCAGATTCCAAATGAAGATGTATATCAAGCCTCTTACTTACAACCACTTACAAACGGTAATGCGTTTGGTCCAGTTGTTGCTCGTTACCCTGGTGCTCTAGGTAATTCGATTAGTTTTGCTTTCTTGGATGCAGGTGGTGGTGCTAATGGATTTGCCACTTGGAATATTAATAGTGTTGGTATTTCAACATTGTTTACTGGTGCTCCTGGTACTTCTGCTCAGGCAGCTGCCGCAGGTGCTGCTAACGATGAAGTTCACATGGTTGTTATGGACACTGGTGGTTTAATCACTGGTACTAAAAACACCGTATTAGAAGTATTCCCATTCATGTCGAAAGGTATTGATGCTACTGACTACTTGGGTAACTCAAACTACTACAAGAACTACATCTATAATAATTCAAAATACATCTACATTATGGATCCTCCACAGTATGCAAACACTTCATCTACTTGGGGTAAACCATTGGCTAACACAAATTACCAAGTATTAGGTAATAGTACCGCCACAGGTCCAAATGCTGGTGGATTAGGTAATGGTGCATATGTTCAGGCAACTGATGCTGATTTAGAAAATGCTTATCAATTATTTGAAAATGCTGATGCTGTAGATATTTCACTGGTTATGACTGGTGGACATAGTACTACGGTTCAACAATTTGTTGTTGATAATATTGCTAATCAACGTAAAGATTGTGTGGCATTTTTATCACCTCCATCTTCTGCTGTTGTTAACCAAGCGGGTAATGAAGTAGCTAATATTACTACTTGGAACACATCACTCGCTCGGTCAACATCTTATGCTGTTGCCGACTCTGGTTGGAAATATATGTTTGATAAGTATAATAATGTATATCGTTGGGTTCCATTGAATGGTGATATTGCTGGTCTTTGTGTATACACAGACTCAGTTAACGATCCTTGGTTCTCGCCTGCTGGATTTAATCGTGGCAACTTAAAAAATGTTGTTAAATTAGCATGGAATCCAAACAAAACACAACGTGATACACTTTATGCATCGGCTATCAATCCAGTAGTTACTTTCCCTGGAAACGGTACAGTATTGTATGGCGATAAAACTTTACAATCCAAACCTTCTGCTTTTGACCGTATTAATGTTCGTAGATTGTTTATTGTGTTGGAAAAAACAATTGCTAAAGCTTCACAATATTCATTATTTGAATTTAATGATGCTTTCACACAAGCACAATTTGTATCTTTAGTAACTCCATTCCTAAGAGATGTACAAGGTCGCCGTGGTATCTATGACTTCCAAGTGGTTTGTGATTCTACAAACAATACTCCGGCTGTTGTTGATGCTAACCAATTTGTTGGTGATATTTACATTAAACCTGCACGTTCCATTAACTTTATCCAATTAAACTTTGTTGCAGTAAGAACTGGTGTTTCATTTAGTGAAGTCGTTGGACAAGCTGGTGTTTAATCAGATAAATAATACAACGATATAGGAGAAAACAATGGCTTTCAACGTAACAGAATTTAGAGCGAATCTGATTGGAGACGGTGCCCGTCCCAATCTATTCCAAGTATCATTAACCCTTCCAACTATTGCTAATAACTCGGTTGCTGCTGGTCAAAAACTTACGTTTATGGCTAAAACAGCACAGTTGCCTGGTTCAACAGTTGGTACAGTTCCAGTTTATTACTATGGTCGTGAATTGAAGTTTGCTGGTAACCGTACATTTACTGACTGGACATTGCAGATTATTAATGATGAAGATTTCTTAATCCGTAACTCTATTGAGTCTTGGATGAATGCTATCAACAGTCATGCTGGTAACGTTAGAAGTGCCGCTGCTGGTACTCCTTCAAGTTATTCAGTTGACGCTTCTGTTATTCAGTATGGTAAAACAGGCGAAGCAATTAACACCTACAAATTTGTTGGTATGTTCCCGTTAGATATGGCTGCAATCGATTTAGATTGGGGTTCAAACGATACCATCGAAGAATACGGTGTAACATTCGCATACCAATACTGGACGAATGCTGCCTCTACAGACGCTTAATATATACTATTATACGAAAGGGACTACGGTCCCTTTCATTATGTTTTTTTGAATTGGATTAAAATACGATGGCAAATAAATTCTCTCTTTTCGGTTTTACGATTGCTCGTGCTAAGGACGATGAAGAACAAGTAGCACAGCAATCATTCTCTCCACCATCAAATGACGATGGTGCTCTTACCATTACCTCTGCGGCCTATTATGGCACATATGTTGACCTAGATGGTACCGCCAAAAACGATGTAGAACTTATTTCTCGTTATCGTGAAATGGCAATGCAACCTGAAATTGAATCTGCCATTGATGATATTGTAGGTGAAGCCATCTGTGAAGATGATGATGGCAACACAATCAAACTGGTATTGGACAATCTACAACAACCAGAAAAAATTAAAAACGCCATCAAAAAAGAATTTGATACCATTATTCGGTTATTGAATTATAAGAGTATGGCTCAAGATTTATTCCGTAGATACTATGTGGACGGTCGTTTATTCTTCCACATCATTATTGACCAAGAAGCACCAAATTCTGGTATCAAAGAACTCCGTTATATCGATCCACGCAAACTCCGTAAGATTCGTGAAATCAAGAAGCAAAAGGATGAACGTACTGGAGTGGATGTAATGAATGTGGTAAATGAATACTACATCTATAACGATAAGGTCACCACAGGATCATCTCAAAATTTTGGACCAGTTGGTGTACGAATCACTACAGACTCCATCATCTCCGTGGTTTCTGGTCTCATGGACAGTCGCCGTGCAGTTGTGTTGTCTTATCTACACAAAGCAATTAAACCACTTAACCAGTTAAGGATGATTGAAGATGCCACAGTTATCTATCGTATCAGTCGTGCTCCTGAACGCCGTATTTTTTATATTGACGTGGGTAATCTTCCAAAGTTAAAGGCAGAACAATACCTCCGTGATATCATGGTCAAGTATAAGAACAAATTGGTATACGATTCAAATACCGGTGAAGTTCGTGATGACCGTAAACATCTTTCTATGTTAGAAGATTTTTGGTTACCTCGCCGTGAAGGTGGAAAAGGTACAGAAATTTCTACATTACCTGGTGGTCAAAACTTAGGCGAGTTGGAAGATGTTAAGTACTTTGAAAAGAAACTCTACAAGTCACTTAATGTACCTATTTCTCGTTTGAATCCTGAATCTTCTGGTTTCTCATTAGGTCGTTCAACAGAAATTACCCGTGATGAAATTAAGTTCTCACGTTTTGTTGAAAAACTCCGTAGTAAATTTACCGATATGTTTGACCAAGCACTCCGTGTGCAATGTGTTCTTAAAGGTATTTGTACTAATGAAGAATGGAAGTATTTTCAAGATGATATTCATTACGATTTCATTCGTGATAATAACTTTACCGAATTAAAAGAAGCAGAATTAATGACCAACCGCCTACAGTTATTAGGTGCCGTTGATGCTTATACTGGTCGTTATTTCTCACAATCTTGGATTCAACGTAATGTTCTCCGTTTAACTGATGATGAAATTGGCGAAATGCAGAAAGAAATGGATGAAGAAAAAGAAGCCGGTCTTGGATTGCCAGTCGGTGTTATGAATGACGTAGCACAACAACAGATGATGTCTCAAGTTCCAGGTCAACCACAACATCCTTTAGACCAAGAACATGAAGCTGAAATGGCAAAACAATCTGCCAAAAAAACGAATGATTAATCATTTATTATAAATATTTTGATAGGAGATTCAAATGGATACAAGACAAATCATAGATTACGCAGCAGAAGATAATGGCGTAGAATTTAGAAATGCACTTTATGCATCTATTCACGACAAAGTAACTGCTCACATTGAAGCGGCTAAACAAGCGGTAGCACAAAACTATTTTGCCAAACAAGAAGCCGATTCGGATGAAAACGCTTAAACAGGTAGTTTCTGAAGCAAAAAGATCCAATCAAAAGACTATGGATCCTCCAAACGTTTTGGTAATGAAACGCAAGTCTGTTAGACAGTTTCCAAACGGTCAAAGAGTTGCTTTATACTATGTGGATAAGATAGATAAATATGTAACAGTACCATATGAAGCCATGCAATGGTCCACATCAGTACCAGAAGAATTTAAATAGGATAAAGAATGTCCAACATTTACACATACGAAGTATTAAAAGATACAACACAGAAAGCGGTTATTAAATTAACGGCCAATTTTGACGGTACTGGTCAAGAGGCTAATTCTTATCGTATTCAAGCCAATACATTGTATGGTGCTTTAGCAACTAATGGATATTTACTTGCAAATTCAACAACACAATTTGCAAACACTCCATTACCATATTATGGAATAACCATTTCAAGAATTGGTTACAATATTGCTTCACAACAAAAAGGTTATGTTGAGTTAAGTTGGACTGCCGCAAATACAGCACAATCTGTTCCTATCTTTAATATGGATTTGTGTGGTCAATATTCCGAAGAACAAGGCATGGTAACTATTAACAACAATGCACCTAATGCTACAGGTGATATTGGTGTATTTACATATGGTTTAGTTGCCAACTGTGCATACACATTAATTGTTGAACTCCGTAAAGATAACGCATACTATCAACGTGGTCAATTTAATGATCCTGCTGCGTTTAATGCTCCACCTTATAACTTAAAGCCATAATATGTCCAATAAATTTACATACCAAGTTCTAAGAGATACACAAACAGACGCCATCATTAAATTAACTGGTGTGTTTGATGGTACTTCTGGTGCAGAACTTAACGTTTCTCGTATTGCTGCCAATTCACTATATGGTGCTTTGGCAACTAATGGTTATTTGGTTGCAAATTCACAAGGCGGTTCTGCTAACACAACATTATCATATTACGATTTACAATTAACTGGTGTAAAGTATTATGTAAACTTTCCAACATCTAATATTGGTGGTGTTGAAATATTTTGGTCTGGTGCAGGTTCTACCGCAACAGCACAGTATGCCAATTCAGCAACTATTTTCCATTTAAACTTACAAGGTGAGTTTGGACTTGGTGAACAACTACCATCTATTATGAATAACTCTGGTGATGGTATTCATGCTAATACTGTTGGTGTTGGAGATATTGGTATTCAAACAACAGGTGGTACTGCAAATAGTGCATACACTTTAATTATTACTTTGCGTAAGAACAACGCTATGTACCAACGTGGTCAGTTCAACGAACCAGCAGCGTTTAACTACAAGCCATACAATTTGGTACCGTAATGGATGTTTTCATTTCAAATCTTTTAGCCAACAGGTTATTAGAAGCAAAAAAGGATTTAGAAGAAATATTAGAAACTATCATTTATGATAAGTTGGATGAAAAGAAGAAAGAAATTGCTTCTGAAATGTTTGGTGATGTAATACCAGAATTGGTGTTTGAGGGTAACAAGAAGTCGAATGTATTAAAAATGGGTCGAACCAAAGTAATTCGTGTTCGAGTCCGTAAAGGTAAAGTTCAGCGCCGTAAGAAGTTTTCGGCGGTTAAAGGATATACCATTAGACACGGTCAGTTAACCAGAATGATGCCGGCTGAACGTAGACACCGTAAAATTGGTGCCAGACGGTCAAAGTTTAAAAGACGTGCTAAATTAAGGACGTCAATAAGAAAAAGAAAAATATCGTTAAGAAAACGAAGGGCAATGGGATTATGAAACTTATTAAAGAAATTAACGAAACGGTAAATTATATTACCGAAGGTACCGATGGTAAAAAGGAACTCTTTATTGAAGGTCCTTTTCTCGTTTCCGAAAAGAAAAACAAGAATGGCCGCTTGTATGAATACAACACGATGAAAAAAGAAGTTCATCGTTATACTGAAGAATATATTAACAAAAACCGTGCCTTTGGTGAATTGGGACATCCTGAAACACCAACCATTAACTTAGACCGTGTATCACATATGATTGTTGGTTTGAGAGAAGATGGTACACAATGGATCGGTAAAGCAAAAATTCTTGATACTCCTATGGGTCAAATCGCCAGAAGCCTTATTGAAGGTGGCGCTCAATTAGGTGTTTCATCAAGAGGTATGGGTTCATTGAAAAACGTTAATGGTGTTAATGTTGTTCAGAACGATTTTTATCTAGCCACAGCGGCAGATATTGTAGCAGACCCTTCCGCACCAGGTGCTTTTGTGCAGGGCATTATGGAAGGTAAAGAATGGATGTTAGTCAATGGTGTTTGGACAGAACAGGATCACTCTCGGGCAATCAAACAGATTCGCCATGCTTCACGCAAAGAGATTGAGGAAGTTAGTCTACACATTTTTGAGAACTTCATGAAAAAACTTTAAATATAAATATATCCAATAAATCAAGGAGATTTTCAAAATGGGAAAATTTAATCTGTCCGAAGCCGCTAAAGCAATCTTGGCTGAAGGTTCAAAAGAAACATTTGACGCAAACATTGCCAAGAAGCGTGGTCAACGTGGTCAAGACCATCATCCAAAAGGTGAAGTTGGTGAAGATCGTATCCAGTCTAAGACTGCTTACGGTACTAACGATGCTGGCGATATTGGTCACTCACCAGAAGAAGAAACAGATGCATTGCCAGATTACACAAAAGGCACACCATCAGCAACTCCTCCTGGCGCTACCCCTCCGGTTGGTTCCGAAAAAGACGGTGTAGGTATCCGTAAACTCGAAGGTCAACCACAAGAGACTATGGGTCGTCACGATTTGGTACATGCTCATCAAGAGCCATCTACACACATGGATGCTATCCGTGACCGTATTGCTGGTAAAATGCCAAAGCAAACTATGTCCATGAATCCAGGTGCTACATTCCAATCTTATCATGAAGAAGAAGCTGAACTCGAAGGCGACTTGGTTTCTGAAGAAGAAAAGCATGAAGATGAAGCAGAAGATAAAAAGCTTATCAAGAAAATGATTAACAAAGCCAAAATTAAAGAAGATATGGATGCTTTGTTGGAAGGTGAAAATCTTTCCGAAGAATTCGTTGCTAAAGCTGCCACAATTTTTGAAGCTGCCGTTATTGCTCGTGCAGAAGAAGTTGTTGCCATTGCTGAAGCAGAATTGATGGAACAGTTTGAATCTGCTGTTGAAGAAATCAAAGAAGATTTGGCCGCTAAAGTTGATGATTACCTCAACTACATGGTAGAAGAATGGATCAAAGATAACGAAATCGCTATCGAATCTGGTTTACGTTCTGAAATTACCGAAGAATTCATCGATGGTCTCCGTAACCTATTCGTAGAACATTATATTGATGTTCCATCTGAAAAGGTAGATATCGTTGAAGGTTTGGCTGCTAAAGTTGAAGAACTTGAATCTGCTTTGAATGAACAAATTCAACGTGGTGTCGAATTAAATAAAGAACTAAACGAACAAAAGAAAATTGAGGCTATCTACACAGCGTGTGAAGGCCTGACTCAAACCCAAGTAGAGAAGTTAAAATCGCTCGCAGAGAACGTAGAATTCACTACTGAGGACGAATTTGTTGGCAAAATTGATACTTTGAAAGAATCATATTTCAAAGCAGATATTAAAGTTGCCGACAGTTCATCATTAGACGAAGTGCTCGTGGAAGAAGATGGTGAGGCCGTAGCTAAGTCTGCCGATCCTTTAATGGAAACTTATTCCAAGACCATTTCTAAATCACTCAAGTAAAAATATACAACTATAAGGAAAAACTAACATGTATATGACTGAAGAACTACAAAAGAAATGGGCTCCAGTTTTGGAACATCCAGAACTCGATTCCATTAAAGACCCATACAAGAAGGCTGTTACAGCTCTTGTTTTGGAAAATCAACAACAAGCAATGAATCAAGATGCTGCTCAGTTGAACGAAACTACTTACTCTGCTGGTCCAACCAACATTGGTGGTGGTGTTCAGAACTTTGACCCAATCTTGATTTCTTTGGTACGCCGTTCTTTGCCAAATCTAATCGCTTATGACGTTGCTGG
>Ga0007805_1000034_pt1 | contig 44880 bp, 42 predicted proteins | sample CryBogCBE24Aug09_FD_71231 | JGI IMG/M metagenome (GOLD analysis project Ga0007805, IMG submission 71231) | Freshwater microbial communities from Crystal Bog, Wisconsin, USA - CBE24Aug09 | ecosystem: Environmental > Aquatic > Freshwater > Lake | place: Crystal Bog, Wisconsin, USA | collected... | reverse complement strand
TGCTCCGCCACATCATCAAAGCGCTTCCCGAAGGACCGGCCTACTACCCAACCGACGTCACCACCGACTCGCCCGAAGCCATCCAACTCGCCGAACTCGTCCGCGAGCAGCTCCTCGGGAAGACCCATGACGAACTCCCGCACTCCATTGCCTGCCGAGTCACAGAGTGGGAGTGGCCACGGGTGAAAGTCGAGATCCTCGTGGAACGCGACTCACAGAAGGGCATCGTCATCGGCAAGGGTGGAGCCGTGCTCCACGACGTGGGCGTCGCGGTGCGCGAAGCCTTCGCTGCCGAGATGTACCTAGAACTCTTCGTCAAGGTCGAGAAGCACTGGCAACGCCGCGACGACGCCCTCGACCGCCTCGGGTACTAGGCGTCTCGGATTGTCTCCAAGAAAGCGGTCACCTCGGAGAGCGTGATGGTGCGCTTCATCGGTGGAAGTTCTGCGAGGAGCGCCTCGCGGTAGCGAGCGGTAGCGAGGCGACTGTCGAACACCGCCACCACGCCTCGATCCGTCGCGGTCCGAATGAGCCGGCCTGCTCCCTGGGCGAGGAGCGCTGCAGCTCGGGGCACGTCGACCACCATGAACGCTCGATCGCCCGCTCGCTCTCGCCGGGCATTGAGGAGTGGGTCATCGGGCCGACCGAAAGGGAGCCGATCGATCGTGACGAGACTCAGGGTCTCGCCGGGGAGGTCAACCCCCTGCCAGAAGCCCATGGTGGCGAAGAGACAGGTGCTCGGGTTGGCTCGGAATTCCTCGAGGAGCCGATTCTTCGGGAGATCCCCTTGGACGAGCACGGTGACATCGACGGCCGAGCGAACGGCCTCTGCGGCCTCGAGCATGAACTTTCGTGAGGTGAAGAGGGCGAGCGTTCGCCCGCCGGCAGCAGTGATGAGCTGCGCGAGTTCGGCGCAGATGGCTGGCTCAGCGCTCGGGTCGCGCCGGTCGGGGAGGTGCTTGGCCACGTAGAGGAGGGAGTTCGTCTTGTAGTCGAAGGGTGAACCGACGTCGAGTTCGTCGACCTGGTCTCGAGGAATGCCGAGGCGAGCAGCCAAATTCGCCGGGATGGTGGCGCTCGTGAGCACTGCGGTGACGTCACCCCAGAGCGTGCGGCCGAGGGTCGGTCCGAGGTCGATCGGCGAGAGGAAGAGGATCGGGCGTCGCCCATCGTCGCTCACCCACGCCACTTCATCCTCGCCACAGGCGATGAACCGCTGGAGATCGCCCACGAGGTGCGTCGCTGCCCCAACCACTTCTTGCTGCTTCATCGTGCCAACGACGGCCTCACCGTCGGCTTTCACCGATTCGAGGACGGCTCGGACCAAACCCTCGAGCTGGACGAGGCAGCGGCGGAGATCGTCATCGCCCCCGCCATCGAGCACCCGTTGACCACTGCGGGCGCTGAGGAGGAGGCCGAGTTCCTGGGCCTTGGCATCGAGGTCAGTCAAGGTCCGAAGCTGGTCAACCGCCATGATCTTGCGGGCTGCGGTGACCAGGCGATGGCAGATGGCCTCGGACAGTTCGGTCCCAAGGGCGGTGGAGAAGATCTCTTCGAGTTCATGGGCCTCGTCGAAGACCACGACGTCGTGCGCAGGGAGGAGTTGCTTGCCTGAGGAGAGATGCGCGCCGTAGAGGTGGGTGTTGACGACCGTGACGTCGCTCGACGCCGCCTGGGCCTTGGCGAGCTCGGTGAAGCACCGGGCCGACTCAGCGCAGTTCCCAGCACCTGGGCACTCCTGCGCCGTTGCCGAGACCATGGACCAGATGAACGGTTCGGGCTCGAGTGCCAGTTCGGCTCGATCCCCAGAGGACGACCGAGCGGCCCACGACATCAGGGCTTCGAGCTGGTCTTTGACCGGGAACGTTCGCTCGCGCCCACTCCGTTCGTCGGGGAGCAGTTCATCGATCGATGACTGCAGCCCCTGGGACTCGAGGTCGACGATCTTCTTCCAGCAGGCGTAGTTCGCTCGACCCTTCAAGACCGTGTAGGTGAAGTTCTCGCCGAAGGCCTCGGCGACCATGGGGAGGTCTTGTGCCATGAGCTGGTCTTGGAGGGCCTTCGTCGCGGTCGAGACCACGACGGTGCGTCGAGCGGTGGCGGAGGGGACGAGGTAGCCGAGGGACTTGCCTGTTCCCGTTCCGGCCTCCACGATGAGGTGCCGCTCTCGCAGGAGGGCATTCACCACCGCTCCAACCATCTGCTCTTGCCCAGTGCGCAGCTCGCCTCCGCCTGGGAGATGGCCGGTGACTTCGTGCAGTAACTCGGCGGCGGCAGCTCGAGCGTCGGTGCCATCTTCAGGGGCGAGGTCGGGTGAATTCGGCACCCTTCGACGCTACCTGCGCCCAGTGGCGAGGTGGAGCCACGCGAGTCGGTAGCCTCATCAGCGTGGCACGACGCGCGGACAAGAGGGCGGGAGCAGAACGCACCGTGGAACACGGTTCCCCCGTTTCGCTGCCACCTGCGCTCGACCTCAACAACATCCCCCGTCACGTGGCCTGCGTCATGGACGGCAACGGCAGGTGGGCGAACCAGCGTGGACTGCCGAGAACTGATGGTCACGCGGCCGGGGAAGCAGCGATCGTCGATGCCGTCAACGGCGCATTGGCACTCGGAGTCCGCTACCTCACGCTCTTCGCCTTCTCGACCGAGAACTGGCGTCGACCGGCAGATGAAGTCAAGTTCCTCATGAACTTCAACGAGAACCTGCTCCTGCGGCGTCGATCTGAGTTCTCTGCCCAAGGTGTCCAGATGTGCTTCTCTGGCCGTCGGGACTGGCGCGTGCCACGACGGGTGCTCCGTCGAATGGAAGAGACCGAGCAGATGACGGCGGCGAATGAGCGACTCACGCTCACCCTCGCCTTCAACTACGGGGGGCGTGCCGAGTTGACCGATGCCCTCAAGGCGATCGTCGACGCTGGAATTCCCTCGTCGAAGATCGACGAGCGCCTGATTGCCCGGTACCTCTACCATCCAGAAATTCCTGACCCCGACCTCGTGGTGCGGACCTCGGGAGAGCAGCGGATCTCGAACTTCTTGCTCTGGGAGGCCGCCTACGCGGAGTACGTCTTCCCAGAGGTGCTGTGGCCCGACTTCCGCCAAGGTGATCTCTTCGACGCCGTGGTGGAGTTCCAGCAGCGGCAACGTCGATACGGAGGTCTGTGACCATGATGTGGACCAAAGTGACCGCTGCGGTTGGCATCCTCGTGTTCCTCGGCCTCACCTACATGGCCTTGACGGGTTTCACCCCCGCACGGGGTCCGGTCTTCGCGGCATGGGCGCTGCTCTTCCTCATCATCGTCGGGTCCAAGGTTTTCCCTCCGACGCGCCCGCTGCCCAAATTCAAGGATCGTTCTGTTGATCGCGCCGACGAGGCCGACGGGAACGATCAATCCCGGTGAGGCAACTCGACGACGAAGCCGTCGTACTCCGCTCCTACCCCCTCGGCGAGGCGGATCGAATTCTCGTGTTCTTGACGGCGAATCACGGCAAAGTACGCGCTGTTGCCAAGGGCGTGCGGCGGGCGAAATCGAAGTTCGGAGGTCGACTCGAGATCTCCAATCGGGTCCACGTGAACCTCTACCGCGGAGCCAAAGAACTCGGTGTGGTGCAGCAGGCAGATCTGCTCGACGGGCATCCGACCATCCGCACGGATCTCGACCGCTTAACTGGAGCAATGGCTGTCTTAGAAGTCACCGATCAATTGGCGCAGAACGACCTCCCTGATCCTCGCCTCTACCAAATGCTGGTGGGTTGCCTTGAGAGCTACGACGACCCATCGATGGTGCCGACGCTCATTGGGCCGGCATTCTTCTTCAAGGCCCTCGTCGCAGATGGCATGGGGCCTGAGATCGAGGTCTGCGCACGATGCGGCAATGCCGGCCCGCTCGTCGCCTTCGCACTCCTCGAGGGAGGATTGCTGTGCGATGGGTGTCGACGGGGGCGTTCGGTGTCCATCGACGCCGTACACCTGTTGCAGCGCATGCTCGGCGGCCACCTCCGTTCGGTCCTGCATGAACCAGACTCGCTGGCGGGCAGTGAAGTCGCGGCGCTCGCCGCAGAAGCCATCGAGGGTGCCCTCGATCGGCGGCTGAAAACCCTCCGATCGACGACGAACTTCTGAGATGCGCTCGATCTTCTGGTTCCGCCGTGATCTTCGACTTCGCGATAACCCCGCACTCGCCGAAGCCGCCCGAATCTCAACCGACGTCATTCCGGTGTTCGTGTTCGACCCCGGCCTCCTCGCCAGTGCAGGCCCTGCTCGCCGGGCCTTCCTCGCGGACGCGCTGGACGATCTCAATCGCCAACTCGGTGGTGCCCTCCACATCACGATGGGCGATCCCGCCGAGGTGTTGTCGTCGCTCGCTGCTGGGCTCGGTGTCAGCGCGGTGGTTGCCACGGGGGATCACACCCCCCAAGCCCGGCGGCGTGATGCAGCGGTGACGGCCGCGCTCGCCTCGATCGGCGTGGAAAGTCGCTACGTCGACACGCCGACGCTCGGCGCCCCTGGTGCCTACCGCAACGGGAGCGGACAGCCGTTCAAGGTCTTCACGCCGTACTTCAAGGCGGCATCGCTGACCCACGTGCCCGAGCCACTGGAGCCAATCAGTGCGGACTGGAGGGCCATTCCCTCAGCTGTTGACCCCCATGTTGTCCTCCGCCCCTCGCAGGCCAGCACCTTCCCGGTGTCCCTGGTCGACGCCCCTCCGCCGACGGCGTTGCCTCGTGGTGGAGAGACCGCCGCGCTCCATCGGCTGGAGCAGTTCGACGCGGTGGTCGATACCTACGACGAACAGCGGAATTTTCCCGCCCTCGACACCACGAGTCGCCTCTCTGCTGATCTCCACTTTGGATGCCTGCATCCCCGTCAAGTCATCGCCACGATCGCTGGCCCGAGTGACGGCCGAAAGGCGTTCATCCGTCAGCTCTACTGGCGGGAGTTCTACGCCGACGTGCTGGCCGAGAATCCGAGAACGGCGCACGAGGACCTCAATCCGAATGGTGTTGCCGTTGATAGCGGCCCGATTGCCAACGAGCGCTTCATCGCGTGGGCACTCGGGCGCACCGGGTATCCAATGGTCGATGCCGGGATGCGGCAACTCCTCACCGAGGGTTGGATGCATAACCGAGTTCGAATGTTGACGGCCAGCTTCTTGATCAAGGACCTCCACCTCGACTGGCGGTGGGGGGCGGCGTGGTTCATGTGGCGCCTCGTCGATGGCGACGTCGCCAACAACATTCACGGTTGGCAGTGGACGGCCGGTGTTGGAACCGATGCCTCGCCGTACTACCGAGTCTTCAATCCAACCCTCCAGGCTGAGCGGTTCGATCCCGATGGGACCTACATTCGCCGTTACGTTCCAGAGCTCGCCTCGATCACGGGATCGGCAGTACTCCAGCCGGGAGGTGGGGGAGCGGGTGGACTGTTCTCAAACGGCTACTTCGAACCAATGGTTGACCACGCAGCAGAACGCGAGGAGGCGCTCGGTCGCCTCGAGCGATCACGACTTCGGTCGTAGCGTCACACGGAGACTGCGAGCCTTCACGCCGACGCTCTCAACGAGTCCGTTCGTCTGTGGCTACGGAGCGCGACCGATTCCAGCGACCAAGCAGTCGTCGAGCGAATCTCGCTCCTCGAGCGTCCCTGGTGGAGCACCAGTAAACGAGTGTGCACAGAATCTTCTGGCGAAGCGCGGCAACGTCGGCCACTGCGCGCCTGCTGCAGTGAGCGATGGCCCACCAACGGGTGCGAGAGTGGGGCTCCTCCTCACCGACGTCGAATCGGGAGGTGCCGGTAGTGTGACGGAGTGGCGCCACGAGAATACGGGATTTACATCCACATCCCGTTTTGCCGCCAGCGGTGTGACTACTGCGCGTTCGTCACGTCGACGGAGCATGACGACCTGATCGATCGGTACGTCGATGCGTGCGTTGCACAGATCCTCAGTGAACGCCGAGAGAACGATGGAATCCCAGCAACGGTCTTCTTCGGCGGTGGGACGCCGAGCAGGCTGTCGGGTGATCAGGTGTGGCGGATCGTCGATGCGTGCGGGACAGACTCCACGTCGGAAGTGACCCTCGAGTGCAACCCTGAAGACCTCACGGCATTGACGGTGCATCAGTTTGCTGCTGCTGGGATCAACAGATTGTCCATTGGGGTCCAGTCGACACAGCCCAACGTGCTCAAGAGTTTGGGTCGACGATCGCCCGAGAATGTGCTCGAGGGCATTGAGCAGGCGTTGCACGCGTCAGATCTTCGATCGTGGAATCTCGATCTCATCTACGGAGCTGCTGGCGAGTCGGATGCCGACTTCGCTGCAACGGTCGAATCAGTGCTGGCCATGGCGGTCCGCCCACCGCATCTCTCTGCCTATGGGCTCAGTGTCGAGCCGGGAACGCCAATTGCTCGAGATCCCCTCCGACATCCAAACGAGGACCATCAGGCGGATCGATACGAGTGGCTTGATTCGAGGTTGGTTCGAGCCGGGTATCGATTTGAAGAGATATCGAGCTGGAGTCTGCCGGGTCACGAATGCCGCCACAACAATCTCTACTGGTCTGGTGGCGACTACCTCGCCATTGGGACGGCCGCTCATGGACACCGTGACGGCCGACGGTACTGGAACACGGCGAGTATCGAGCGCTACATCACGGCGATTGAGACGGGTGCGAGTCCGGTTGCAGGCGAAGAGACCCTCACGAGTGACGAGCGGTGGTTTGAGAGCGCAACCCTCGCGCTCCGAACTGCACGAGGGGTGCCGTGGGAGTGGCTCGATCACGCGGGTCTGCGAGCCCTCGAGTCTCGTGGTCCCTTCGTTGTGCACCGCGGAGGACGAGCAGTCCTGACGGTTCAAGGAAGGCTCTTCGCCAATCGAGTCGCGCAGTTCCTCCGCCCGTTCGTCCGCGATGGTTCTTGTAGCCTCTAGCCATGGATGAACTCGTCGAGAACCTCGATGCGGCCAAGGCCCAAGAGAAACTGGAGAAGGTCACCTCGCTCTGCAAGCGGCGTGGTTTCATCTTCCCCTCGGCAGAAATCTACGGGGGATTTCGATCCACCTACGACTACGGGCCCCTCGGCGTTCAAATGCTCCGAAACGTCAAGGACCAATGGTGGAAGACCATGGTGCAGTTCCGAGATGATGTTGTCGGTCTTGATGCCGCCATTTTGAGCCCCCCAGCAATCTGGGCCGCATCTGGGCACCTGGAGACCTTCACGGACCCGCTCGTTGACTGCAAGAAGTGTCAAGGTCGATGGCGAGAGGACAAGATCAACGGCGTCTGTCCGACGTGTGGGTCGACGACCTTCACCGAGCCACGTGCGTTCAATTTGATGTTCAAGACCCAGGCGGGACCCGTTGAAGGCGATGGCGCAACGGCGTACCTTCGGCCCGAGACAGCGCAGGGCATGTTCACGAACTTCTCCAACGTGCTCAACACGATGCGCAAGAAGCCACCATTTGGCATCGCCCAAATCGGAAAGTCATTTCGCAACGAGATCACGCCCGGAAACTACGTGTTCCGAACCCGTGAGTTCGAGCAGATGGAAATGGAGTTCTTCGTCCCCCCAGAGGATGCCGAGACCTGGTACCGGTACTGGGTGGAAGAGCGCTTCAATTGGTACCTCGACCTTGGAATCCACCCAGATCACCTGCGAAAGAACGAAGCAGCACCAGAAGACCTCGCTCACTACTCCCGAGGAACGACCGACATCGAGTTCCTCTTCCCTTGGGGCTTCGATGAGCTGGAAGGCGTTGCGAACCGTGGTGATTTTGATCTGAGTGCGCACGCTGCGGCGTCTGGTGAGCGCCTTGAGTACTTCGATCAGGGCCTCAACATTCGATACACACCCTTCGTCATTGAACCGGCGGCTGGGGCAACCCGGGCAATGATGGCCTTCCTCCTCGATGCCTACGATGAGGAAGATCTTGATGGCGATGTGCGATCGGTCCTTCGACTTGACCCGCGACTTGCCCCCGTCCAAGTTGCCGTGCTTCCGCTCTCGAAGAAGCCCGAGCTTGAGGAACCGGCACGGAAGGTGCTGCGAGCGCTCCAGTCGGTCTTTCGCTGCGATTTCGATACGACCCAATCCATTGGCAAGCGCTACCGCCGACAAGACGAAATCGGGACGCCGTGGTGCGTGACGGTCGATTTTGATTCGCTCGACGACCATGCGGTGACTGTTCGTGACCGAGATTCAATGGAGCAGCAGCGAATCGCCATCGACCAACTAGTGGCGACGCTGGTGGCGAGCGTTCAGAGGTGACGGACGAACGAGGCCGCCACGCCGGATGATGGGTTCCAGGCTGCACGGCAATCGGGAACCCGAGTGACCCCGATGCGGTGCATTTCGAACCGTTCATGGGAATTCTGCGGATCAAGCGGCGAGCGCAACGAGTTCGACCCACGTGGCCGCATCCTGCCCGGAGATGTCCTCAAGGAGCGGATGCTTCTCACCATGACGCAAACCCCTGGCGCGTTTGGGCGTCGCAGGCACCATGGGTGATCTGCGACGAGGTCTCAGTCAACCTTGCGGTAGAGACGCACCGCCATGAACGAGAAGACGGCCAGCATGAGCGCTGACCATCCAAGAGCCCAGTAGACCTTGTCTGGTTGTGAGTAGACCCCGCCGACCATCAACGAACGAGCGGCGGCCACGGCGGTGCCGACTGGCTGCCAGGTGGCAAATCCTCGGAGCCATCCGGGCATCGCCTCCACGGGGGAGAACGCTCCCGAGGCAAAGGTGAGGGGGAACAGCAAGGGGAACGTCATGAGTTGCGCAGTCTCTGAGTTCGGAGCAATGAGGCCAATCACGCTGAATCCCCAACTGAGGGCATAGGCGAAGATGAGCATAACCAGGCAGCCAAGGAGGAAATTGGCAACGCCCGCTTCGGGTCTGAAGCCGACGAGCACACCGACGATGGTCAAAATGACGAGGACGACCACGTTGCGGATTGAATCTGCAGTGGTGCGTCCACCGAGCACGGCCGATCTGGCCATTGGCAACGCACGGAAGCGCTCGATCAGCCCCTTCTGAAGGTCTTCAGCGAGCCCAATCGCCGTTGCCACCGAACCGAAGCAGACCGTCTGGACGAAGATGCCCGGCATGAGGTAGTTCACGTAGTTGCCACCGGGCACGGGGATCGCACCGCCGAAGACGTAGCGGAAGAGCAGTACGAACATGATGGGCTGGAGGGACGAGAAGAAGATGGCCTCGGGGGTGCGAACGCTGCCGAGGAGGTTTCTCCACGTCACGGTCTTCATATCTCGCCATGCCCACACGAGGCGCATCGGCGCAGAGAGCTTCTCCACTTGGGTGACGGTGGCGGTCATTGGGACTCCTTGTCGCCGCGGCGGCGTTTCTTCGAAGTGCGCTCATCTGCTGCGACCTCTTCGGCGGTTCTGCGTCCAGTCAGCGACAAGAAGACGTCATCGAGGCTTGGTTCACGAATGGCGAGGCCGAGTGGTTCGAGTTGTGCGGCATCGAGCGCTCGAAGGACGTCGGCAGCCACCCGCGGGCCGTTCTCCACGGTGAGCTCCACCATGGATCCCTCTCGGATGGGTTCCTTCTCAGTGAGGCTGCGGATGAGTTCGAGCCCTCGGTCGGCAGCGGCCTGGTCGGCGAAGCTGACCTCAACCACGGTCGTGCCGAGTTGCGCCTTCAGCACAGCAGGGGTTCCATGGGCGATCTCTCGGCCATGGTCGATGACCACGATGTCGTCGGCGAGCCGGTCGGCCTCCTCCAAGTACTGCGTGGTGAGGAGGACGGTAGTTCCTTCGGTGACCAATTGCTCGATGATCTCCCAGAGGTCGTTTCGGCTCTGTGGGTCGAGTCCCGTCGTTGGCTCATCGAGGAAGAGGAGCGGGGGTGCAGCGACGAGGGATGCTGCGAGGTCGAGTCGCCGCCTCATCCCACCTGAGTAGGTCTTCACTGGTCGATTCCCTGCGTCGGTCAGGGAGAACCGCTCGAGGAGTTCGTCAGCCTTGCTCGCTGCTCCGGCTTTGGACATATGGGTGAGTTGGCCGACCATGCGAATGTTCTCTCGACCGGTCAGATTCTCGTCGACGGTTGCGTACTGCCCGGCGAGACCAATGGTGCGGCGAACGGCGTCTGCTTGCTTCGCCACATCGAGACCGAGAATGGATGCAGAGCCGGAGGTGGGGGAGAGGATGGTGGACAAGATGCGCACGGCGGTGGTCTTGCCAGAGCCATTCGGCCCGAGGAGACCCATCACGATGCCTCGAGGCACCTGGAGACTGAATCCATCAAGGGCTCGGACGGAGCTGCCGCGGTTGAACACCTTGACGAGATCTCTGGCATCAATGGCGAGTTCACTGGTCACCTGATCAGCCTACCGGTGGGCGATACCGCAACTCGCTGATCGCGCTACCGTCACCCCATGGCAATTTCGCCCGATGACATAGCCGAAGTTCGCTCTCGGACTGACATCGTCGCGCTCATTGCCGAGCGAGTGGCGCTCAAGCGAGTGGGTCGGCGGTGGTCGGGACTCTGTCCGTTCCACCAAGAGCGATCCCCGTCGTTCTCGGTGAACGGCGAGGAGGGCTTCTACCACTGCTTCGGGTGCGGGGCATCGGGAGACGCGATCTCCTTCGTCCGTCAAATGGACCACCTTGACTTCGCCGACGCGGTGCGATTCTTGGCGACGAAGGCTGGAGTCACCATTACCGAGGACCCGGCGTTCGCTGGCCAGACCAAGCGCCGGGCGGAGCTCTACGAGGCCATGGACAAGGCGGTGTCGTGGTACCACGAGCGGTTGCTGTCTGCACCCGATGCTGGACGGGCGCGTGAGTACCTCCGCAGCCGTGGCTACGACGGAGCAATCGTGCGGCAGTTCAAGATTGGGTGGGCTCCAGATGACTGGGATGCGCTCGCCAAGGCCCTCCGGATCTCGCCGAAAGTCTTCGAAGAGGCCGGCCTCGGCTTCACGAACAAGTCGGGCCGCTTGCAGGATTTCTTCCGAGGCAGGGTCGTCTTCCCGATTTTCGACGTGTCGGATCGAGCGATTGCCATTGGGGCCAGGATCCTGCCGCCTCGACCAGGCGAGCAACCTGATGAGCGGCGCGGTCCTGAGCCGAAGTACAAGAACTCGACCGAGACGCCGATCTACGCGAAGCACCGCACGCTCTACGCCCTCAACTGGGCGAAGCAGGACATCATCAAGGCTGACGAAGTCGTGGTGTGCGAGGGCTACACCGACGTCATTGGCTGCTTCTCGGTCGGCATCCCTCGGGCAGTGGCAACGTGTGGCACCGCACTCACTGAAGAGCACTTCAAGACCCTGTCGAATTTCGCCAAGCGCATCGTGCTGGCCTACGACGCTGACAACGCTGGTCAGAACGCCATTCAGCGGGTCTACGAATGGGAGCGCACGCATAACGCCGAAGTCGTGGTCGCATCGATGCCCGAGGGCGCTGACCCGGGGCAGCTGGCGAAGGATTCACCAGAGGTGCTCGTCGCAGCAATTCGCGAGGCTCGCCCGTTCCTCGCGTTCCGGGTCGATCGCCAGATTGGTGGTGCGGACCTGTCCACTCCCGAACGGCGGGCCAAGGTGGCCGAGCGCGCCCTCGCCGTGGTGGCCGAACATCCGAGCGACCTCGCTCGAGACCAGTACGTCATGTACGTCGCCGATCGATGCCACGTGGACGCAGATCTCGTGCGGACCCGCTTGGAGCACTTGCGGCGCAACCCGGATGAACGCGTTGCAATCTTGAAGGATCGAAAGAACTCCAAGTCTGCAGGAGATGAAACCCCGCGCCAAGAAGCACCACTCCTGCGTCGGACTGATCCGAGCCTCCGGCCCGGTCTCGAGGCGCTGAAGGTCGCCGTCCACCGCCCAGACCTCGTGGCCGATCGGCTCGACACCTGCCTCTTCATCGACCCTGTGCAGCGACGAACGTTCGACATTCTCCTCAACGCAGAGAGTCTGGCTGAGGCAGTCGATGGGGCCGATGAGCAAAGTGCATCGTTGCTCCGACAGTTGATCGTGGACGAACCGTTCGTGGCCGAGACTGAACTCGGCGACCCGGTCCAAGCAGTGGTCGCGCAACTCATCCGGAGTGCGACCCGACGAGCACTCGAGGAACTGATGGCCCAAACACGCGTCACACCGGGCGGATTCGCGGAGAACACTACGACCGTGGCAACCGTCAAGCGACTCCTCATGGAGCTCGATGACCCGGCAACCGCCGGACCGGCGGAATCGGCATTGGTAGCGTGGCTTGCAGCAGGAGAACACGCCTGATGGACGGTGGGGGAGGGAGCAGCACTGTGGTCAACGTTGCGGTTCCTCAGTCGGCGGTAGCAGCAATTGAGATTCAGGCGCTGATTGAGGCGGGGCGGCGTGAGGATGGTCTGTCCCACGACCACCTCGCCCACGCGCTCCAGCACGTGGAGCTCTCGGGTCCCCTCCTCGCTGAGGTCATTGCTGCAATCGAGGCCTCAGGGGTTGAGGTTCTCGATGACCTCCCGTCTCACGAGGAGCTCCATGTCGAGGTTCCTCACGTTGAGCTTTCACAGCGTGCCCCGTCGCTCGAGCGATCGACGCCGAAGAAGCCTGCGGGCCGAGTGGTGGTTGAGCGCCCCCTTGGCGACGGACTGTCGAGTTACCTCCATGAAATCGGTCGCTCCGCGCTCCTCAGCGCCGACGAGGAGATTGAACTCGCAACAGAGCTCCACGACGGGATTGATGCCGATGCTGCGTTGCTCGCCGAAGACCTCGACCCCGCGACCCAGTCGGCGCTCCGCATGGCTTCCCGACGTGGCGCCCGAGCCCGAGCACGCCTCATCGAGTCGAACCTCCGCCTGGTCGTCTCGATCGCTCGAAAGTACCAGCGTTCTGGGATGCCGATGCTCGATCTCATCCAAGAGGGCAACATCGGTCTCATGAAGGCAGTGGAGCGTTTCGATCCGACGAAGGGTTTCCGATTCTCGACCTATGCGAGCTTTTGGATTCGCCAAGCGCTGTCTCGGGCCATTGCCGATCAAGGGCGCGCCATCCGCATTCCCGTCCACTTGGTCGAATTGATCAACCGCATCAAGGCGGTGGAGCGAGAGCTCACGGTCTCGCTGCAGCGAGCGCCGTCCATTGATGAAATCGCCGCGGCAGTTGACCTCTCGGCGGACCGGGTCGAAGAACTGCTCGCTGCGAGTCAGGACATCTTGTCGGTCGATGCACCGCTGCGAGATGACGAGGCGTACACACTCGGCGACACCATCCAAGATCACCATGTGGTGGATCCCGAAGCCAACCTCGATCGTCAAGCGCTCGACGATCGCCTCGGCGTGCTCCTCGGATCACTCGAGACTCGGGACCGACAGGTGATGGTGCTGCGCTTCGGTCTCGACGGCGAGGGGCCGCGGACGCTCGATGAGGTCGGCAAGGCCCTCAACGTCACCAAGGAGCGCGTTCGCCAGATTGAAATGCGAGCGCTCCATCGGTTGAAGGACCAAGGTGATGCAGCCAGCCTTCGGGAGTTCATCGAGTGAGTTCGTGGGTTCACACGCCAACGCTGAAGTGCGCCGCTCAGTTCCTGCTACGGTAGGCGCTGCGATCCCAGATAGCTCAATTGGCAGAGCAAGCGACTGTTAATCGCTAGGTTGCAGGTTCGAGTCCTGCTCTGGGAGCCAGAGTTCTGTGGTTCTTCAGTTGAGTCGCGCTCAAGCGAACGGCGCCTGATGGCGGCTCCACCAATCAGGCAGTCGACGAGTGGCGCTGCTGATGTGCAGTGTGGATTGTGGTTTGACTGACCCCACGCTTCTGGCCCCGGTGAGCGGGGTGGTGCTTCGGACAAGCGAGGTAGGGCGTGCCATCAACCGGTCTGCCGAGGCGGGCACAGCCCCGAACGTGGCAGCTGTGGTGCCGGAAGAGCGCTAAGGCACCAGCCACCAGCGTGGCTTCGCCGAGGTCCGAACCAAATCCGCTCCAGAAGCCGTAGTAGGGCCCCGACTCGTTCACGGTTCCCGAGTGCACTTCAAACCAGTGCCACGAGGCATCGTGATAGATCGCCAACAGGATCGCCACGATGAGGACGACGCCGACGAATACGCCAACTTTCGCCTTGGTGGGGATGGCGTCGTAGGAGGCGAGGAGTCCAGCCTCTTCGTGGTCGAGTTCTTCGATGAAGTGCTCTCCTTCCGGAGCCCCATCAGCAGGTTGCGACGGTGTCGTCATCTCGGCCTCCTCGATGCTTGCATGTTGGGACTTACGTTAGAGCACAGCACGCAGCAGTCGAGGATCTGGGCGTACCAGAACCGGTGCTGGGTCTGCGGCGTGCCCGGAGGTCCTCAGCGCGTCGGCGGTGACCGAGACGAGGAAGAGCATCGCTTCGAGGACGAAGCAATTTCGAAGGCTGAAGGCAACGATTGCTGGGAAGTACACGGCGGGAGGATCTGTGCGCGCAGGCCGTCGAGGTTGACGATTGTGGTGGCGAAGCACTGTGCTCCATCGATCGCAATCCATGGCGCTCGCTGCCGCTGGGTGAGAGCAACACCCAAGAGGATGGCCACGTCGAGGAGTCGTGGAGCCAACTCACTGCTGACCAGTCACCCCTGCACGGCCTCTTCCCGTCATTCGTGACGCATTTGGGCAAGTAGCGTCCTCACGAGCAGATCGGGTGCACAGGCATCGAGGGGCCGTAGCTCAATGGTTAGAGCAGGGGACTCATAATCCCTTGGTTGTGGGTTCGATCCCCACCGGCCCCACAGCGTGGAGTGCGCTTACCCGCGCCCGAGGTTCCACTGCACGGAATGCCCCAAAGGATCAGGGGATGCGTACCGCACGGCCACGGGCTGATCCCCCAGTGGGACCTGGACGGTGATGCAGCCCCGCTGGTCGTCGAATGGGCCGAGAGTGAAGATGCCCGGTTGGAAGTTCTGGGGACACTCGGCGACTCGGGTGACGTCTGGAACGAGGACCGTGGACTCACCTCCCACCACGCTGACGAGATCGTAGGGACTGTCGGTCGACGTCGTCCCGGAGGTGTTGGCGAGATCGAGCACCAGCGCCACGTACCGCATGCCGGCTCGGGGGAAGGTGTAGGACAGCGCTGCAGTGGCGGGATCGATGATTCGTTCAAGGGTGACGCGAACGCCGTGCACATCGAACGCCGTTCCAATCGGTCCCACTTTGGAAGGAATGGGGTGCGTCGACGTCGATGGGCTGATGGGTTGGCTTCGCTCGTGGAAAGCCGCGGAGAGCAGGCCAAGAACTCCACAGGTGACGCCGATGGCAGTGACGACGGTCCAGCGGTTCGTGGAGCCTGAGCGAGAAGCCATGTTAGCAAGGCGAACGAAAATGCTCCTGTCTTGCAATACTCCCTTGCAGATAGACCCTCGAGATCGATGAAGCTCAGCGGTGGTCGGGTGGCGCCGCACATGCCTCGGTTGCCCCAGGGAGGCGATGCCGATGGCGAGCGATGGTCGGGTAGAGGGCAATGACCGCGAACCGAAGTGGCGTCCAGCGCAGTACCACGCCCATGAAGCGCCATGGCTGTGTCAGCACGTGGAATGCAGCGAGGACCGCTCGACCGCCCTCGAGTCGCACCCCATCCGCCACCCACCAGACCGATCGATCGACCTGGGCCTGGGTGAGGCCGACAGCACGTGGCCCAGTGACGGCCTGTGATGCGGGCAGGAGCATGGCGTTCGTGGAACGGCGCGTTCGTCGCTGCCACGCCAGTGCCGTTGTGGTGCAGAACCCACAGTCATCGTCGTAGACGAGGAAGGAGCCAGTCACCATTCTTCGAGTCTAGAGAGCAGGTTCCTGAGAGAATCGAGAGGACGGTACATGACCCGATCCGTTCGCCGACGGTATCGTGGGTTCATGCGCACCGCACTCTTCGCACTTGGGCTCGCCGTGGTAGCGACGGTACCGGGCCTTGCAGGAGCGGCGCAGTCCCACGACGGTCGACGTCCCCCCGTGACCACCACCACGACGATTCCCGGGACGTCGCCAGCGCAGTACTTGAAGAGTGCGGCGAAAGCAGCAGCGGCGGCTGGGTCGGTCCACGAGGTGTGGTCGGCGACCTTTGGCTCCCATGGCGACGCCATCGTCACCGATGTGTCAAGCAGCGGCTCCATTGCCACCTTGACCAATGCTGTTGGATCGAAGCGGGGGAGCGCGCAGGTCATCGTCGTCGGTGCTGCCGCCTACTTGAACGCCGATGCCTTCACGCTGCGAAATCTCTTCGGACTCTCCCAGTCTCAAGCGACCAAGTTGGCGGGAAAGTGGATTTCCTTCACGCCCAAAGATGACCTCTACGAGACCATCGTGGGGTCCGCTTCCTTTTCTGGAGTCCTCGATTCCTTGATCCTGAAGGGAAACCTGACGGCAACCAAGCCCACCGCTCAATCGAATGGGCAGTCCGTACGGGTAACGGGACTCGAAGCATCTCCTGCCGATGGCGCCATCCTCACCGGCCAACAAGTAGCCATCACCATTGCGCTGCCGAGTGATCTGCCGGTCGCTGAGCTGCCGGCGAAGTCCTCTGGAGCCTCAACGTGGAGCGTGCAGTTCTCCAATTGGGGTGAAGTCGTTGCTCCAGTTGCTCCCCAAGGAGCCACCCCGGCGTCGTCGTTCAAATTGCAGGGTCATTTCTCGTTCATGAGGTGAGCTGCCTCACCGGGTGTGGTGAACAGTGGCCTACATTGACGTCATGGTGAACGGACGGTTCCACACCCGACTACGCGGGCAGTTCCGAGATGCCATTTCGGAACTCTTCGACCAACGTCGCCCGTTCGGACGCCTCGCGCTCGTGCAGGTCTTGATGATCGCCGGCGACACGCTCGTGACGATCTCGCTGGCCGGATCGCTGTTCTTCTCCATCAGTCCCGAGGCGGCGAAGGGAAAGGTCCTGCTCTACCTGCTGATCACGATCGCGCCGTTCTCAGTGGTCTCACCCTTCCTCGGTCCGCTCATCGACCGCGGCCAGGGAGCACGTCGAGCGATGGTCATCGTCGCCGCCGTTGGCCGAGCGGCACTCTGTCCCTTCATGGCGCGAGATCTCCATTCCCTCCTCTTGTTCCCAGAGGCGTTCTTCATCCTCATCTTGTCCAAGCTCTACGGAGTGACCAAGGGGGCCCTCGTGCCCGAAATGGCTGCTCGAGACGAAGAGCAAGCGATTGCCCGTGGGGAGCGACGCCGTGAAGATCACGAGGGCTACGCCGAATGGAACGCCCGCCTGACCTTGCTCGGCACGATTGCCGGCTTCCTTGCCACCATCCCCGCGGTCATCGTGTTGAAGACGGTGGGCGCCAACGGCGTCCTCTACCTCGACGCAGCGGTGTTTCTCGCAGGGGGTCTCGCAGGGTCGCGCCTGCCGGTGGTGCAGCGTCCCGACGGTCCCGCATCGCGTGGTCGACACGCTCGTCGACCAGATCGCCACCTCGTAGCCCTCCAACCCGTTGCGCATCCTGAGGTGACCATTGGCCTCACGGCGAATGCAGTCCTTCGGGGTCTCGCCGGATTCCTCCTCTTCCTCGTCGCTTTCGGTCTCCGCCGAGCGAGCGCGCCGCTCTACTGGTATGGATTGGTGCTCGGTGCGAGTGGTCTCGGGGCGATGCTGGGCCTCATCGTCATGGCGCGACTTCGTCGACTGGTCGCCGAGCAGCAAATCTTGGCCATCGCGCTCATCATCGTGGTGGTCGCGGCGTCAGTGGCGGCCAGCGTTGGCGGGCTCATTGCCCAGGTGGTCCTCGCCCTGGTCGTCGGAATGGCGGGATCCCTTGGCCAACCATCCTTCGACGCCATGGCCCAGCGGTTCGTGCCCGAAGAGGTCCAGGGACGGGCCTTCGCTCGCTTCGCCACCCGGCAACAGTTGGTCTGGGTGCTCGGGGCGCTCGTTCCCGTCGTGATCCCACTCTCGATGGTGGATGGAGATGTGGTCATCGCGTGCGTGGCATTCGCTGCCACGGGCGCCTACCTCATTGGTCGTCTCTCGCTACGAGGGAGAGCGCTTCCGAGGACAGTTGCAGATCGAGGCGGGCCTGGCGGCCCGCCTCGATGATGCAGCTCCTCGTGGTGGTCGGATGAACGTCAGCCGAGGCGACGTTCCAAGTCATCCACTGCTGCGTGCAGCTGAGCGGGGAGTCGGTCGCCGAACTGGGCGAAGTGCTCACGGATGAGGGGAACCTCACGGCGCCAGTCCTCAGCGTCGACGGAGAGCAGAATCTCCATATCGGCTTCGGAGACGTCGAGGCCGTCGCGGTTGATGGCATCCTTCGTTGGAAGGTAACCAATGGGCGATTCCAGGGCGTCTCCCGTCCCGGCTACTCGGTTGAAGACCCACTCGAGGACGCGGGAGTTCTCGCCGTATCCAGGCCACAGCCAGCGACCATCGGCGTCCTTGCGGAACCAGTTGACGTAGAAGATCTTCGGGAGGTTGGAGGCGTCTGCGCTCGCACCGACCTTCAGCCAGTGGCCGAAGTAATCGCCCATGTTGTAGCCGCAGAATGGCAGCATGGCGAAGGGGTCGCGGCGCAGGTTGCCCACAGCGCCGGCTGCTGCTGCCGTCGTCTCTGAGGCCATGACCGATCCGAGGAACACGCCGTGGTCCCAGTTGAAGCTCTCGAACACGAGCGGGACAACTGACGCACGACGGCCACCGAAGAGGATGGCCGAGATGGGGACACCAGCAGGGTCTTCCCACTCAGGAGCAATTGCAGGGTCCTGGGCTGCAGGGGTGGTGAATCGTGCGTTGGGGTGCGCTGCCGGGGTGCCCGAGGCAGGGTCGTAGGCATTGCCCTTCCAGTCGGTCATCCCAGCAGGAGCCTCAGCGCTCATGCCTTCCCACCACACGTCACCGTCTGCAGTCAAGGCGGTGTTGGTGAAGATGGCGTTGGCCTCCACCGAGAACATGGCGTTCGGGTTGGTCTCCATGTTGGTGCCAGGGGCAACGCCGAAGAAACCTGCTTCGGGGTTGATGGCGTAGAGCTGGCCATCGGGACCGAACTTCATCCAGCAGATGTCGTCACCAACCGTCTCGACCTTCCAGTCGGGGAGGGTGGGGATCAACATGGCGAGGTTGGTCTTGCCGCACGCACTCGGGAACGCAGCGGTGATGTACTTGGTCACACCGGCGGGGCTCGTCAGCTTCAAGATGAGCATGTGCTCAGCGAGCCACCCTTCATCACGCGCCATGACGCTGGCGATGCGGAGGGCGAAGCACTTCTTGCCGAGGAGGGCGTTGCCGCCGTAGCCGGATCCGTACGAGATGATCTCACGGGTCTCGGGGAAGTGGACGATGTACTTGTTCTCGGCGTCACATGGCCAGGCGACGTCAGCTTGACCTGGAGCGAGGGGTGCGCCAACCGAGTGCAGGCAGGGCACGAAGTCGCCGTGCTCACCAATCTGGTCGAGGGCGGCTTGACCCATGCGGGTCATGATCCGCATGTTGACGACGACGTAGGGGGAGTCCGTGATCTCCACGCCAATGTGGGAGATCGGGGAGCCGAGGGGACCCATGGAGAAGGGGACGACGTACATCGTGCGACCGCGCATGCAGCCTTCGAAGAGGTCGTTCAAGACGCCACGCATCTCGACGGGGTCGCGCCAGTTGTTGTTCGGTCCAGCATCAACTGCATTGGTCGAACAGATGTAGGTCCGGTCTTCGACGCGGGCGACATCGCCCGGGTCGGAGTGGCTCCAGTAGCTGTTCGGCCGCTTGGCATCGGAGAGCCTCGTGAAGGTTCCGCCATCAACGAGCAGCTGACACATGCGGTCGTACTCATCGGCAGAGCCATCGCACCACACGATTCGTTCAGGTTGGGTTCGTGCCGCAACCTCATCGACCCAGGCGATGAGTCGAGCATTCTTGGTGGGAGCCATGATGGGGGTGTTCCTCCTCGCTGCCGCACGGTTTGGCGACACGCTGTGGAGACACTTTACGCAGGTCAGCACAGATGCGAGCAATCTGACGGGGAGATAGAGAGATGGACGAGATTGCGGCAGTAGAACAACTCCTCGAGCGCTGTCGATTGGCCAGCGCCGATGCGTCGGACGTTGTGGTCGGCGTGGGCGACGATGCTGCAGTGGTGGCCCTGTCGGGGCGAGTGGTGGTCTCGATCGACACCGTGGTCGACGGCGTCCACGCCGACCTCGCGGCATCGAGTCTGGATGACTTCGGCTGGCGAGCGATGACCACGGCCGTGAGTGACCTCGCGGCGATGGGGGTCCGCCCCGTCGGAGTCGTCGTCGCGGTCGTGGCTCCGATCTTGGACTGCCTCGCTGAGCTCTACGACGGTGTTCTGGCGGCAGCAAGGGACCTCAACGCCCCCGTCATTGGTGGAGATGTGGTGCGTGGTCCGATCTGGAGTGTGACGGTCACCGCAATCGGTGACGATGACGGCCGGGGTGTGCTCCGCCGAAACGGTGCTCGCCCCGGTGACACCCTCTTCGTGACGGGCCCACTCGGAGCTGCTGCTGTGGGGCTGCGTGCCCTGCGTTCGGGTGGTGACGAGGCGGCAACGTTGGCCCATCGTCGTCCGCTCGCTCGACTGAGGGAAGGGCGAGCGGCGAGGGATGGTGGTGCATCGGCGATGTGTGACTGCTCTGACGGTTTGAGCTTGGACCTCGACCGGCTGGCACGCGCCTCAGGAGTGGGGATTGCCCTCGATGCGGTGCCCATTGCTGCCGGGGCGACGCTCGAGGACGCACTCGGTGGAGGAGATGACTACGAGCTGATCATTGCGACGCCACAACCCCACGAGCTTGAAGCGGCATTCGCAGAGGCTGAATGTCGCCCGCCCATTCGGATCGGGTCGGCGACCACTGATCGCTCTCAGCGAACGCTCGGTGGTGCTCCGCTACCGCTGCGTGGCTGGCGCCACTGAGCGCGTTAGTTCGACGAGGTCGGGATGACGCGTCGGACAGGCTTCTCAACCTTGCCGGCGCGAATGCACGACGTGCACACCTGCGCGCGCTTGGTCGTTCCGTTCACCACTGCACGAACCCGCTGGATGTTCGGGTTCCAACGACGCTTTGAGCGAACGTGGGAGTGGCTCAGGCTCATGCCGAACGACGGCTTCTTGCCGCAAAGTTCACAAACCGATGCCATGGACAACTCTCCTTCTCAGACCCCTCGTCGGGGCCGGCTGGGCAACATCTGCCCGCCTTCGAACCTCTGAGAGGTTAGCATCACCCTCGATGGCGCCCAACGAAACTCTCGATTCCACCGCGGTACGGACCCTGATGGGGGTCTACCGCGACCTCCTCCGAAGCCATCAGCAGGTCGTCAACCGGCTGAATGTCTACCCGGTTCCCGACGGCGATACCGGTACCAACATGGCGTTGACGCTCGAGTCGGTAGCCAAAGAACTCGACGATCTCGACGACTCGCCGACCATGGCGCAGGTCTGTAAAGCGGTGAGCCACGCGTCGCTCATGGGGGCTCGAGGCAACTCCGGCGTGATCCTCAGTCAGCTGCTCAGGGGGTTCACCGAGCGATTCAGTGCGGTGGAGTCCATTGATGGCTCGACCCTCGCTGGAGCGCTCGCCCATGCAGACCGCTTGGCTCGCCAGGCGGTGGTCCGTCCTGTTGAGGGAACGATTCTCTCGGTTGCCAAGGCAGCCGGTGAAGGTGCGACCGCTGCGAGCAGCGCCAACAAGTCGCTCCTCGCCGTTGCCGAGGCCGCTCGTGATGCGGCGCAGGTCGCGCTCGACTTCACTCCCGAACAATTGCCGCAGTTGAAGCAAGCCGGAGTCGTCGACTCTGGTGGGACGGGGTACCTGCTGTTCTTCGATGCCCTGCTGCACTGCCTCGATGGCCGTGCACTTCCCGACGCCCCCGAGGTCGACTCCATCATCGTGACGACCGATGAGATGACTGGCCATGGCGATGGCGATGGCGTTGGCGATCTCCGCTACGAAGTCATGTACCTCCTCGAAGCTCCAGATGCGACGATTCCCGCCTTCAAGGACGTGTGGTCCGGTATCGGCGACTCCATCGTCGTCGTCGGTGGCGATGGCATCTGGAATTGCCACATCCACACCGATGACATCGGCGCGTCGATCGAGGCCGCAATTGAATGCGGTCGACCACGTCAGATTCGCGTCACCGACCTCTTGGAGCAGGTGGTCGAGGAGCGCTGGGTCGTCGAGCACGCTCACGATCACGACGAGACACCACCTGGCCCCGTTCCAACGAGCCAAGTGGTGGCCGTCGTCTCTGGAGACGGCGTGGGGCGAATCTTCAAGTCCCTCGGTGTGCGACGCCTCGTCGTCGGTGGGCAGTCGATGAACCCGTCGACCGAGGAACTCGTCGCGGCGGTCGAGGCCTTGCCGGCTGACGAGATCATCGTGTTGCCGAACAACAAGAACATTCGTCCCGTCGCTGAACGGGTGGACGAACTCACCACGAAGACCGTCCGGGTCGTGCCCACCTCGAGCATCGTTGAGGGATTTGCCGCACTCCTCGCCTTTGACCCAGAAGCCACCGCTGAAGAGAACGCCGTATCGATGACCGATAGCGCTTCAGGCGTGATCGCTGCCGAAGTCACCCAAGCAGTTCGCGACACGACGGTAGATGCCGGTGAAGTTCACGTTGGCGATTGGATCGGCCTCTCGAGGGAGGGAATCCTCTCCATCGCCGAGACCCTCGGGGAAGCAGCGTGTCGGCTCCTCGAAGTCCTCGTCACCGATGCCCACGATCTCGTCACCATCATCGAAGGTGATGGATCGAGCGCAGCGACGACTCGACGGATCACTGAGTGGCTCCACGCCGAGCGCCCCGACGTCGAAACCGAAGTCCACCAGGGCGGGCAACCCCTCTACCCCTACCTCTTCGGGATCGAGTGAGCGACGCCGCTCCTGCGGCGACGTCAGGGCGGCGCCTCCGCGCCCTCGACGCCGTCTCGGTTGAGCGACTGCATCGAGCAACACCGAAGAAGGTCGCCGCGCTCAAGACCCTCGGGATTGCGACCGTGCTCGACCTGTTGACCACCTACCCCCGTCGCTACCTCGACCGCACCCGCAAGCTCGATGTGGTCGACCTCGACGTCGGCGACGAGGTCACCATTCTCGCCACCGTTGCCAGCGTGACCACTCGCACCACCCGGCAGGGAAGGAGCATGGTGGAGGCAACGGTGACCGATGCTTCAGGAGCACTCTCGGTGGTCTTCTTCAACCAACCGTGGCGAGTGAAGCAGCTTGGCGAGGGAACGCTCGCCCTCTTCTTCGGCAAGGTAGGGGACTACCGGGGAGGCCGCCAAATGGCGAATCCCGTGGTGGACGTGGTGGCGCTCAGCCCTGATGACCACGTGTCGGACAAGATGCTGCGCATTGTTCCCATCTACCCAACGAGCGGGAAGGTTCGCCTGACCTCGTTCGACCTCGGGGAGCTCATCGACGAGGCCCTGACGAGGGCGGGGGTGTTCGAGGATCCACTGCCCGAACCCATTCGCTCGAGCCTCGACCTCTGCGATCGGACGACGGCGATGGTGCAGATCCATCGACCAGCGTCGGTGGAGTTCCAACAGGCAGCCCGCCGCCGACTCGCCTTCGACGAACTGCTCCGCTTGCAGCTCGCACTCCAACTTCGACGGGCGGTCATCGACGATGAAGCACTCGGGATTGTCCACGAGCGCTGCCGTGACGTCGCTCAGGGCTCCTCGACGCCGGGGTTGGCGAGAGCGTTGCTCGAGCAGTTGCCGTTCCCGTTGACGCAGGCCCAGGACCGAGTGCTCCGGGAGATCCTCGGCGACCTCTCGAGCAACCAACCCATGCATCGTCTCCTCCAAGGTGACGTTGGGTCGGGGAAGACCGTCGTCGCCCTCCTCGCGCTCTTGGCCGTCATCGACGGTGGCTACCAGGGGGCGCTCATGGTGCCGACCGAAGTCTTGGCCGAGCAGCACGCGCAGTCGCTGCGATCGCTCTGTGCGGGCCTCACCATTCCCCGGAGCGACGGCCTCTTCGCTGATCAACCATTCGAGGTCGCGCTCCTCACCTCCAAGACGCCCGCCAGTGAGCGCCGACGACTGCTGAGCGGCCTGGCTGATGGATCGGTGTCACTGGTCGTCGGCACCCACGCACTGCTGTCTGACGGTGTGTCCTTCGCTCGCCTCGGCCTCGCCGTCATCGACGAGCAGCATCGCTTCGGCGTAGAGCAACGGGCAGCGCTGCGAGCGAAGGGTCGAGGAGCCGACGGATCAGGCCGAGACCCTGACCTTCTCGTCATGACGGCGACACCGATCCCGAGAACGGCGGCGATGGTGCTCTTCGGCGACCTCGATCGATCGGTCATCGATGTCCTCCCGCCTGGGCGCACGCCGATCGTCACGACCTGGGCCTCGACGCCACTCCTCGAAGAGGCGGCATGGGAGTCGGTGCGGCGAGCAATTGCAAGTGGTCGGCAGGCCTACGTCGTCTGTCCACTCGTCGAAGCGTCGGCGACGCTCGACGTCACCGCAGTCACCGAGGAAGTCGAGCGCCTCGCTGCTCAAGAACTCGCGGGACTGCGTCTTGGTCTCCTCCACGGACAGATGCGAGCCGACGAGCGTCGGATCGTGATGGAAGCCTTCCGGAGCGGTGCCCTCGACGTCCTCGTCGCCACCACGGTGATTGAGGTGGGTGTCGACGTGCCGAATGCAACGGTGATGGTGATTGAAGACGCAGCTCGATTTGGAATTGCGCAGCTCCACCAGTTGCGTGGTCGCGTCGGACGAGGGGCGCACGCCAGCCAGTGTTTTCTCCTCGGCGACGCACCAACGACCGACGCCACCCGACGCCTGCGGGCGCTCGAAGCATCAACCGATGGGTTCGAGCTCGCGGAAGTGGACCTCGACCTCCGCGGCGAGGGGACGATCCTCGGCGCCCGTCAACGTGGCGAGAGTGATCTCGCCCTCGCGTCGTTGGCCCGCGATGGCGACCTCATCGACGCCGCCAACGTCGCAGCGGTTGCCCTCTGTCGAGACTTCCCGTTCTTGGTGGGGCTCGAAGGCCTCTCCGACGAACTCCGATTGCTCCTCGACGCCGAAGAAGCGGACTTCCTCTTCAAGAGCTGAGTTCCCGCTAGGTTCGACCCATGCGGGTGATCAGTGGCACATCGAAGGGCCGGCGGCTCACGGCGGCGGTTCCGACCGGTGTCCGACCGACGGCCGACCGGGTGAAAGAAGCGATGTTCGACATCGTGTACTCGCGTGGGGGAATCGTCGATGCCATCGTGGGTGACGTGTTCTGTGGATCGGGAGCACTCGGTATCGAAGCCCTCAGTCGCGGTGCAGCCAAGGTCTACTTCGTCGACAGTTCCGTGCGGAGTCTCAAGGCCACCGAGGAGAACTTGATCGCCGTTGGACTCGGCCTCGAGACCAGCGTGCGGTACCGGGCGACGTTGCCGGGATGGCAACCGCCGGGTCCCGTTGACGTGGTCTTCGCCGATCCGCCCTACGACTTCACCAATTGGCGTGACCTACTGCGTGGCCTCGACGCCCAGATGGTCATTGCCGAGAGTGAGAAGGACCTCGGCGAGATCGATGGATGGGTCACCACCAAATCGCGGCGCTACGGAACTACGCTCGTGACTGTGCTCGAACGACTGAATGGGGACGCACGATGAAGACCGCGCTGTTCCCGGGATCCTTCGATCCCTTCCACAATGGCCACTTAGAAGTCGTTGAAGTGGCGGCGAAACTGTTCGATGAAGTCGTGGTTGCTGCGGTGCGCAACCCGCAGAAGTCCGAGCCGCTCTTCGACTTAGAAGAGCGCAAGGAGATGTTGACCGAGGCCACTGCGCACCTGTCGTGTGTTCGCATCGTGTCGGTGTCGACCCTCGTGGTCACCGTTGCCAAGGATGTTGGCGCCACCGCCATCGTCAAGGGGCTCCGGGCAGTTTCCGATTTTGAGAATGAACTCCAAATGGCCCAGATGAACCGCTCGCTCTCTGGCGTGGAGACGGTCTTCATTCCAACGTCATCTGCCCACTCGTTCATTGCGTCGAAGCTTCTCCGTGAGGTTGCTCGCTACGGCGGAGACGTTGCGGCATTCGTTCCAGCGTCGGTGAACGCACGACTCCTCAACCGATTCAAGGAGGACTCCCCATGAGTGATTTCGAGGACATCTTCGAGTTCGACGACGACGAACCGGTCGCCCCCATTCGACCCATTCGCCCCGACCTCGACGAGGGGGATGACGTCGAGGACTTCGATGGGGAAGATTTCGGCACCGACGTCGATGCAGAGATCCTGCTCCAACGTGCCCTCGACCTCGTCGAGCAGTCGCGTTCGATTCCGCTCAGCAGCACGGTCATGGTGCCCAAACACGAGATTGTGGAACTCCTCGACGACGCTCTGGCCGCACTCCCCGAGGACCTAAAGCGCGCTCGATGGCTTCTTCGAGACCAGGACATCTTCATTGAAGAGAAGAAGCGTGAAGCCGACCAGATGCTCGAAGAAGCGAGTGTGCGGGTGCAGCAGATGGCCGCGAAAGAAGAAGTCGTGCGACAAGCACGCCTGCAGGCGGCCAAGATCCTCGAAGAGGCCAACGATGAAGCCCGCCGGCGACGGCACGAGCTCGATGACTACTGCGACTTCAAGTTGGGGGAGATGGAGCTCGTGGTGGATCGCCTCTTAAAGACGGTGGTCGCTGGGCGGAACCGACTGAAGCCCATTGTTGAAGCTGGTCAAACCCCGCTGGCTGGGAGTGAGGCCGATGAGGACTCCGATGGTTCGGGGTTCTTCGACAACGACGACCTCTAGGCGTGACCGACCCCTTCATCGTCCACGTCGCCGTCCTTCGGCGAGTGCTCGGCACCGTGACCGACGTCGCGCTCGTTGGCCCGTTCGATCCTGACGACGAGCTGGCGCCAACGGCACCGACCGCCTCTCGGATCGAGGCCGATGCGGACATGGAGATCACCGCTACGTTGACCTCATCGAAAGGGTCGATCATGGCAACCGGCGTGGCAACGGCGCCGTGGTCGGGGCTGTGCTCTCGATGCGCCCTGCCCGTGCGGGGAACCTTGGCCGCGCCGTTCGACGAGCTCTTCATGGAGAAGATCGGCGCCGAGGAGGAGGCGTACCCCATTGAGAACGACATGATCGACCTCGGACCCGCCGGCCGAGAGTGGCTCATCGTCGGACTTCCACTCCTCCCCCTGTGTCGACAGGACTGCGCTGGCCTATGTCCGAGTTGCGGTGTTGACCGCAATACCGAGTCCTGTTCGTGCGCGGCGCCGGTCGATACCCGCTGGGCTGCGCTCGATGCGCTGAAGGGGGAGGACCCGCAAGAGGGGTGACCTCGACGTGGTCGCCGGGTCCGGCGGGCTCGGCTAGGATTGTCCCTCGCACCTCCGGCGCACTTGCGCCCTGTTCCATCTGGAGTCACCATGGCCGTTCCAAAGCGGAAGACCTCAAAGGCGAAGAGCCGCAGCCGTCGGGCCTCGAACTGGGTCCTCAAGCGTCCGGCTCGTAGCCTCTGCCCGAAGTGCAACGAATCGAAGTTGCCTCACGTCGTGTGCCCAACCTGTGGTTGGTACGGCGGCCGCCAGGCCGTAGAGGTCGGCTGACGTGGCCCGGGCGGAACTCCGCCCGGTGACGGAACTGGCGGGCTTGCCCGTCGCCGTCGACGCCATGGGGGGCGACAACGCCCCCCGAGCCATCGTTGAAGGTGCCCGAGCGGCGAAAGACGCCGGCATCGATGTCGTCCTCGTTGGCCCTCCAGATCTCGTGGGCGACACGCTAGGTCTGCCCCTCATCGCCTGCACCGAAGTCATTGCAATGGACGATGACCCAGGGCAATCGGTGCGCACCAAGAAGGATTCCTCACTCGTGCGAGCAGCAGAGCTCGTCCGTGACGGCAAGGCCTGCGCCATGGTGAGCGCAGGAAATACCGGCGCCACGATGGCTTCCGCACTCTTGCGGATGGGACGGTTGCCGTCCGTGCTGCGCCCGTGCATCGGGGCTCCAATCCCCCGACCTGGCAAGACCCCCGTGGTGCTCGCCGATGCCGGGGCAAACGCCGAGTGCACGCCGCAGATGCTGCTGCAGTTCGCCCAAATGGGGGCAGCGTTCTGCACCGCTCGGTTCGGCGTTGCACGGCCGACGATTGGACTCCTCTCCATTGGCGAAGAGGACACCAAAGGAACACCGCTCGTGAAAGAGGCCCACGCCCTGCTGCGTGCTACGGAGGGCCTTGACTTCCGCGGGAACGTCGAGGGTCGAGATCTGCTGTCGAGCCCGGTTGATGTGATCGTGACCGACGGCTTCACCGGCAACGTGGCGCTCAAGACCATGGAAGGTGCGCTCAAGTTCATCATGGGCGTCCTCGGCGACGTCATTGGGACCGATGAGGACACCAAGGCGGCCGGAATGACCCTGCTGCCGCATCTGCTTCCCTATGTCGGCGAACTCGACCCCGATGCCATTGGCGGGGCGATGCTGCTCGGCCTCGGCGGGGTGTGCATTATCAGCCACGGATCGTCGTCGGCCCGAGCGATGACCAACGCCATCACTGTCGGCCGAGACCTCGCCCTGTCCGGTTCGACTGCGGGAATTGCTGGAGCGATCCTCTAGTCACCTCGGAGTGTCCCCGGATTCTCGGCGCATACCCGGTATGATGGAACGATGGCGGTCTCATGCAAGACGCCAGATCGCTCGAGAGGGAGGGTCCTGTGGACCGCAACGAAATCGCTACCGTGGTGCGCACCGAGCTCGCTGGAATCTTGGAAATGGACATCGCCGACATCGGCGATTCAGCGACCTTCGCAGACTTAAATGCCGACTCGCTCGCCCTCATCGAACTCGTCGAGGCTCTCGAAGAAGCCTTCGCCAGTGACGGTGCCGGTCTTCGCATTGACGACGAGGACCTCGAAGGTTTGAAGACCGTCGACGATGCGGTGAACTACGTCGCGGCCAAACTCGGGGCTGCCTGATCTGTCCGGCCCAACTGGTCTTGCGGCGAGAATTTCGTACGCCTTCTCGGACCCTGGCATCGCCGACCTCGCGCTGTCGCACCGCAGTTGGGCTGCCGAGCATGGCGGGAGTTCCAACGAACGACTGGAGTTCCTCGGTGATGCCGTGCTGGACTTGGTCGTTGCCGAGCACTGCTTCACAATGTTCCCTGCCTTCGCCGAAGGTGATCTCACCAACGTCCGAAAGGCTGTCGTGAGCACCCAATCCCTCGCACGCGCTGCGACGCAGTTGGACCTCGGGTCAATGCTCCGCCTCGGCAAGGGCGAGGAGAAGACCGGTGGTCGATCGAAGCCGGCCTTGCTCGCAGATTGCTACGAAGCCGTTCTCGGTGCGATCTACGTCGACGGTGGCCTCGACCCCGCTCGCCAGTTCGTGATTGATACCCTCGGCGCAACGATCGCTCAGGCCGGGCTCTCGCCGGGGCTCGATGACGACAAGACGGTCCTGCAAGAAGCATTGGTGCGCGACGGGTACCCCCAGCCGACCTATGCCACGGTGGGCTTTGGACCCGACCACGATCGGAGTTTCACCGCCACGGTGGCGGTTGGGGACCTCGTGCTTGGATCGGGCACTGGACGTTCGAAGAAGGCGGCCGAGCAGGCAGCGGCCGCCCAAGCATTGAAGGAGTGGAATCGTGCCTGAACTTCCCGAAGTTGAGACCCTGCGAGGAGACCTGTCGAAGGAAGTGGTCGGCAAGAAGGTGAAGGCCTGTGCCGTGACCAACGGTCGTGCGGTGCGTCGACACAAGAACGCCAAGGCATTCCGAGACCTCATCGAGGGGCGCACCTTGAAGAGCGTCGACCGCCTCGGCAAGTACCTGCTCATCGGCCTCGACGACGGCAACACCTTGGTCATCCACCTCGGGATGTCGGGTCAATTGCATCGAGCGAAGACCCCAAAGACTCCGAAGATTAAGCACACGCACGTGACGTTCACCTTCACCCAAGGCGGCGAACTGTGGTTCGTCGACCCCCGCACGTTCGGTGAGCTCTTCGTCTCGGTCGTCCCCTCAGCGGAGGACCAAGCGGCGACCCACGTCGCCGAATCGGTCGTCAACCCTGAAGCCCGAGCACTTCGTCGCCGGATTCCGGAGTTGGCAGAGCTCGGGTGCGATCCCGTTGAGTCGATGCTGACCTGGGAGCAATTCGGATTCTTCCTCCACCGAAAGCAAGTGCAACTCAAGGCCTTCCTCATGGACCAGCACATGGTCTGCGGTATTGGCAACGTCTACTCCGACGAGATCATGTTCGCGGCTGGGCTGCGCTACGACCGCCTCACCTCGAGCTTGTCGACGACGGAAGTTCGCCGCCTCTACCGCGCAACCGTTGAGATCTTGGCCGAAGCCATCAAGCACCGTGGCTCATCCTTGGCCGATGAGCAGTATCGGGACTTGGAGGGCAAGACGGGCAACTACAGCCAATTCCACGAGGTCTACGACCGAGCTGGGCTGGCCTGTCGTCGGTGTCGAAACACCATCACCAAGGTGAAGTGGAAGGATCGCACCACCTACCTCTGCGAGCACTGCCAGATTTGACGAGAACCCGGCGGTGAAGCCGGTTGGCCCTACTTGGTAGGGTGCTCCCGTGTTCTTGCGCTCGCTCACCATGCGGGGATTCAAGTCCTTCGCCGATCCCACCGTCCTCGAGTTCGAGCCGGGGGTGACCGTTGTCGTGGGCCCCAATGGTTCTGGAAAGTCCAACGTCGTCGATGCCGTGACCTGGGTGCTCGGCGCCCAAGGACCTCGGCAGCTCCGCAGTGCGAAGATGGAAGACGTCATCTTCGCTGGGACCGCATCTCGACCAGCGCTCGGCCGCGCTGAGGTCAGCCTCACGATCGACAACGCCACTGGCGACTTGGCCATTGACACCGCTGAAGTGACGATCACGAGAACCCTGTTCCGCAACGGCGATTCTGAGTACGCCCTCAACGGCACACCGTGTCGCCTGCTCGACATCCAAGAACTCCTCTCTGATACCGGCATTGGTCGCTCGCAGCACATGATCATCGGCCAAGGTCAACTCGACGCCGTGCTGCAGGCTCGGCCCGAAGAGCGCCGAGCCATCATTGAAGAAGCCGCCGGCGTCTTGAAGCACCGTCGACGTCGAGAGCGCGCCGAGCGTCGCCTCGCCCAGACCCAGGAAAATCTCGAACGGCTCGGCGATCTCGTCCGAGAAGTCCGCCGTCAGATGCGCCCACTTGAGCGCCAAGCTCACGCAGCACGCAACCACGCTGGACTCGCGGCGGATCTGCGTGAAGTCCGGATCTTCGTTGCCGGGCAAGAACTCGCCGAGCTCACCAGTCGTCGCGATGCCGCTGAGGTTGCGGCACAAGCGATTGCGACCGAGGCCGAGACGCTCCGCCAAGAAATTGCCGCGCTCGACACCGAGGCCGCCAGCGCCGCTGCCGAGTTGTCATCTCGACGAGAAGAAGATCTCGCCAGTCTCTTGGCGTCCATTCAGGGACTCGCTGCCCGAGCGCGTGGCACCATCTCGCTCCTCGTGGAACGCCACCGTGCCGTGCTCGTCGCCCTCGATGCCAACGCTGATGTCGACGTGGTTTCGAACCTTGAGACCGAAGCCGCCCGAATCACTGAAGATCTCGAGCGGTTGGTGATCGACCGAGCAGCGATCGAACCCGAAGAACGCGAGGTCATCTCGGCGGATGCGGATCTCGTCCAAGCCGAAGCAGGCATTGGCCGAGAAGATGCGCAAGCAACGCTTCGGGCGGCGACCGCCGCCCATGCCGCAGCGCGGGCCAAAGTAGAAGAAGCACAGCGCCTCGTGGCTGAGCGCACCCGCGCGGTCGGCCTCGCTCAGTCCCGAGTGAGTGCCGCAGAATCTCGAGTGGCCAAGCGGATCGAAGCCGATGAGCTCCTCGCCACCCAACTCGACGAGGCTCGCCGCCGTGCCGGTGAAACCACTGCGGCCGCCGATGCCGCAACTGCTGCTCTCGAGATGGCAGAGCGGCGACTGACGTCGGCTGAAGCAGCGCTCCAGGCAGCTTCGGATCGCAGCCACCGAAGTGCTGCTCGGCACGAAGCCTTGGCGAAGTCGCTCGATGATCTCGAAGGTTCAGCCGGACGTGCCGCGCTCGAAGGCCTCGCTGGTGTCGTGGGGGCCCTCGTTGATCTCGTTGAAATCGACGAGGGTTGGGAGCGTGCCATCGAGGCGGCTGCCGGCGCCGCGGTTGGCGCCATGGTGGTCGATGGGCGAGACGCTGCCCGCAGCGCGCTCCAACGGCTTCGCGAGCAAGGCGCTGCTGGACTCGTCCTCGCACCGGGTGCGGTCACCCAGCCATTTGACACCTTGCCCACCAAGGCTGCGCCGCTGCGCACGAGGATTCGTCCACGTCGAGGTACGAGTTCCGAGGTCGAGCGCGTCCTCGACACTGTGTTCGCTCGGGCCGTCCTCGTTGAGGCGATCGAAGATGCCATGGAGCTCTCGCTCGATCGTCCAGACCTCGTCGTCGTCACCATGAGCGGTGACCGGTTCTCCACATCTGGATGGCGCGTCCAATCAACGACGGGTGTGGTGACGCGTGCAGCGGTTGAGGCGGCTGCGCAGACTGCAGACGATGATCGGGCTGCAGCGACGAGCGCCAGCCTCGTGGCCAATGACGCTCGGGATCAAGCATCGACGGCACGAACGACCCACGCTGAGGCAACTCGGAGCGCTGACCGATCGGCGGCACAGATCGAGGGACTCCAACGCCAGATCGCCGCGGCGCACACTGAACGCGTCGAAGCCGACGCTGGCCTCGTTGCCGCCCGAGAAGAACTCGTCGAGGCCCAAGCAGCAGCGGACGAGGCTTCAGCCACGATCTCGGGGAGCGAGAGCGGTGATGATGCTCACGAGGCCGCCATCGCCGCAGCTCGAGAGGAACTCGCAGCCGCTGATGCTCGAGCGGCGAGCGCTGCAGAGCTCCGCAGCGACGTCGATCGTCGACGACGGGCCTTGGCGGTTGCCAAGGCGGCCATTGATGAGCGCCAACGCGTCCTCGAGCGCCGACGCGCCGAGATCGAGCGCCGACTCGAAGGCCATGCTGCCGAGCGAGAAGAGGCCGCTGCTCGTCGTCAGCACTTAGACGCCACCGGGCGGGCACTGCTGACCCTCAAAGATCGCGTGATCGTCGAGCGTGATCGCCTCGACGGCCTCGTTACCTCGCTCACTGAGGCGTATCAAACCCAACTCCAAGCGGTTCGCGCTGGTGGCGCACGCTTGGAAGTGCTCCGTCAACGCCGTGCTGATCTCGAACGGCGGAGCACAGATCTCGGCACACGCCAGCGTTCTACGGAGGTGGATGCGGCAGAAGTCGCGCTCCGGTTGAGCACGCTTGGGGAGCTGATCGAGCGTGAGCTTGGCGCGAGTGCAGCTGAAGTGCTGAGCGCAACCTGCCCGGAACTCCCCGACGGCGTGAGTGCCACGAGCCACGCGGCGAACTTGGCGGCCAAGCTCCAAGGCCTTGGTCCGATCAACCCCTTGGCCCTCGAAGAACTCGCTGCCTTGGAAGAGCGTCACCGTGAGCTCGACGAACAGGTGAGCGATGTGCGGTCAGCCCGTCGTGACCTCCAGCAGGTGATTGGCGACCTCGACGAGGAGATCGTCACGAGTTTCGCCTCGGCCTACGCGGATGTGAACGAGCACTTCTCCACCCTGGTGGCCATGCTGTTCCCCGGCGGCACGGGTCGACTCTCGCTCGTCGATCCCGATGACCTCCTCAATACCGGTGTCGAGATTGAGGTTCGGCCCGCTGGTCGCAACGTGCGCCGGGTGTCGCTCCTCTCTGGTGGTGAGCGGTCAATGGCCGCCCTGGCGTTCAGCTTTGCCGTCTTCCGGAGCCGACCGTCACCCTTCTACCTCATGGACGAAGTCGAAGCAGCACTCGACGACGTCAACCTGCACCGCTTCCTCGGCCTCATTGACGAGTTCCGTGAAGAGGCCCAGCTCATCGTGGTCAGCCACCAGAAGCGGACGATGGAATCCGGCGATGCCCTCTACGGCGTCACGATGGCCCCTGGGGGATCGAGCCAGGTCGTGAGCCAGCGCGTCGTTCGGACTCGACCGGATGCTCAAGCGGAGGACCCGAGGTAGTGGTCACCGTCCTCATCATCATCGGCATCGTCGTGGTGCTGGCTGGAGCGGGCGTCGTCGTCGCCAAGCGTCGCTCCTCGCCAGCACTCGGCGCTGGAACCCCGGCTCCGCAGCGCATCGAGCAGGCGGCTGTCGCACCAGTGGTGCTCAACGCCACCACCGATGCAGTCCCCGCCGACGTGGCCGTGGCGGAGGATGCACCGGTTGCCCCTGTCGTGGCGCCAGCGGACGAGGTTGCCGAGAGCACGCCCCCTTCGGTCGGTGCCGCTAGTGCCAAGAGCCGTGGCATCTTCGCTGGGCTGCGTGCTGCTCGACGCCTGAAAGCCATCGAGCCGTCCACCTGGGATGAACTCGAATCCTCGCTCCTACGTGGCGATGTCGGCGTGACGACGACGACTCGACTGCTCGAGACCTTGCGGGCAGAGGTGGCCGCCGGCACAGTGACCGACGGATCCGGCCTCCTCGAGCGCCTCCGCATCCTGCTCATTGCGACCCTCTCGCAGGTCGAGCGTCCCGAGCACGGCGAACTGTCGCTCGAGGTTGCGGCGGGTCGAGTGCCCGTGTGGCTCCTCGTCGGCGTCAACGGGGTCGGCAAGACGACCACGATCGGCAAGTTGGCGTACCGGGCAGGTGGTGAGGGGAAGAAGGTGCTCCTCGCCGCTGGCGATACCTTCCGGGCCGCAGCCGGCGAGCAGCTGGCCACGTGGGGCGCACGCAGCGAGGTTGACGTCGTGCTGGGTGCCGCTGGCGCAGATCCGAGCGCCGTGATCTTCGACGCCGTCCAGCGAGCAGGTGCCCGGGGCTTCGACGTGGTCATCGCCGACACTGCTGGCCGACTCCACAACAAGGTCAACCTCGTCGAGGAACTGAAGAAGATCCGACGGGTGGCGGACCGTGAGCCCGGACAGGTCACCGAAGTCCTCCTCGTGATCGACGCCACGACTGGGCAGAATGCCCTCCAGCAAGCGCGCCAATTCACCGAGGCAGTTTCGGTGACCGGCATCGTGCTCTCGAAGTTCGATGGCTCAGCCAGAGGCGGCGTGGTGGTGGCGATCGAGGCTGAACTGAAGATCCCGGTTCGCTTCCTCGGTGTTGGTGAACACGCCAGTGACCTCATCGCCTTCGAGCCCATCGCCTTCGTCGATGCGTTGCTCGCTGATGACCCGGTAGCCTGACCGAGATGTTCGACGCCCTCTCCGATCGCCTCGAGCGAATTGGCGGCCGCCTCAGAAGTCGCGGTCGCATCACCCCTGCCGACCTCGCCGAAGCGTTGAGCGAGATCCGCACCGCACTCCTCGAGGCGGACGTCGAACTCAGCGTCGCTCGAGCGTTCTGTGACAACGTCGCTGCTCGGTGCTCGGTTGAGGCGCTGTCGAAGAGCCTGACGCCGGGGCAGCAGGTCGTCAAGGCGGTCCACGAAGAACTCATTGCAGTCCTCGGCGGCGAGACCCTCAAGATCTCCTACTCCTCTCGACCCCCGACGGTGATCTTGCTGGCTGGTCTCCAAGGTGCCGGTAAGACGACGACGGCGGCGAAGCTCGCGCAGTGGTTCAAGGCGCAGGGTCGCAACCCGCTGCTCGTGGCCGCCGACCTCCAGCGCCCTGCGGCCATCGAGCAACTCCGCATCTTGGCCGAACAGGCCGGCGTGGCGTTCTCCTCGTCAGGGACCGACCCCGTCGACGTCGCTCGACACGGTGTGGAAGAGGGGTTCCGGCTCGGGCGCGACGTGGTAATTCTCGACACCGCTGGTCGACTGTCGATCGACCAAGCGCTCATGGCTGAAGTTGCCGCCATCTCGGCAGCGACGTCGCCGCACTACACCTTCCTCGTCATCGACGCCATGACTGGCCAAGATGCGGTGCACACGGCGAAGGCCTTCGACGAGACCTTGGCGCTCGACGGTGTCGTGCTGACGAAGCTCGACGGTGATGCTCGCGGCGGTGCTGCCCTCTCGGTGAAGTACGTCCTCGGAAAGCCCATCGCCTTCGCTTCAACCGGTGAGAAACTCGGCGACCTCGACCTCTTCCACCCGGATCGGATGGCCGATCGAATCCTCGGCATGGGCGATGTGCTCAGTCTCATTGAGCAGGCCGAGCGCACCATCGACACCGAACAAGCCGCCCAGTCGGCTGCTCGGATGCTCGAGGGGACCTTCACCTTCGACGACTTCTTGGACCAGATGAACCAGGTCAAGAAGATGGGTTCAATCGGCGGGCTCATGAAGCTCATGCCGGGCATGAGCAAGCAGATGCGGGACGCTGCGAGTCAGATCGACGACGGCGAGATTGCCCGCATTGAGGGCATGGTGCACTCGATGACCAAGGCCGAACGGCAGAACCCAGACCTCATCGACCGGAGTCGCCAAGCCCGGATCGCTCGGGGATCGGGTCGAAGCGTCGCTGATGTGGCGCAGCTCATCAAGCAGTTCAAGCAGATGTCGAAGATGATGAAGGGCCTCGGAGCGGGGAAGATGACGTCGATCCCTGGCCTCGGTGGTGGCTTGAGCGGCGCTCGTCAGATGGCGCAGTTGGCGAAATCCGATCCAGCGCAGCTCCAGCAGCTGCTCGGCCAAGCTGGCGGCGGTGGCCTCCCTTCGGCACCGTGGGCGCCCAAGGCCCCTGGTGTTGGTGGGGGAGCAGGGTCGAAGAACAAGAAGAAGAAGGGCGGTCGGGTGACCCCGCCCAAGGGTCGGTGACCGAGCGGTCTCAGACCGAGTAGCATGGAGTACCCGCAGTCCACGGTCGTGGATCGCGATGATGAGGTGCCACCCGGCACCGGTTTGAAGGGACGACAGTCGTGGCAGTCAAGCTTCGCCTCGTGCGGATGGGTAAGAAGAAGCAACCGACCTACCGAGTGGTCGCGGCCGACAGCCGTTCACCTCGTGACGGCCGGTTCCTCGAGATCCTCGGGACCTACGCTCCCCGCGGAGCCTCCAAGGCTGACCCAGAGACCATCGTCAAGATCGACAACACGCTTGCGCTCAAGTGGCTGCAGCAAGGCGCGCAACCCACCGAGCGCGTGGAGAAGTTGCTCAAGGTTTCTGGCGCATGGGACGAGTTCACGGCGGCGAAGTCGAAGTGAGTGAGTACGAAGACGGCGACATCAACGTGGTTGACGACGACGACTTCGCAGAAGAAGGCGACGACATGGTCGACGCTGGTGCTGCCGACGTCCCTGTTGCCGTGACCACCTACCTCGCCAAGGCACTCGCCGACTCACCCGATGAGGTCGAAGTCATGGCCTCGAGCCGTGGCGATGGCGTGAAGATCAGCGTGACCGTCGCACAGGGCGACATGGGCCGAGTGATCGGCCGCCGTGGCCGCACGGCACAAGCACTGCGTACCCTCGTGGCTGCAGCTGGGGCCAAGGCTGGCATTGCGACCAACGTCGACATCGTCGACGTCTGAGCACATGACAGAGGAGGGAACACTCCTCGACGTCGGCGTCGTCACGAAGGCCCATGGCCTTCGTGGTGAGGTGATCGTGACCTCATGGACGGATTTGCCGTCCCGTTTCGCGGGTGGCTCGGTCCTCCAATCAGCTCGTGGACCGTTGACGGTGGTTACTGCGAAACCCCACAGTGGCGCACTGCGCGTCCAATTCGATGGTGTGCAGTCGAGAGACGACGCTGAGCGCCTGCGCGGCACCGTGCTCCAGGCCGAGCCCATCGAGAGCGATGACGTGGTGTTCATCCACGAGCTCATCGGTGCGGCAGTGCGCACTGTGACCGGTGACGACCTCGGAACGGTGAAGGCCGTGGAGGCCAATCCAGCATCGGACCTCTTGGTGACCACCAGCGGCCATCTCATCCCCATGGTCTTCATGACGGAGCACATTGCGGGCACCGCAATCACCGTCGACATCCCTGACGGCCTCTTGGATCTGTAGTGCGCATCGACGTCTTCACCTTGTTTCCTGACGTGGTGGAGGCCTACGCCGCGACCTCAATCCTCGGGCGAGCTCGAGAGAACGGCACGCTGTCGTTCTGTGCCCACGACCTTCGAAGTGGTGCCACCGATGCTCGTCGAACGGTCGACGACGCTCCGTTCGGAGGAGGGGCGGGCATGGTGCTGAAGCCCGAGCCGGTCTTCGCGGCGGTTGAAGCTGTCGAAGCGACCGGCATCATGCACCGTCCGCTGTTCTTCATGAGCCCATCGGGACGTCCGTTCACCCAGGCCGTTGCGCGAGAGCTGTCGCTGCTCGACGGGTTCTCGCTCCTCTGTGGCCGCTACGAAGGTGCCGACGAGCGCATCGTGACCGAGCTCTGCGACGGTGAACTTTCCGTGGGTGACGTGGTGCTCGCTGGTGGGGAGTTGGCGGCACTCGTCGTCACCGAAGCCGTGACGCGTCTCGTGCCTGGAGCGCTCGGCAATGAGGCATCCGCTGCCGATGAGAGCTTCAGCGATGGATTACTCGAGTATCCCCAGTACACGAGGCCCTCGGAGTTTCGGGGTCTCCTAGTCCCTGAGATCCTCCGATCGGGCGACCATGGCAAGGTCGAGCAGTGGCGACGAGCGATGGCGCTCCAGCGCACGCTCGAGCGACGTCCTGATCTGATTGCGGCCCGCGGCGGGCTGAGCGACGCTGACCGGGCTCTCCTCGCCACGCTGCAGGTCAACGAGGGTGGCAAAACCGGCTAGCATGGCAAGTCCGGTACCACCTGGAGAGACCTGCCATGCATCTGACCGAAGCCGTTGACCACGACTCCATGAAGTCTGACATCCCTGCATTCCGCCCTGGAGACACCGTCAAGGTGCACGTGCGAGTGATCGAGGGAAGCCGTGAGCGCATCCAGGTGTTCCAAGGCGTGGTCATCCGCCGCCAGAACGGTGGCATCTCGGAGACCTTCACCGTTCGCAAGGTGAGCTTCGGCGTGGGTGTCGAGCGGACCTTCCCGCTGCACGCCCCGACGATTGCCAAGATTGAAGTGGACTCCTACGGTGATGTCCGTCGAGCCAAGCTCTACTACCTCCGCGATCTGCACGGCAAGGCTGCCAAGATCAAGGAGCGCCGCGTCGCTCGCGACTAAGCGAGTGCGACCGAGGCGCGGTCGAGGTTTCCGATGAGTGACGAAGATCTCGAGCGCTACGAAGACGCCATTGAGTTGGCGCTGGTCCAAGAGTACAAGGCCGTGCTGCCGATGTTCTCCTACGTGGTGGAAACTGAGCGCCGGTTCTACTTGGCCAATGCCGTTGAAACCACGGTACGTAGCGACACGATTCCCGCATCAGTCCACGTCAAGCTCACTGATTGCTGGGTCTGGGATATGTACCGCCCGGCGCGCTTCGTCCCGGCCGTGGAGATCATCACCTTCAACGACGTGAACGTCGAGAAGCTTCCGGTGAGCGAGCTCTGACCATGGCCGGAACGATCCTCGTCCACGATGCCGATGGAATCCGGACGATCACCATCGTTGCGCCTCAAGCCAAGAACGCCCTGACTCGAGCGATGTTCGCCCAGCTCACTGAGGCTCTCCACAGTGCTGGGGCTGCCCGAGCGGTGGTCCTCACTGGTGCGGACGGGAACTTCTGCACCGGCGCTGACCTCGCTGACCCAGATGGTGCTGGAACGGGTGATCCGCTCACCTACATGGATGAACTCTCCAATGCTGCCCGAGCGCTCGAGGCGATCGAGGTCCCAACCATCGCCCTCGTTGAAGGACTCTGCGTCGGCGCCGGCATGAGTTTGGCGATGGGGTGCGACCTCGTCGTCGCGTCATCGAGCGCTCGGTTCTGCATGATCTTCGCTCGGAGAGGGCTCTCGATTGACCTCGGTGGGTCGACCTTTCTCGTGCGGAGGGTCGGCGTGGCGAAGGCCCGAGAGCTGTGTCTTCGCGCCACGATGGTTCCCGCCGATGAGGCGCTCCGCATTGGTCTGTGCACGACCGTCTTCGACGATGCCGTCTTCCACCACGAGGCTGGGCAGATTGTGCGTGAGATGGGTCACGGGCCAACGCTGGCGTTCACCGCTATCAAGGAGCTGACCGCCCGAGCAGCATTCGAGGACTTCGAGGCCGTCGTGCACGCTGAATGCGTGGCCCAGGTCCGGGGATTCGGTAGCCACGATGTCGCAGAGGCCATCTCGGCGTTCTTCGAGAAGCGAACCCCCAACTTCGAGGGGCGATGACCAGCCCCTCGTGGCCCGGCGGGCTCTGCATTGTCGACGACGCCCTCGATGCCACCACGGCAGCGGGAGCAGTGGCGAGGGTGGCAGCCCCGCTGATGGTGGTCGTCGACCCGATTGGGGGACGACCGTTGCCGGTGGCAGCCCGCGACCTCACCACGCTCGACCACCTGAGTGGTGGGCAGCTCTCCGTTGCACTCCTCGTCACCGGTGAGAGCGACCCACAGGTGCTCCGAGACGCCGTCGGGCTCCTGCGCTCCATGTGGGGTCTGGAAACCTCATCGTTCGTGAGTGCGACGTGGACGCTCGACGCCGCGCCGAATCGCCCGCTTCCGCTGCAGCTCGGTGGTCCGGGGCTCAGATGGTGGTTGGCAGATGACGGTGCACGAGCGGTGCTCGACGAGGTTGCGGATCTCGGCCTCGACTCCGGTCTCCTCAACGAAATGACGGTCCTCCCTGCATCGCAGGTCATTGCGCTGCTGCGCACCGAGGTCGTTGGCACTGAGGGAGAATGACCGGGTGACCGAGTCGCCACCTTCACCTGTGCCGAGTACCGCCGTCCGGGGTCGGCACCTTCCGGCACTCGACGGTCTCCGAGCACTGGCGGTGCTGTCGGTGATGGCCTACCACCTCGGGTGGAACGCCATGAGCGGTGGCTACCTCGGCGTCGACCTGTTCTTCGTCCTCTCGGGCTTCCTCATCACCTCGCTGCTCGTCGAAGAGCGCTTGACGACGGGCCGACTCGGCCTGACGGCCTTCTGGGCCCGGCGAGCCCGGCGCCTTCTCCCAGCGGCGCTCGCAATGCTGGTGGCGGTCTCGGTCGCGATCGTCATCGTTCAGCGCACGGGGAACGGCTCTCCCGATCTCGCCATTGATCACGTGGCGTTCCTCGGGGACGGACTGGCCACGCTGTTCTACGTTGCCAACTGGCACGCGATCTTCACCCACCAGAGCTACTTCCAAGCATTCTTGGCGGCATCGCCCATCAAACACACCTGGAGTTTGGCGATTGAGGAGCAGTTCTACCTCGTGTGGCCACTGGTGATGGTGCTCGTGATGAAGCGCTCGTCGTGGCGCCGAGCGGGTCTGTTCCTCACGGTGACGCTCGGCGTCGGGTCATCGGTGCTGATGGTGGCCCTCTTCCATGCCGGCGTCAGCGCCACCGACCTCTACTACAACACCTTCACGCGGCTCTTCGATCTCGGACTCGGGGCGGCGGCGGCCTTCGTGACGGCGATGCGTCCGACAGTTCCCCCTGCGCTCCAGCGCCGCCTCGACGTGGTGGGTGTGGTCGCAGCGCTGGTGCTCGGCGGCTTCTGGTGGAAGGGGGGAATGGGCGGTATCGACGGGCTGCCTCGGGCCTTCATGTTCAACGGTGGCTTCCTCCTCTGCGCCGTGCTCGCGGTGGCAATCGTGCTGAGCGTTCGGGGGGATGGGGCCAAGGGCCTGGCGGTGGTGCTGCGGTGGCGACCACTCGTGTGGGTGGGCACCATCTCCTACGGGCTCTACCTCTGGCACTGGCCGATCGACGTGCTGCTGACGCCCCATCGAGCGGGGTTCTCCGGCATCGGGCTCGATGCCGTGAAGGTTGCGCTCAGCTTCGCGGTGGCGACGATTTCCTACTACGCCCTCGAGCGGCCACTCCGGAAGATGGCCTACCCCCGTTGGGCTCGCCCGATTGTGGTGCCCGTGGCAATGGCCGCCACGGCCGCCATCATCGTGGTGAGCGCGAACCTGGCCATCATCCCGGTGGGCTCGACCCCGCCAACGGCTCCGGTGCTCCCCGATGCCTACGGCATCATCACCGGGTCGGGGCAGTGGCAGGGCACGCCGCGTCCGCTCACCCATCCCCTTTCTGCGACCACGCCGCTCAAGGTGCTCATCGTCGGGGACTCGGTGATGTACTCCGCAGAGTTCCCGCTCGTCCGCGGGCTCCGGTCGACGCTCGAGGGTCAGGCCTACGCCAAGGCGTTCCCCGGATGGGGGCTGACGACCTCGAAGAACTGGCGGAGCCAGTTGGCCACCGTGCTGGCCAAGCGTCACCCTGACCTCGTCGTTGGCATGTGGGGCTGGGACAACAAGGTCGCTCACGATCAGCCCGCGGCGTATGGGCGGCTCCTCCAGTCCTTCGTCGACGCGGCCACGCTCGGGCCGAATGGTGCTCGGGCGGTGCTGTTCCTCGAGTACCCAACGACTGGCGGCCTGCAGTGGGCGAGTGGGTCTGCAGCGAGCGAGGTCCTCGGCCTGACCGGAGGTATTGAGGCGTTCAAGTCGATCGCCCTCTCGGTGGTGGCGCACTCTGGACGTCGCGCCGCCTACCTCGATACCGCTGGTTCGGTGCTCATGTTCGGCAAGTACACGACGTGGTTGGCGCCGAGCGACCACCAAGACGCACCAATGTCGCAGTGGGTCCGCATCCGATCCGTCGACACGATCCACCTCTGCCAGCCCGGAGCGGTCGACTACTCGGCAGCAGTCCTCCAAGATCTCCACCTCCTCTACGGACTCCCTGCACCGCAGGGGAATTGGTACGCCGGCCGGTGGGTGCGTGATCCTCGCTACCACCGGGGCCTCATCAACTGTCCGAACGACCACCCACCCGCCACCGCGTGACCGGAGCGGGCGAGTCTGTCCGCTACCGTCTTCTCCGGAACGTCAACGAGGCATTCGATCGTTCGTGGGCTGCGCAGGAGCGCAACCGCGTGCAGCAGTCAAGAGAGAGGAATGGCGATGGCCACTCGAGTGGAATCGGACACGATGGGCGAGATTGAGGTCGACGCCTCACGGTACTGGGGTGCCCAGACTGAGCGCAGCCTCCACCACTTCGCCATTGCCCACGACACCATGCCACCGGCGCTCATCCGGGCCTTCGGCATCTTGAAGTTGGCCTCCGCCCAGGTGAACGCCGACCTCGGCAAGCTGAGTGCAGAGAAGGCTGACTTGATCGTGGCTGCTGCTCGTGAGGTGATGGAGGGCAAGCTCGCCACCGAATTCCCCCTCCGCATCTGGCAGACCGGTTCGGGCACCCAGACCAACATGAACGTGAACGAGGTCATCTCGAACCGTGCCATTGAGATGGCCGGTGGGGTCCTCGGATCGAAGACGCCGGTCCACCCCAACGACGACGTCAACATGAGCCAGTCGAGCAACGACACGTTCCCAACGGCCATGCACATTGCAGCGGTGGAGCAGGTCACCCACCGCCTCATCCCCTCGGTGCGAGCCCTCCGTGATGCGCTGTCCGAGAAGGCCGAGGCCTACGCCGACATCGTCAAGATCGGCCGGACACACCTCATGGACGCTGTGCCGCTCACCTTGGGGCAGGAGTTCTCCGGCTACGTCGCCCAGCTCGACGCCGATCTCGTGCGCTTGCAGCAATCCCTCGACGGCGTCTACGAGTTGGCTGCTGGCGGCACAGCTGTCGGCACCGGGCTCAACACCCACCCTGAGTTCGGTGAGCGGGTGGCCTCGGCCATTGCGTCGCTGACCGGTCTCTCCTTCATCACCGCTCCGAATAAGTTCGCGGCCCTCGCCGCCCACGACGCCCTCGTCTACTCCCACGGTGCCATCAAGACCTTGGCGGTGTCGATGGCCAAGATCGCCGATGACCTGCGGTGGCTGGGCTCGGGACCACGCTCGGGTCTCGGCGAGCTGCGCCTGCCCGAGAATGAGCCGGGCAGCTCCATCATGCCGGGCAAGGTGAACCCCACTCAGTCCGAAGCGATGATCATGGTGTCGATTCAGGTGCTCGGCAACGACACCGCGGTGTCGATTGCTGGCTCGCGCGGCAACCTCGAGCTGAACGTCTGCAAGCCGGTGCTGATCTTCAACTACCTGCACTCGGTCGAACTCTTGGCCGATGCCTGTGACCGCTTCACGGAGTTCTGCGTGGTTGGGTTGGAGCCAGACCTCGCCCAGATCGACCGGCACCTCACCAACTCGCTCATGCTCGTCACTGCGCTGAATCCCCTCATTGGTTACGACAAGGCTGCCCAGGTAGCCAAGAAAGCCCACAAGGAAGGCACGACGCTGAAGGATGCCTGCATGGAACTCGGGTTCTTGACCTCCGAGGCCTTCGACGAAGCGGTGAACCCCGCTGAGATGACCCACCCGTGAGCAGTCGCCCGCCGGCGCTCAGCGATGCGGCAGTGCGCGATGTGCTCGGCCACCTCGGTGACCGGTGGTCGCTCGTGAATCGTGACGGCAAGGCGTCGCTCGCTGCGACGTTCCGGTTCGCCGTCCCTCGAGCAGCGGAGGACTTCGTCGTCGATGCCTTCGGTGCGATCGATGCCCTCGACCACCATCCCGTCATCGAGATCGCCTACACCACGGTCACGGTTGCGACCTCGACGCACGAGCCTCTCGGCATCACGCAACTCGACCTCGATCTCGCAGCAGCCGTCAGCGATCTCGCCGAGCGCCACGGAGCACTCGGGAGCTAGTCGACGAGCAGCAGATCCTGCAAGGCCGCAATGTGGTCGTCGGTGACCCCCGCATGGTGGGCGAATCCCAGCACCGAGCCGTGGTGTTCGGCGAGGTAGTCGAGGAACCCCTCAATGGAACTGGCGTAGGCGGCGAACATGTCGTCAGCGGCCATGATCATCTCCCGAGCGCTCGGGTAGCGCGTGGCTAAGCGCTCGCGGAGATGCATCATCGCATCGTGACTGAGGGTGTAGTCAGCGACGACGACCTCACGGGGGCAGCCGAGCACGGAGAGCAGGAGCGCTGCGGTCACTCCCGTGCGGTCCTTGC
>Ga0007805_1000028_pt1 | contig 48049 bp, 101 predicted proteins | sample CryBogCBE24Aug09_FD_71231 | JGI IMG/M metagenome (GOLD analysis project Ga0007805, IMG submission 71231) | Freshwater microbial communities from Crystal Bog, Wisconsin, USA - CBE24Aug09 | ecosystem: Environmental > Aquatic > Freshwater > Lake | place: Crystal Bog, Wisconsin, USA | collected... | reverse complement strand
ATATATTAGGAATGAATTTTGTAGGTGGCAAATACAAATTAAAGGAAGCCGAAGAACATGATGATAGATACACCTTTTCATTTCAAGACAAAAGGACTAATTGGGCAATCATTCATATACATAGAGAACCAAAATGGGATAGTGACCATAATAGAAATATGTATAGAGTTGATAATGGAGCAGGTCTTGACCATTGGGTATCTGCCGATTGGTTTGGTGATATTAAAAATGCCAAATGGACATTTAATGAAGCATTAAAAGATTTATAGTATGAGAAAGAAAATAATATTCATAGATGTAGACGGGCCATTAGCTTGGGGAACATGGATGGATGGTAAGGTTAAGATAAACGAAAACACATCGGCGGAGTTTACAATACCTTACGCTTGGGATAGGGCAGATTGTGAAGCATTAGCTGAGATATGTGATAAAACAAATGCTGAGTTAGTGTTAAGTTCTGATTGGAAAATGCATTACACACTAAAACAAATGAGTGACATTTTAATTGAGTATGGTATCTATGCAAAACTTATTGATACCACAACCCATATGAATACCAGACAAATGGGGATATGGAATAAAATGAGTAGTCCATCATTAGAGTTTGAAAGAGCACATCAGATTGTAAAATGGGCTAAGGATAATAAGATTAGTAACTGGATTGCAATTGATGATATGAGATTAAGTGCTGAGTTCAAATGGATGAATGCTCGTATTCCAATGTGGAGGCATGTTCAAGTTGATGGTGATTTCGGATATGGTGGTAGGCTAAGAGATAAGGTTGATGAATGTATTAAGAAACTAAACAAATAAGTTATGAGAAAGTTAAAATATATAGTAGAGGATTTCTATTGGTTAAAAGCATTGAACTCACCATTCAAACCATTCAGTATAAAAACATATTGTGGTAAAACAAAAGTAGGTGTGCCTTATTTCCTACCAAGAGTGTGGGTTAAGGATAAGGAGAGGCCAGGTTGGAAAACATCTCGTCCACAAAAGTTTGGATTTAGTTATTGTAGTTTAGGTTGGAAAACAAAATGGACTGATTGTGATTATAGATACGAATGGGGTCCTGTATTATCATTTGTATTCTTTGGTTATCAAATTGCTGTTATGGTAGGTTTTAGGGATAGAAATGCAGTTGACCATTATTGGGAAGCATGGTTATTCTATGAAAACAATACCGATAAAACTAAATCAAAGCAAGAACGGGTAGAACAATGTAGAGACGAATTTCCAATGGTATGGACAAAGAGTAGTGTTAATGGTAAAGAAACAATTGATTACTACGATATAGTATTAAAAGAAAAATATAAATAATGAAAAATCCAAAGTTTGTATTGAATAGAATTATCAATGCATTTATCAATGGTTATTATGGTAGGACACCACACTATTGGGAAAGGGGTAGATATAATAAAGCATATAGATTGCATACTAAAGGTAGTAAGATGAGTAAACGAATTAAAATTAAATTAAATGAATAAGTTATTATTAGGTATATTGTATGGATTGGTAGCACAAGTTCTTACCTTTCTACAATTGCAGGGTGGAATTAAATATCATTGGAATCAAAAATATCCTATCTTAATTTTAGCAGCATCTATACCAATTAGTTTTATATTCATTAAATCGGTTGGTTGTATGGTAGAATATAGTAATGGTGGTTTATGGTTATCTAGGTTGGTAGGGTTTGTGGTAGGTGTATTTGTATTCAGTATATTAAGTAGTGTCCTATTCAAAGAGCCTATCACCACTAAAACCATTGTGTGTTTAGTATTAGCATTCACAATTTTATTAATTCAAATATTTGTAAAAGGTTAATTATGAAAAATATATTATTAGGATTTTTATTAGTTGGTTTATTTAGTTGTTCTAAAACTGCACCAAATGTTGTAGTGACAAATTCAACTACAAATAAAGTAAATTTACCATTAACACCATTGAGTTATTATGGTAAAACATCATATGAGTTAAAAAATCCACAACAAGGATTTGTGAATATAGATTCAATTAGAAATGTATTGGGAGTTTTAAATGTTGGTAGATGGAATGGATATAATAATTTAGGATATACCTATATTGATATTAATAATGATGGTAGAGAAGATATATTTTATCCAATTCAATCGGATAACCCTAATACACTTATTAAACCTGAAGTATTTATCAATACACCACATGGTTATGTATTAGATAATTCAATGTTACCGGATGATTATGTTGGAGCATTAGATACACGTAAAACTATCGTTGGAGATTTTAATAATGATTCATTACCTGATTTGTTTGTAAGTAATACAAATTATGATGGTGGAACAACCAATAATGCAACTCCTGTATTTTTACTATCCCAAAAAGGCAAAACTAAATACAAATTAGTTATAGTACCTGAATTAGTAAATACGGGTGGTTTTCACTCGGTATCTAGTGGTGATTTAAATGGTGATGGTAAACTTGATTTAATATTAGTTGGACAAGGTTTACCAAAAATATTATATAATAATGGTGATGAAACTTTTAATTTCACAACATTTAATATTCCTAATTATAATGGGTATATAACAACTGAAATTATAGATGTAGATAAGGATGGTAAAAACGATATTATATTAAGTGGTGATGAGGGTAGACCTGCACCTGCCATATATTCACCTTCTACCATTTTTTGGAATAAAAATAATAATTTTACAACACAAACACAAATTTGTTTACCTAATTCTTCTGGTTGGGGGTTAGTAATGGATATTGCGTGTATTGATGTAGATGGTGATGGTATAAATGAAATTATATTAGATAGAACCGGTGATATAACGAGTATATGGTATGGTGGCTATAATATGAATGTATATAAAACAAATGACAACTTTAAAAGTTTTAATGAAATAAATGTTATTAATAATAACATAGTTAGAACACCTGTTATTGGTAATTGGATGTCTAGAATGGTAGTATTTAAAAATAAAAACAATCAATTAATAATTCATTCAGATATAACGGGTTGTTATGCATATAATGATTATAGAGCAAACCCCTTTACTAAAGAGTGGACACAAAATCAAACAACTAAAATATTTGAATAATGAGTAGATACGATAGAATTTTATTAGAGAAAGCGAGAGACTATTATCTAAAAAAGATTAAATTGTTAGAATCTTTAGATAAACATTTGACTGAAAAAGGAAACTTTACAAAAGCTCAGCAAGATTTATTACGGAAACTTACAAATGATAATACTTATTCAAAAAAGTAATATGAACTGGGAAAGAAAATTAAACACAACTAGCTTTCTATCTTTAAAAAATAAAGATGGTGAAACTTTTAGTTACATTAAACTAATGGATGCTAAGGATATAGCTGAATTAGCTTATAATGAAGCTTTAGACAAAGTTAAAGAAATCTATAAAGATGAAAAGGATATTGTTGATACAATAAAAGATTTAAAGTTATAGTATGATATATTGTGATGATTTTTATTGTCTAAATATAAAAACCTTAAAAGAAAGAGGTATCGATGCAATTGATATATCAAATCCAAATGATACAACTTTTATACAAAATGTAGTATCTGGAGATTATCTTTTAATTGATATGCATAGATACGATTCTATAATTGAATTATTAAATGGTTCTTTAAACATTACATTTGTTTTATTCTTAAATCAAGAATCTACTAATCCAGGTAAAAGAAAATCTATATTAGATAGTGCACCTCCAAATTATAAAATATATTTTTCAACTGCACATTTGGATTTAGAAACACATAACAATGATTTAAGTTTTACAACTAGATTAAGAACTTTTACAAATTTATTTAAATCTAAATTCTATGATATAAACTATTTGAGTAATTTAATAGATAAAAAAAGAGCTAAGAAATATAATATGTTTAATAGAGCTCCTAACTTAAGGAGACTAAAGGCATTTGAATTAATAAAAAAACGTTCTATTAAATTGGAAGATTGTTATTATACTTTTGGATTTGTTTTATTAAAAAATGTATTTAGTGGAATTAATAATTTATTAGAATATTTTGAACATACCAATAATCAAAGACGAAATATGAATGATGGTCTTGAATTTGATTGGGACTTAATATTATCAAGCCAGAATGAATTTAAAACATATGAAGATAGAGAATTGATGCGAAATGATGATAGAAGTGTTGGTATAGATAATACATATGAAATAATAAATAATCATTCATTAGATTCATATATATCCTTTGTTATAGAAAGTAGTAATGATACATGTAATGATTTAAGGATAACCGAAAAGACGGTAAGACCTCTTTTGTTAAAAAATATATTTTTATCAATTGGATGTAATTCATTTGCAAATTGTTTGAATAAATTAGGAATAGAAACGTTTGAAGAAGTATTTGGTTTAGAACAAGGATGGGATAATAATTGTAGTGAAACTGAAAAAATTGCTAAATTTGTAGATGCATTGGAATATATAAATAATTTATCTAAAGAAGAAATTGAAAAAATATATTTTAGTGATAATATACAAAGAAAATTAAATAATAATCATAAAATTGTTATGGAAGCATTCAATAATGAAGCAGTAGTTATTGATGAATTAAAAATGTAAGTTATGAAAATAATGTTTATAAGTGATACTCATGGTAGACACAATGAGATTACTAGTTTGTATGGTGAGTTACCTTATGTGGATATGATTATACATAGTGGGGATTGTACTCGTTATGGTGAATATGATGAAACGGATTTGTTTCTAAAATGGTATGCAAATAAAAATGCTAAACATAAAGTATTAATTGCAGGTAATCATGATTTTGTATTTCAGAATCAAGATAGAAAAAACCTGTTATTAGCAAACAATCCAACAATTACTTATTTAGAAGATGAGTATATTAATATAGATGGTATGGGTATTTATGGTAGTCCCTGGTCGCCTATCTATGGTATGTGGGCATTTATGAAACATAGAAACAATGAATTAGATGAAGTATGGCAAAAAGTACCTACGGATGGTAGTATAGATATATTAGTTACACATACACCAAGATATGGTAGACATGATATTAGTGTAAGAGGAAACTACCATGTTGGTTGTGAAATGTTAGCAAATCGTATCAATGATATTAAGCCTAAAGTGCATGTATGTGGACATATACATGAATGTGGTGCTATGATTGTTGAGGAAACATATGAAACACCAATCAAAGGTATGGTAAGTTTAAACGCATCCTTATTAGATATTAGATACTATTTATCTAATCCTATATGGATATGGAATACTGAAAGTAATGAATGGAGTTCAATAGATAAAAAATAAAGTTATGAGGGAAATTTCTAATGAATAAAAATATAAGATTTTTTGGATGTTCACATACTGCATCTAATTTATTAGGATATCATTATATACATTCATCCGGTCAACCTGAATTATATAAAAATATTATATTTCAATCAACACCATATACTAACTATTTAGGAAATAGAATTGGAGTATCATATCCAAAACTTATTTCCGATGAATTAGATGGTGAAATGATTATAAATGCTAGACCGGGATTTAGTAATGATATGATATTAGATTCATTATTAAATGACTTAAATAATATAAAAAAAGATGATTTTGTAATTATTCAACTTACTCATTTTGTAAGATTCGATTTTCCATTTAAGGATGGTACTATATGGAAAAGAGATGGTTGGCAATTAAATTCAGATATTAAGTATAATACAAATGAATACATGCAATATTTTAATACAATATCTAATTTTAATGAATATTTTAGTAATTTGGCTGTAAATAGAATATTCAAAATAATTAATTATATTTATGAAAATATAACTAAAAATGTATATGTTTTTAGTTGGGATATACCAAGTAAAGAATTATTAGAAAATACTGAATTATTTAATTTTATAAACTTTATATCTATAAATGATAAAATTTCTGTGCAAGAAGGAATAATAAGTGTTATATCAAATTCAACTATTAAAGGTGAAACAAATGGGATAATTGATGATACACATTTAGGAGAAATTGGTAATAGAATTTTATCAGAAATACTACTCAATAAACTAAAGTAAGATATTTATATTAAATAAACTAAAATATAATGGAACAAGTAATAACAAAAGAACAAAAGTACGAAGGATTTATACAAACATCTGAAAAAAATGCAGCTTTGTACCAAGAAAATAAAGTAGGAGTTATAATTGTAAATAAAGAAGGAACGGTTTTTACACCAACTGAACTTTCAATCGATGATTTCGAAGATAACTATATAGTATGTTCACCGAATGATAAAATACAAAGAAATAAATTTGGATTAGAAAATCCAGGTTGGTCATTTGTATTAACTCGTTCAGATTCAGATGAATTAAAAGATCATCATACAACGGGTGTTGGTCCTGTAACTGAATTACAATAATTTGTATTGTATATTAATGTATAATTAAAGGGTAAAGATAATTTACCCTTTTTTATTTGTGTTATTTAATAATTTTTATTATATTTGAATATGAACATATTTAGAAAAATCAAAAGAATATTTATACCTGAGTGGCATACTTTCTTATTAAAGAATGGAGATAAGTATGAATTGAGAGTATATAAGAATGGTGACAGAGTAAATTATTATGATTTATATAAAACCAAAAAGGGAAGTAAAATTCTCAAGGAGTATTTAAATGAACAACAAACAAACGAAATTAAAAGGCAGAAAGAAACTTCAAAAGAAAACTATAAAAGAACAACAGAAGGCAAGGATTTATAAAAAAAATACATAATATGAGTCATACTGACAATGCATTACTTAGAGATACATTAAATTTAAAAGATAAATATTCTATTGATATATTTGTTGAATCCGGTTGCCAAAATGGAGATAGTTTAGATATATTATCTACACATTTTAATAAATTATATAGTTGTGATATTGATGATAATTATGTGGTAATATCGCAATTAAGATTTGTAGAATATCCACACATTGAAGTAGTGGGTATGGATGGAGCAGTTCACTTAGAGTATTTATTTAAAGAGGGTAAAATAGATAAAACAAATTTTATATTGTTTTCAGATGGACATCATTTAAGAGACAAACGAAACACGTCTCAATTAGATGAATTGGATGTTATGATAAAATTAGGACTTAAACCAATTGTTATTTATCATGATTTCAAAAATCCAAATATACCAACAATGGAATATGATACATTTGATGTTGGTGAAAATAATATAGAATTAATTAAAGATAAATTAGATATATGTTATGGTTTAAATAACTATGATATGATATACAATACCGAATCCAATTCAAATACAGGTTATGTTACCATAATACCTAAATAATATGATAGTAAAAGAGTTTTTAAGATATGGAGATAAACTTTGTATAGTTAAAAAAAGAATAAACTCGGAAAGAATAAACGATGTATCAGCTGCTAAAAATTTATATGAAGCAGAACATTGTGTTAAAAATCCACATAATCCATTTGAATATATTTTTTTACAAATAATACCAGACCTACACTATGAGCAAATCATTGAGTCAAAAGGAAATGCTATTAAAGAGCATAATGAAATCCGACAAGAAGAAACAGAACAAAACAATTATTAATAATTCAGTAGGTAAAACCAATACAAAAGGTACTATTGATGTAAAGGCTAAGAATAGAAAGTCACAATAATATTTTGTCACTTTGATATTTTGTTGTATCTTTGATATATGAAAAGTAAAAGAAACAAAAATAATGAAGATTGCTCAATTAGAAAGTTATTCATGCAACAACTCCTAAATACTATTAAAAATAGTGAATTTATGGAAGGTGTAATGAATGAACTAATTGCGTTATATAATCAAAATACTGATGAACAAAACGAATTAGATTTTGATGAAACGATGTTACCTGATATGTTAGAGGTATGTGTTGAGAATGAACAATATGAAATAGCAGCAAGGTTACACAAACAAATAACTAAATTACAAAACAATGTTGAAGCAGGATAAAAAAGGTTATTATATTATTGAATCGGCATTAGACCTAAAACAATGGCATAGATTAACCGATTTAACAATGAGAGAGAAAATTCAGTTAAAAGCAGAATTAGACCCACCAAAAGTTAAGAAACCAACAACTAAAAAGAAAGTAGTTAAAAAAGAGGATAGACCGGAGCCAACCGATTTCGATAAATGGTTTAGATAATATGGAAAAAATATACGCACAAAGAATGATAGAATGGTCAGAACAAGCAAAAGAAACATTGACCATTCGTAAAGAAATTATAATTGATGATACTATAACCGATGAGCAATTGGGAATTATCATTAGACAAATGTATTCAGCAAAAGTAGAAGCAGAAAATGAATCAATAGATAGATGTAAAAAATATGTTTAGTGAAAGAGTATTATTGTAGATATTGTGGAAAGGAAAGTACATATACGGATGTAGATTATTTAATAGGTAACGATCATTTGAGTTGTGTATTAAACGCAATGGATGAAGCTAAAAAACCAAAAGTTATGAAAATTAAAGGGTGGGAAAAAATAAGTGGATATGTATACAAAGGATATGCATTAGTAAATCCAATACACAATGCCGGTGAGACAAAATATATGGTAGATGTATTAGACTTAAACTTACCACATAAACCAAAATGGGAATTGAGTGTATTGACATCGGAACATAAATGGTTGGGTAGCAAATCAGATAATTTTGGTATCTTATTGTGGGATGATAATCGTATGAATGTAACACGTTCAGTTAATAAAGAGGACATGCAATCACTAGCAAAGTTTAATAGAGTATTTGAGGAAATGATAGATGAAATGTTGGGAATAAGATTAGCATCAGCACCAGCATATAGTAGCCATTCAATGGGGGGTATTGTAAATAATGTAACTAATAGTGGAACTACAATACCATATGCACAAATGATACAAACTCAACAAAGTTTATCAGCACAAATTAAACAATTAACTAAAAAGATAAATGGTGGAAGCAAATAAAATAGAAAATCCAAAATCGGATGAGAAAGTATGTTTCAACTGCCAACATATGTTATGGTTAGTAGGTGTGGGACAAGGTGTGAAGTGTGGATTGACAATGAAAGCAATATCAAGTCGTTACTACACCTGTGATAAGTTTGAGTTTAAGAGTGGTGGTAGTTATGATGACCTATTTAACAAAGTTGGAGTAGCACATAAAAACTAATATATGGAATATATAAGTGAGCATCCGTTTTATTTAGTTATAGTAATAGCATTTTGTATGGTATTTTTCTTAACAAGAGCGGATATGAAACATGATAAACATAGAAAACTAATTGAGGAAAGAAAAAAGAAAAAACTATGCAAGAAATAATAACAATCATATCAATATTTGTAGGTATGTTTATATTATTCCAAATCGAAAGAATTGGAAATAAGAAACAGAATAGAATTAATAAAGAAACAGAATTAAGATTAGGTGACACAAAGTTACAAAAGTTTTATACTGAAATGAATACCGATAGAAACGATGGTTGGACAAAGCAACATTATAAATTTTTATACGAAGCAAGATTAAAAGAATTAATGGATGGCAATAGGTAAACATTGTATAGAGTGTAAAAGATGGTACCCGTTATTTATGTTCAAAAAGGATATAAGGGTATTTCAGTTACCAATCGCATACGGAAAGGTGAGGAGATGTAGATTATGTGTTCACACCGAAAGTGGTAAGGGTGGGGTTGTTAGGTGGACAGGTGAGGATTTCAAAGTAGTGACACTGACATGGAAACAAAGATTAAAAGAATTATTTAATAAATAAAAACAATAAGTTATGGATTTAAGTTTAGTATTAGCATTTTTAGTGCTATTTGGTATTATGTGTATATTTGCAATAGGATTTTTAGTAGGTGCAAAACAACAAAGTAAAGTACCAAAACAAACCGAAAATAGATTTGACAACGATGGATTTGACAAAGAAGCATTTCAAAAGTTAGCAGGTATTATACCAACAAAACCTAACGATGAGCTTCGCCAAATGTTAGTTAAAAACAATGTCTTTGATAAGGAAAAAATTATTAAGGAATTAGTTAAAGCAGCAGAAAATAGTGACTTCCCTGCGCCGGACCCATCAATTAATATACGAACTGCAAAGATTTCTACAATTGATAGAAATGGTAATAGTGACCCTTTAGCAGATTTACCAATGAGTAGAGTATCAATAGAAACAAAAGAAAAAATAGCTGAATTAGTTAAAGCGGATATTGCTAAACAGATAGAGGATAAAGTAAATTCATTACCAATTGCAGTCCAAAACTTAATGGACCCGAATAAGGTACATGATATGATTGCAAGTCCTGGTATCAAACCAAAAAGAAAATACACAAAAAGAAAACCAAAGATAGTTAATCAATTTGCAAATCAGAATAGAGCAGAAATTGAAGCAAACGAAGCTGCATCTATTCAATTGACCGGTGAAAGTGACTCACATTACTATTATAAACAAACTAAAGATAAAAAGAAATAGTTTTGCTTACTATTAAAAACATATCAAAGTTAAATGGGTACGAAGCACATCCTTGGAAAATAGATACAATATCGACCAATGATGACACTTATATATTCTTAATTGATAACGCCGATAAACATTTTATAACTACGGCAGTATTACATAGAATACCACAAGATATTGATGGAAATATACTATATAGTTTGACCGTTTATAGGGATGAACAATTAATACCTAAAAGCCTATTAAGTTCACCTAAATCATTGGGTAAACATATTATAAATTTACTTAATATGATTGAGTTTACCAATCCTTTTTAACATATATAACTGGTTGAAAATCAATGAATTAGCTCTAAAATACCAATATTTTTGGTAGTTTGGGGCTTTTTTCGTATCTTTGACTATATGATAACAATTAAAAATAGTGATGCAATTATCCGACGAGACCTTACTGATAATTGGTATGTGTTGGGTATTAAGATGGGTTATAATGCATATTATATTAATCTAACACAAACGGGTGCATTAAAATTCAAAAATTGTAAGTTATTTAGAGAGCCAAATGCAGCCGGTTTATACATACTCAAACATGGGAATTATACGTGTTCACTAACCAAACAGCAATTAGGTGATATGAATTATGTTTTAAAATGTTTAGAAACTTTTATATGATAACAATAAAGAATTACAGCGAGATATGTGGCCATAAGGTAGGAGTTAATGGACATAGAATTGTAGGTGTGGATGAATTACCAACACAATATAGTATTATTATTTATGATAATGTAAACCCACGTTTTACAATATGTTTAGAACGATTGGGTATTAATGGTGATTATGAATTATGGGTAAGAAATGTATCACCATATACAAATCATAAAATAATTAAAAGATTAATGATACCAAAAGCAGATATTCAAAACAAATGGATATTATTAGAACATTTAGACGAGTTATTAAGTAAATAATGTACGATAAGCAAACGATAGTATATGTAGTGGTGATTATGTTGATGTATGTTTATTACCTATATGATTATATTAAAAAGAAAAACAAATAAGTTATGTTCAAAGCAGGAGACCACTACATACATTTTACTAAATATGGTGGCGTAAACAAAGGTATTGTAAAAAGAATTGCCTATTCTAATGTATGGGATGGTGCAAACAAAGTGGTATATAAAAGACCACATATCATTACACAAAACAATTTCAATTTGGAATTAGATGGTAGTGATGGTAGAGTATATAAAATAGATAGAGAAATTACAGAGGAGCAAGTAGCTAAAATGGCTGAGTTTGTATCCGATATAAAAGATAGAAAGGAACAAACTAAAAAAGATATAACTAAAAGATTTGAAAAAACAATCTTACCATTAAAATAAACAATATGAATTTAGGTTACGCTTGTATTAACATGAGTATGGGTAAGAAGGTCACTACAAACCGAACAATGGTTAAGAGGACCTTTGAGGCTAAGGGGTTAGATTATGTATCGGAGTTAGCGTTGCTTAATTCAAAGGATATTATCAAAGTATTAGAATGGAATAGACAGAATGGAATTATGTTCTTTCGTTTATCCTCAACAATAATACCTTGGGGTGACCACATTGATATAACTACTCTCAAAGATTACAAAGAGATTAAGAGTGAGTTAAAGAAAGCCGGTGACTTCGCTAAGTTCTGGAATATGAGGATAACATCACATCCAGGTCCGTTCAATGTATTAGTATCGCCTAAAGAGGAAGTGGTATTAAATACGATAGCTGATTTAGAATTACATGCTAAGATATTTGATATGATGGGGTTATCTAAAACACCTTATAACAAAATTAATATACATTGTAACGGAGTGTATGGCGATAAGATAAAAGCAATGGATAGATTTTGTGATAACTTTGCACGATTATCCGATTCAGTTCGTAGCCGATTAACAATTGAGAATGATGACAAAGCTAGTATGTATTCAGTTAAGGACTTAATGTATATTCACAATAAGATAGGAATACCTATTACATTTGATTATCATCATCATAAATTTTGTACCGGTGGATTGAGTGAGCAAGAAGCATTGGAGTTAGCAATAACAACATGGCCTAAAGGTATAACGCCAGCAGTTCACTATTCGGAAAGTAGAGACGATAAGAAACCGCAGGCACATAGTGATTACATTGAAAGGTTACCTGAAACATATGGTAATGTGGTGGACATAATGGTAGAAGCAAAACAAAAAGAATTAGCAATATTAAAATTTATAAAGAATGATTAAAGTATTAAAATCAATCGGACGGGCAGCATTAATTATATTAGGTGGATTAACACTTGGAGTTTCTTTATTTGCAATATGCAATAATATAACTGCAGATTGGGCAATTGTATCATTGGTTTGTATTTTAATAGGAATTACTGCATTTATAGATTACAAAATAAACAATTAATATGATAACAGGAATAGTAATATACTTAATAGGATTTTTTTTAACACTAACATTTTTCAAATACTTTGGAGTTAAGATAGGATTTGATTATACAAATAATACATCGTGGGATGATTGGAGTAGTAATGAGACAGCATATACTGCATTTGCATTAACATGGTTTGCAGTAGTACCAATGTTATTAATAGCAGGTATTATGCGAGCAGTATTTTTATTTTGTAAATGGTATTTAAAAAGATAAAACAATGACATTAGAATTTAGTTTATTAAGTAAATACAAATCGTTGGTGGGAATAGTAGTAGAAAGACACGGTAAGATGTTGAAAGATAATGATGGTAAACCATTGTTCCAATCAACCGTCGTTATTAGTTTAGGTTTCCTATTTGGTTATCTGTCACTACACTTTGATTTGGGTGCGGCAATAGCAATGGATGATATGATTACACGATATAAAGACACATTATAATATGCTAACAATTAAAAATCCACAAAGGTTAATAGGTGAGGAATATAGTGATTGGTTAAAAGTAATTAGTGTAAAAGAACATAATAATCATTATGAGTTTACATTAGCTAATAAAGAAATGAGCCAAATAGAAACTTTCTTATTACATAGAAAACGAACAGAGAATGGCAATTATATACTGGAATATAATAGTCACACACTATGGTTAAATAAAGATGAATTTGACACAATCGATAAGATTATAATTTGTATGCAAACTATATAAGAATATGCTAGTAATAAAAAACATAGATAAGATAGCCGGTAGACATATAGAAACAACATGTGGTATTTTTGAAATATACAATATAATACAAAAGGATCATGTATATGGATTTACATTGAGAAATTTTGATAATCATAATAACTTTGTTCAATTGAAGTTAGCTAGAACAAACCCAGTTTTATATAATGACCATTATCAGTTATCAATCAATGGATTTAGTGGAACATATGTTATGCTAAATGCTAGTGGGTTATCGGATAAAGAAAAGTTTTTAGAATGGATGGTAGAATTGTTGAATAGTCATTGGAATAAATAGCAGCGGGGGCTGGGGGGACTCGGTGTCGATTAGGAAAATTTTTTGATAGTAGAAAACATATATACAATGCTTACAATAACTAATATAGATAAGTTACAAAATGAAATGGTTGCATACAATGGTAGTAATTGGATGGTAACTAAAATCAATATTAATAATGAGTTAGATTACTACGGAATAGTGATACGAAAACAACCTGATACAGCAGGTGAATATATAGTATTCTACTTAATGAGAGACAGTGTTGGTGATGGGGAATATGAATTACATAGTAACAAAAGTAGTACAAAGAGACGGATACACACAACGGATATAAAGACTCTGTATAAATTCTTATCATTAATACAAAAAGAAATTCGTAGATTATGCTAAACATACAAAACATATTTAGAATAAGACATAAGACAATACAAATAGGTGGTGAGACGTGGACAATAGATGCGGTACATCCGGTAGACCTATTAGATGGTAATTATTACCAATTCAGTATACATTCATTCTTTAATAACCAAATGGTTTACATATTTTTGAATAGGGAAATCAAAGGTGAAAAACAACCTGTTCAAACCTATTATCATTTTGAAAGCAGAGGTGAATACTATGAGTTGACAAATAGTTGGAATACAGATGTGGTTACAATTAATAGAGAATTATTAAGTAGAGAAGGCCTGCTATTGTTTATGCAACATATGTTAGAAACGATAAAATAGAATACAATGCTAAAAATAAAGAATTACTATTATGATAACCCAATGGGAAAGAATTATTATTTCTTTGAGGGTTGTAGTATGTATAATGCATTAGAAAAGGAATTGGTTTATGTATTTTTTATAAGAGATAAGTATTGTGTTAAACTATGTGAAATTAATATAGCCAGAGAGCCTAATCCTGAGGGTAAGTATGGTATGTGGGGTGTGGCAGATGATACTAAATACCGAACAACGCCGACTAGGTATATAGATAAGGAACTAATAACGAATTGGAACTGGGTAGTAACCGATATGAATGGAATTATACATGATATATTAAGAATGCAACAATGCTAAGAATAGAAAACATAGATAAAATAATCAATCAAAGAATTGTATTAAATATAGTAAGGCCAGATAGGAGAGGAACTTATTATATACTTAACACATGGAGATGGTTGCAAGAGGGAAATGAATTATACTATTTTCATTTGAGACATATAAACAAATTACATAGTGATGTGAGAATAGTATTGAATAGGTTTAAGACAGGTGAGGGTTATATACTTTGGGACGAGGATAACCCAAATAATAGTATGTTAGTAACGGCAGAACAAATGAAAGATAAACAAACCTTTCTTAAAGCAATTGAATTAATAATGGTAATGAAATAATATGCTAACGATAGAAAACATACAACGATTAAAAAACAAAACATTAGGAAATAGTTTCTATTATGTTGATAGTATACGTGAGATTTTTGATTTAGACCCAAAAGGTTTTAATATTCATGACCGACGATACCAAATTGATATAACAAATAGAACATATACAAAAACAATAATGTTACATAGAGATCCAGAAAAATGGGAAGCGGGTTATTATTATTTGTTGAAATCTCACAATAAAGCAACTCATCTAAAATTAGATGAGATAAAAGATATGGATACATTCATTCTTAAATTAAGAGAAGTATGCTAAGTATAAATAATATAGAGAAGTTAACCGGATATTCAATACAATCGATTAATGGGTTGTTGTATGTAGTAGCGGAAATAAACACATTGAAAGATTGTTATATTATTCATTTGGAAGCCCATAACGGAAAGGGTAGTAGAGTGATAGAGAGAGTAATATTGAATCGAATAAAGAATAAGACAATAGATAAATATACTTTTAAGGCAATCGGTAATGGGAATATATGGGAAGTTAATTATGCTAATTTACATACAAAGACTGATTTCTTACATGAGTTACAATTATTTTTATACAATATAAAAAGTTTATAATGCTAACAATATACAATAAAGAAAAACTATTAGGACATGGTTTCATATCTAATGGTAAGGAGTGGCGGATAACAAATATAAAAGAATCATATAATGAGTATTATATAACCGTGGAGTGTGGTAATCGTACCTTTGAGCACTTTACATTTAAGTTGGATAGAGACAAAGGAAATAACGCTGGGTATGGTATGGTAACACTGGATTGGCATAATAACAATGTAGATTGGAATATAATATTTGCACATATGATAGAAACTAAAACTGCTATGATATGTGAATTACAATTGATAATGAATAAGTTTTATAAATAGTATGCTAATACTTAAAAACATACATAAAATTAATGGGTATTCACTAAATGTAAAAGGCAAAGGATATTATTTCAAAGGTTGGGATAATACTACAAGTGAAGTTACACATTTCTCAATAAGAGAGGTAGCGCCACCACATTTAGTAAGAAAAAATATAACCTTACATAAAACGGCAACCATAGTTTTTAATCCCCTTGAAAATAAGGATTGTTGTTTTTATAGAATTGAAGTTGAAGGCCAATCATATCATTATACAAAAGAAAGTTTAAGTACACCGGAGAAATTTAGAGATAAAATTGAGAACATATTAAACCGAATATAAATGCTAACAATAAAAAACCAATATAAATTAATAGCAGAAGATATTGTAGTATCAAAAAACGGAACAAACGAACATTGGATAGTGGACAATGTGGATGAAAAGCTGGATGTGTATGATATTATAGTATTGAGAAAGCAGGGTATATTTGATACAATAAAACGGACGATAAGAATATTAAGAGAAAAAAATGAATTAGGTATGTATTCAGTTAAAATTATACAAAGGGGTAAAATAATAGATAGGGATAATATACGATTAAAGAATATGAAAACGTCAGAGGGTATGTTAGATGAATTGAAATCAATAATGGAATTAATTGATATAGTATGCTAACAATACACAATATAACTAAACTTATTGGTAAACGTTTTTCAACAAAATTAAATCCTGTTGAAAGATGGATGGTATTTAGTGTAAATGAATATATGGACCATTATTCAATTGCGATAATTGCTGATAATGATAAATCATTAACATTTGATATACAAAGAAATAAAGATAATGGATCAATGGCATATAATGTAATAACAATGTGTGAAAATAAAGATGTGGATTGGAATAAATTAACTACAATTGATATATGTTCAGTTGATAATATATTACATTCATTAAAAGAATTAACACACTACTTTAATGCAATAAAATAGCGGGGCGGGGCTGGGGGTAAAAACGTCGTTACCCTAAATTTTTTTGATAGTAGAAAATGTATATATAATGCTTACAATAAAAAATAGAAACAAAATACTTGGTAGTGAAGTGGTGGTGAATAATATAACATACACAATAGATGGGGTATATCTATATGAAACACACTACAAAATACATTTGAGATGTTATCATGATAAAAGTGTTAGTGATGAATTGATATTGTTAAACCGAACAAGGAATACAAATACCAAACATACAAATAGGTATACATACTATGATATGTATTGGAATGTAGACCCACAAAACCGATTACTACTATCGGCACTTACAATAGGGAATATGAAATGGGTTATAAATGCGGTACAAAGAATATTAGAACAAATGAAATAAATAAGGTATGATAACAATACACAATTTAGATAAGATAATAAACGTAGGCTCATCGGTTAACAATTGGCGTATAAGTGGGACAGATGAAAGGATAGATGTTTACAACGATGTATATGCATTTTTTGTTTCTATAAATGGCAACTTACAAAATATATTCTATTTGAATAGAGAGAGCCAATATGTAGGTGGTAGAAACGAACCTGTTTATAGATTGTATAAGGATTTCGCCCATAGTAAAGTAAATAGATGGTTAAGTAGGCATCAAATATCTCCGTACTTTATAGGAAACTTAATTGATGATATGTTAAAAGAATAATATGCTAAAGATAACTAATCCAGAGAAAATACAACATGAAAGGATAGTAGTACCATATAGTGATGATGAGTATTGGATAGATGGTATAACGGAGCATTATACTCACTACGATATAATACTACTTTCAAGTGCAAACTATGGTAAAAAGGTATTGACCTTATTAAGAACTAAATACACTAATGCCGGTGGTTATCCATATGATTATTATACACTACTTAATGAGAGTACAACAAAGAGTATAAGAATGGGTGCAAAGTTAATCGAGGATAAAACAAAGTTTATAAAGGCTATAGCGGAATTGATAAGACCATAAACAAATAAGATATGCTAACAATAGAAAACATAGATAAGATAATAGATAAGTGGATAGTCATAAAAGGTAAGTCGTTTAAGATAGAGAAAGTTATTAAAACGACATCAAAATATATTATTGGTCTTATTGGTTATGCCACTACATTTGCACCAATTACATTAGTTTTGGATAGAGAGGAAGGGGGTAACACATATAAATTAAGAAAGGTTGGTAATGGTTGGGTTGGAATAGGATTATCTATCGAAGATATGGAAAATCAAAGAGTATTTTTACACACATTAGAAAACTATCTAAATACATTATAATATGCTAACAATACACAATATAGATAAGATAGTGGGAACGGAAATAGATACAAAGAGTGCAAAATGGTCCGTAGAGGATGTCACTATGGGCAATTCACACTATACAATAAAGGTAGTATTTGTAGATGGATATGTGGATAACAAAGTATATCCTAACTTTATATATTTTGATTTGGGTCGTAATAAACAAAATGGTCAGTATTATTCAATGGTATCGAGTTATGCATCAATAATGAATTGGGGATTATATAAGGGGCATATGATACGACCGATGGATTTCATAGTGGTATTAAGAAAACAATTAGAACAAATATAAAAAAATGAATAAGATAATATTAACAATCGTAATGGTCCTATCCCTATTAAGTGTTAGAGGACAAACATATCCAATAACAAAGAGGAGTTCCTTTTTAAATGAGGGTAGTATTAAAATAGGAAGTAAAGCGGTAATAATAAAAAATGAGTATGAGGATATAACGATTAAGATAACTAATAGGAGCACTAAAAGATTATTCGGTGGGTTTAAAGGAATTATAAGTGGGGTGGATGAGAATAATAATAAGTACACATTGAGTATTATGAAAAATCAAATACACATTGTTGGTGATATATGGAATGATAAGTTGGGTAAGTTTGAAAATAAAATAATAGTGTATGATATAGAGGGTAACGATACGTCAATACCCGATAAGGAAACAAATACTAATAGTGAACAAACGGAAAACAATAAATAAGATATGATAACAATAAAGAATGTAGGCAAATTATTAAACAATATCTTTAAGGATAAAACGGGTATGGAATGGTATGTAGATAAGATAGTATCGGACCCTACTGAATACCTAATAGTCGTAGAACAAAGGTATGGATTCAAAAAGGAAATAGTATCATTAAGGAGAGAGCTGGATAAGGAGATAGATGATAGGTATTTAGTCGGTATATCTAAAAATGTTGCATATAATCAAAGGGAATATAAGAATAAGATGTATATAGTAAAGGAACTAATAGAAGATAGAGCCTTATTCATAAAAAGATTAGAGGATTTAATAAATGATATAGTAACTAAACAATAGCGGTAATTCAGATAATATAAATAAAAACAATATAAAGGGATATGATAACAATGATACTACTAATCGTTATAGTCTATATACTAAATAGAAAACATAACGAACACATAGAGAGAATAGAGGAATTAGAGAATCAATTAAACGAAAGGTATAAGGAGAGAGAGGAAAGAGTAAATAAGAAACTAAGAAACATAAAAGAGCATAACATAACAAAACAAAAATTTAATTAATAAGATATGAATAACACTAACGAAAGAGCACAAATAAGAATAGAACTAATAGAAGGGGATAAAAAGATAACTACGTCAATGTATTTAGACAACTATTTAAAAACAAAAGAATTACATGGAATACCATTAGGAGATGATATGATAGGTAGTCTAATAGAGGAATTTAATAAACAAAATATAAAAGAATAGTATATGAAAGAAACAATTAAAAATATACTAATAGATTATGGGTATGGGGATGATGTGGACACGGTGGAAATAGATAAAACCGATTTAGATGAAATAGCTGATAAAATATTAGACCTAATTAAATAATATGAAAGGTATATACATAATAGAGGATAGCAAATTCAATAAACGATTTAAAGGTTATCACTTATATAAAGTAGGTCACTCATCATATATAGAGGAAAGGTTAAGGTCAATGCCTAATTCATTAACTAATACGATAGTAAAGTTAATTGATTTAAGGGAGTTATACGAAGCAAAGGATAGTTATAGGATATTACGAATAACTAATAGAGAGGATAGAGTAAAGGATGAGTTTATACAAAATAAAAATGTCCTAATACATCCCTTTAAGAATAAATACGAATTAAGACATTATCATTATGAAGTGAATGGAATGTATGATTATCTATTCAAATTAAAAGAGTCTAAGAAATCACAATACGATGGCAATTGGGGTCCAACGGAATGGTTTATAACAAAAGATTAGAAATTATCTAATAAAACATATCATTTATTAAATAGTATCAAATTATACGGAATATATATCACAATAGGTATATCCGTATATTGATATATAAAAGGACAATAATAAGGGTGTCCGTATAGTATTCAAACACATACTACCACTTTCACCCACATATTAACACTATTAGGGTGGACAAAGAAAACGGATAGTACAATAACCCTATCATAGCTGAATAAAGACCTTATCCATTCATTCAGTCGGACCGCAAAATTTTTTAGAGGATATTTTTACACACATAGGTAACGAAAAAAGGTCTGTAAAACTTTTGGTAGAATAAAATATTTATCGTATCTTTGACATAACAACGGGTTAGGACAGAATATAGTACATAATATTCTCAATCGTCTTTAGTTACTCCTTTTACAATCTAAGTAAGACACCTAACCCGTTAATTTTTTAATTATGAATATAAAAGAATTTAAGAGACATCACGCCATTAGAGTTATGAATTGGTGCAAACTCAATGTGGGCTTGAATTACAGGCGTAGCACGTTACCGATATTAGAGTGGCATAGTAAGGGCGAAGACTGTGGTGAGTATGATTTTGAGGATAATATAATTACAATATATAAAAACCAGCATGCTTCAGTACTGGAAATGATACATACTATAATACACGAATGGGTCCATTATAGGCAAAGCACGAAAAAATACTACGAATACGATGAAAAATTCGGTTATGCCGGCAATCCATTAGAGCATGAAGCCGATAAAATTGCTACGGACCTGAAATACAAATGCCGGAAAGACCTGTTTTATTAGAAATTATTTAAAAAAGCTCCGCCTGGAGATTGAAAATATCTAAAAAAAGGTGATATATTTAGATTTTTTCTAATATGTTCACCCAAAATACCCCAAATTACATAAAATACTGATAATCAATGACTTACACAAACCGTTGATAATCAGTTACTTGCGTCAAAAAACACATATATTTTTTTATTTAATGTGTAAGTCATTGATTGTCTAGCAAGTATTTCTAAAATTTCTTTAAAAAGCCATTGTTAGTCCAAAAAAAAGTCGTAATTTAGACTATTACCAACGGAGAGTAGGTAGTCACATTAAAAAAAATTATAATATGAATAACAAAATGACAAACGAATTTACTGACGTGGCTTATAATACTGCCCGTAATGAGAGACCTGTGTATATTAATTTTTCAGCTACTAAAATGAGTCAGGCTGTTAAACCTAATACTATTGTTTATTTTACCGACTTTATGGGTAAGCAACATAAGGTAGTATGTAGAAACAAACCCGAAATGAAAAAAGCGTGTGAGTTTTTTAGTATGTTGAAGCGTGAAAGTACCTTTATTAAGATGGTATTAAACGACTACCCAATGTACGCTACTAATAAAAAACAGGCGGCTAGTGTTAAACGTGAATTAAAGCAGTATTTGAATTTGAATACTAACCAGATTAACAATATACTTTTAATGAATATCGCCTAATATGATAACAATTTTTGAGGCATTAGTTATATCAGCCTTATCAATTATAACTTACACAATAGTATTAACTTTAAAGCAAATGTATGAAGAAAACAAGAAAGGATAGCAAACACTTAATATACGAAATTGAAAACAGTCTAACTGGTGACTCTTATATTGGAGTAACTAGTTTATCGCAATTCTATCATACTAAGTCGGTACGATACGCTGCTAATCGCCGTTTTCAAAAACATATGTATAAAGCTAAGACCGGCGAAAGTAAATGGAAACTACATAAGGACATGAGAAAGTATGGCGGGGATGTTTACAATGTATGGATATTAGATGTAGTTAAAGGTAAGGCCTTAGCTCACCAAATAGAAACCGAATACTTACAACAAAAATTATATACTTTAAATTCAACACACTAATAAATACTAATATGAAAAACACTAACGAATTTTTTAACAAAGTAAAAGCAAATCATAAAGCAATTAATCAATGGGAATATACCGATGGTAACGGCGATAAGTGGTTAGGCAATCAGTTTATCTATATGGCACATACTATATGGCACTACTATCCAGATAATGTTATTCAAATGATACCTTTGGATAGTAAACAATTAAAGGTAATTGCTAAACAATTAGACAAAACACCTACTGCGGTTCAAGCATATGCTGAAGCGTTTGTTCAATTAGGGTTTAGAAGATGGTTACATATACCAACATTAAGACGACAAGTATCAATGTTAAGAGAAACTTATATCGCATCACACTAATAAATTATAACAATATGAATCAAAACGAATTAACACCGGAACAACAATGTATGGCACAATTATTCAGCGTAATATGTGCAATCGTACAAAGTGACGTGACACCGCGAGCAACAGTCGAAGCTACAATGCAAACACTATCAATGATATTCAATAGAGAAGATGGTCCGTTTAATAGTAGTGAGGACCTAATAATGATAACGTCAGCAATGATTGATGGTATTAACACAATCGTAGATAATAAGAATAAGACAATACACGCACAAAGGGGTGCTGATATTTTAGGTGGTATGAATTGGAACTAATAAGGACCGGTAACAAAAATAATTTCTTTAATAATAAATTTTAACATATGAATAACGCAATTACAAAAACAATGAAAACCCTAGTGAATAACAATAAAAACATCTATGATATAGTGTATAATGGTATTAACCACAATCATAGAAAGCAATTAGCAGAGTTCGTAGATGGATTTGAATTTAAGAACATTAAACAATTTGTGAGATGTGATTTCGCTGCTCTTAATGAAGATATATATCATTTGAGCACAGCTAAGTTGGTAGCATTAACTGAATTACAAGAAAAATTAGAAAAGTATATGAATAAGATTAAAGTAGCTGATACTAATAAGAATTTAAGAAGTGCAAGAAAGGCGGTAGCTAAAGTAATTAAGAAACAAGCTGCTAAACGTAAAGCAACAAAGGTAGTGGCAAAGAAAACAAAGCCGGTAGCAAAAAGAAATTCAGCTAAAACAAATATTAAAGACAAATATACTAAATTATATAAGATAGTAAGTAATTATAGCGATAGCTTATTACAAGACGTATATAGTGTAGTATATAAGGATAACGTATTAAAACGCTTTGTGAATGATAGATTAGCGAATAAGTACATAGAGCAAGAGGTATTAGTGAAAATGAACGAACACGCTATACGAACTGCAAAGAAAACAAAAGTATTAAAAGCTGAATTAGAGGCAGAATTTGAAGGATAAGATTTTTTATTTGTTGGGTAGATTTTTTTATTATTTTTTAGACCGGGTGTTTCCACACTCGGTTTTTTTATGTCCAAAATTTTTTATCAACAAGTGTGCATAACTAAGTCCGACTTCTCCATTTCTTGTAATTCGACATATTAAAAAAAATTTATATACGGGCCACATACACATATATTCGAGGGTAAAAATTTTCACGTATAGGATTATTATATAGTTAAGTGGTGACCACCCTATAAACGTAAGTGACTGGTATCACTTTAACAAAAATAAATAATGTAATATATATTGGTATAAATAAAGGTAATATGGGAGAGATAAACATTTTCGAATATAAAGGTTTCAAAGATACATTTAGAATGGTGGCACCACTTAAGCATGGAACCCGTTGGTTGGAAAGTGCGTGGTATTTAAGTAAAGATGGTTACTCCGGACACTCCCCCAATGAATTAAAATCGGCTCTTTTCAAATCACCAACTACGACATCCTCAATACAAATAAGAAAAACTAAAAGGGAATTGATAAACCCTAATACCTTTTTTGTTTGGAGAGACCCATATGATTGTTTTGTTTCAGCTCTAACTACGGGGGCTTGGGAAGAGAATACAATATGGGATGGAACTAATGAGAACTTAGATATATTAATGGTTAAGAATGAACACTTCTATCCCTTTATGTGGCAAAACATTTCAAAGATATTAGATGAGTGTATGGTAGATGATGGAGAGGTTGGGTTTGTACATTTATCCGAACTTAGTAAATTTTTTAGAATAAAGACCCTTTTGAATGTAGATTATAAAAGGGAGAACTATACGTTTGATGATAAGATTAAGGGAGGTTTAAGGCCCGATGAATTAATAGAATTGTGTAAGAAGTGGCATCCCGATTTATTTAATAATTTTTTAGAAGCCATAGAGTTAGAAAGGGCCGCTCTTAAGGGGTTGGTTGATAGGTGGGGAATTTCTACTAAGGTAAATATAATTTAAAAAATATGAATCGTTTGTGGGTATTTGGTGATAGTTTTTCAGCTCCTTATATTAATGCGTTTGAAAAGGGAAAGGATTATATTCAATGGAAGGGTTATAGACCTAAAATATGGGAAATACCGATTGGGTTAGAAACAATACAAAGTGAAACAAATGGTAAGGTAATGGATTTACATTTTTCGGAAAGGGGACAAGAGGATTTGGCCGATATTATCCTAACTAAAATAATCTAATAAAAATTTGGGTATTTACTTCTTTTTCAGTATCTTTATAATAATAAACAAAGATATATGAATACAATTGATTTCAACTCGCCAACAATACTTACGGCAAAACAATATGGTAGAACCGTTACAATCGAATTAGACCATAGTGATACTTCTATTGATGAAGTTATGGATGGTTTTATAACGATACTAAACGGTTTGGGATATTTACCCTCCACCATTAACGATTACTTTAAAGATAAGGTAATGGATATATACGAAGATGAACATCAAATTGTTAAGGATGCTCTCGTTACGGAAGATGATTTGGACCTGGAACACGTTATATGGAATTGGGAAGAAGATAATCAACGTATGGATATCATTGGTCAAAATGGTAATGAGGGTTTACACTACGAAGAGAACGAAGAAGATTGTGGATGCAATGAATGGGGAAACGAACCCGAAGAAGATGATGAGTATACGAATGATGAGGATGATATAATCGAATGGGAAGATACTTTGGAAACTCCTAATAGAGATTACAAAGGTATTGCCGTAGAACATCCTACATTTGATTGGGATGGTGAAACGAATGAGGTATTGGATTCCATACAACGTTCTATACAAATTCTAAATGAAAGATTTGATGTAATGGAAGAGAAATTAGATGATATGGAAGGGGAAGTATATAAAATAGCTTTGGGTCCAATTAAAGAAAGTTTAGTAAAGGCAAAGGAAGTGTATGATAAGAGTGTAGTAGAAACCCAACGTCAATTAATGGAGAAAGCAAAAAGGGCCGCTGAGAGGTGGAGTGAGGAAGTAAAAGCAAATCACAAACCCATTAAGTTCGCCGAAGATATAGTAGATATGGAAACGGGTGAGGTATCTAAAGAAGATGGTGGTTTCAATTCTCCACTATATAAGCAAGTAAGGAGGGAACCCGATACACCCGTTACACCAAAGAAAATGGATAAGACTGTATATACAAAAGGAAAAATAAAAGAATTAAAAAAGAAATAATATGATAGGAGCATTTTTATTCGGAATGGTATTTGCATGGATTCTAATACTACACATACACATAACAATATTAACAAAAGGAAGAGAGGATTAATAATGGAAAGAGAGATTTGTCCTATACACGGAACTAAGTTAAATGAGGATGGATTGTGTGGGACGTGTTTAGAGGGGAATAATAAATAAAATATATAGTGTTTACAAAATTTAGAAAAACGACTTTAACCCCACCCCAATTCCGCTCCACCCCTCCCCACTTAAAAATTATAAACTATGGCAAGAAAAACATTATTAACAGGAACACTAACAACAGTATCAGGATTATCTGGAATGAATACGATATCAGGTGGTACAAATTATACTACTACATACAATCCTGCATACTATCCATCAACCGGAGTTATAACAGGTGCAACTACAACACCCCTATATACATCACCTAATATTGTAAACAATCCTAAACCTATATTTGTAATGAGGTTCAGAGATAGTTTAAGTGATTGGGATTTTAGTAAGATAAAGGATGATATATTCAAATCCGAATTGGCAAATGATTATCACGTTATATGTGTTCGTAATGGTATAGATAAGGATGAGTTTGAAATGTATAACGCCGATAAGATTGAAAGACAAGAATTTAATGAAATGATTAAACAGATAACGAAATGAATAAAATAGTATTAGAAAAGTGGGATATGGTTGAAAAGGAAATGAACAAAAAATTTCCAGGTAAACCTTATACTATGTGTTCAAGTGTTTGGAATGATGGTGATTTTAGAGTAGAAGCTAGATATGGTGATGATAAAGATATTCATATAATAGATTGGTATAGTGGTAGAGGTGAGATTAGATATTACACAGATCCAGTGGTTGGATTAGATGGAGTAAAAATAACTGAAACTGGTCAATGGTTATATATCCCAACCCATTTAATGAAATATTTAAATGATAAAACAAAACAAAAATGACAGATCAAGAAACAAAAGAAATGTTAGAATCAACGTTAGGACCAGAAATTGATGCGTTAGCACAAGAAGTATTTGACGAAGGAGAAAACATTCAAGAACCACAACCAGAATCAACATTAGAAGTAAACAACCCTATACAATGGTATGAATTTGATTTTGAAAAAGTTCAAACAATTGATGATATTAAATTAATTTTATCTTCTATGGGTATGAAGTTTAACGAACAAGTACCTAACTTTGATACATTAAAAGAGATTTCTAAAAAGATAGATTAATTCTAGTTACCATATATTTATTCCTAAAAGGAGTAACATTATGGCAAAGGTATCATCAGACAATCGTAAGGTTTCATTCGGAGTTAGAAAAAGAGGTTCCGCTCAGAAATCTTATAACAAACACACCCCTAAACCTAAGAAGTATAGAGGTCAAGGAAGATAGAAATGTTTAGTAGAGAAGTAACAAATGATTATGGTTCATATAGTAGAAAAGACCCAAATACAATCTTATTTAAGGGAGTGTTTGATAAAAACTTTATAGAACTAAAGACAGTTGACCCTAATACGGAAACTTATAAAGTATTCAATTGTCCTTCTCAATCTATTAATTTCGCAGTAAAGTTGGGGAGTAATACATATATTCCCCAACATTTATTTGATAGGTTAGTAACGGAATATAACGAAAATAATCCATACTATACTGTCAATGATTTAGTTACAATAGAAATGGATTTATCTAAAACAATTGCATACATAGAAGGAAAGTATGGTGCAAAGATAGAAACCAATACTATAACTTATGTAGGTACGACTGTTCCAATTAGTAGTTCAGTTAGTGGTTCTCAATCAGGCTCACAAATACAAGTAAATGCAACAGCTACAGTCGGTGTAAGTAGTAGATTAGAATTAGCCGGCGTTACATCTTTAGATTTTCAATTTTACAATAATAACAATCCGGATTCAATAAACGAAGAAGCAGTAATACAACATATATTATTTTTGTTTGATGAAACCAATGTTAGGATTAGTGGAAAATATACTAACTTACCATATCAATTAAACGATGCTTCTCAAAGTGTTATATTGGCAAATTTACCAGCATCAACTGATGTAGTAAAGCCAGTAACACAAAGGGTAACTAATTTGGATGATTATTTGAGAGATGTAAAAAGAAACTAATATTTATATATGGATACCAATAAGTTATTAAAAATTACAAATATGTACGCTAAAACAAGTTGGAGAAAATATTTTGATGAGGGTGCCTCTCCGGCAGTTCAACAATACTTAGCTGATAATGGTGATAAGTTATATCCATGGATTTTACAAATAATACAACAGGCGGTTGAGGATAATTTAGAAGAGGTTGCTATTATTAAGTTTACCGACTCTAAAATGTTTGCTACTATCGATAAGAGTGAATATAAGGAACTATTGAATAGAATGATGGATTACTTCATTCAAAAGGAAGAGTACGAACAATGTGTGGGTATAAGGGATTTAATCATAGCTATCGATAATCCTCCCCAACCAAAACCTAAGAGAAAATATACAAAGAGAAAGAAAGATTAGATAAATTAATATGTTACGATACAAAATAGAAAAGGGATTCCTATCAAAAGATGAGTGTGATGAAATATTAAACTTTTCTTTAAGAAACTTAAAATTAGAAGCTGGTCGTATTGGTGGTAGTGATACTCCAAACTTAAAAATTAGAAAGTCAAATGTTGCATTCTTTGATTATAATGAAAAATATCCAACACTTACCAATAGAATTTTAGATATAATAACATCTGATTTTAAATTTAATGGATATACTTTGGAATTTAATAATAGATTTCAATTTACTGAATATAAACCTACGGATTTTTATAATTGGCATACCGACTATACAATAAACGAATTTGGAAAAAGTAGAGTGTGTTCTATGGTAATACAATTGAATGATGATTATGTTGGTGGTAATTTAGAATTAAAAGATGATAACAACAATATAATTCAATTGGAAAAAGGTGTAGGGAATTTATATATATTTTTATCCGATACCGAACATAGAGTAGATAATATAACATCAGGTACAAGATATTCTTTAGTTAATTGGTTAAATACAAGCCCAATAGAGGGATATAAAAAAACATTAATATAATATGGAAATTAGACATAAAATATCAATTGAGGATATTGAACTTATAAAAAAAATTTACAATAAAGGAACCGAAAATTCTGGTGATGATGTAAATAACATTTATAATAAACGATTCAATAAAGATGATTATAATTTAGATATAATAAAAGCTAAAGCATTTTTTTGTGATTTGTATAATGATGAGTTAGTTAATGTAGTTAAAAAATATATTAAAATAAATCCGGATGAATATATTGCAAATGTACATTATATAAATTATGGTGTTGGTGATGAAGCAAAAACACATGTTGATAAAATAGCATCAATACGAACTTATATTATTATGTTAAATGATAATTTTGAAGGTGGTGAATTTTATTTAGAAAATAAATTAATACCATTTAAATTAGGAGATATGATTGAATTTGATGCCAATAAACCACATAGGGTTGCACCAATAAAGTCAGAAAATAGAGAAGTATTAGTAGTTTGGATGAAATGGAATAAAAAGGACAAGAAAAGTTTATTATAATGAAAAAATATATTTTTGGTCCACAATTGATAAAGTTAACGGTTTCAAATGAACTAGTTAGTGAATTATTGGAAACAGGTTTAAAACAAACTAATCCATATAATAAAGTTCTTGCAGGTAAGATAGAGAATGAATTTGGATTTTCTATTGAAGATAAGAATAAATTTTCTAAAAAGATTGAGCCATATATTGAGCAGTATATAAGTGAATTACAAAAAGATAAAAATAATAAAATTAAATTAGATTATATATTCGATGATATATGGATAAACATTCAAAGAACAAAGGAATATAATCCACCTCATACACATAGTGGTCATATATCATATGTAATATATGTAAAAATAGATAATGAAATGTATAACGAAATAAATGAATCAAATGGTTCACCTGCAGGTTCTATTACATTTCAATATGGTTATCCGAATAAAACATCTGGTGTACAAAATAATATATTTGCAGATATAGATGATTTAATTTCACCTATATATGGATTTAATCATATTCCAAAAGTAGGTGAGATGTTTATTTTCCCATCTTACTTAACACACCAAGTAGAGGCGTTTAATACTCCAAATATAGAAAGAATATCAATTGCTGGTAATGTAATCTTAAAAGGTATTAGTGGACTTATATGATAAAATTAATTTGGACATATGATGGTAGGGTTGAAAAGACATACGATGATGAAAGACATAAAATAGTTCTTATAAATCATTATATTCTATCAATGATAACAGCAAAGGGATTGGGGTATGATATAATCGTTTATTGTGATAAAAATTCAGTAAACTATTTTAAAGATATTGCAGACGAACTTATTTATTTAGAAAATAATCTATACGAAAAAATATGGGATTATCCTAAATTGTATGTATTAGAAAATAGAAATGATAATTTTCTATTAATAGATGGAGATGTTATTTTAAATAAAAGATTACCAGAACTTACGGATGAATTAGTATTTGATGCATTTGAAGATGGTAATTGGAATTTTGAATATTTGGGAATAATTACACAATTGAAAGAATTAGGAATTGAAAACCATATACCATTTTGGTCAGTAGAACGATTGCCTGTTATTAATACAGGAATTTTATATATTAGGGATATCGAATTTAAAAATGAATATGTAAAATATTGGAAAATACTTTATAATTTTATTTTTTCTTTAGATAAAACATTTGATAAAACAAAAATTGCAATGGTAACTAGTCAATTTCTTTTAACAATTTTAGCAAAATATCGTAAAGTTGAAATGAAAAATATGAATAAATATAGAAGTGAAATGGGTGAATATTATACACATTATTTTGGTATACATAAAATGACAAATAATTTGGTACCTGATAATAAAATTATTAAATACAATAAAAGTTTACTATAATGAAACAACTTGCGGTTTTAACACAAATATTTAATTATCCAAAATCATATATGCCGGCATTTTATGATAATGCATTAAAATATTTTAACAAAGAAGATATTCATATTATTAGAGAAAACGAAGGAGAAACAGCTGGAAAAGATATTGATACTTTATTATTTTTATTTAAGGTAATCAAAATAAAAGAATACATACAGAATAATTTACTAGGTAAATATGAGCATGTTTTATATATGGATGCAACCGATACAAATTTTATAAAAAATCCATCGGATATAGTATTTGAATTTAATAAACACAATAAATCAATAATATTTGGTGGAGAGATGGTATTATATCCACATACGGAAAATGATTACTTATATGATTATAAACCAAAAGAAACTGAATTTATTTATTTAAACGCTGGGGTATGGATTGGTAAAGTTGAAAAAGTTATTCAACATATGCAGCAAATGATAGATAATGTTGAATGCATATATGAAGATCAAGGAAGGTGGACATATCAGTATTTACATAATGATGATATTATGATTGACCAACATAATCATTTCTTTTTCAACACATATAATGCAGCAGATTATATTAGTATTACTAAAACAGGAGTTACATTAAAAAATATGTATCCATATGTTATTCATGATAATGGTCCTAAAAGTGGTAATACATTTAAAATTTGTGAGTTTTATAATAATAAAAAATCAAATAAAACTTTAATGTAATGAAAAAACGAGAACATATTATGTTGTTTTCACATACATTCTATTGGGGATTTCAACGGCCGAAGTTATATGGTAAAAATATTTTTGTTGAAAGAATACCATCTGATATATTAAGTGATATAATTAATAATAACATATCTTTAAATATTCATTTAGTAGAAGAGGGTGATATTGATGATACTGCTATTAAATTAGTAGAAACTCAACTTACTGAATTGGGTATATCATATGAAAATGTTTCTTTTACACATTGTTGTTATAAATTCCCTACTACGAAGATAAACGCAATTTTTTCAGATATGCATTTTAATTTAAAATCAAAGCAGGCGTTTACATTAAATAATACAAATAAATTATTTAAAGGTAATGATAATAAACGAAAGTATAAATTTCATATTCCAAATAGAAGATTAAGAAATCATCGCATAAAATTATTACAAGAATTATTTTTATACGATAATAATTTTATAGATAATAATTTAGTTTCATTTGATATCGATGTTTATTCTAATACCGAGGAATTGAACAAATATATAAAAAATCAAAAGTTTGCGGAATGGATTTTTAGTAAAAAACAAAGAAGGATTGATGAATCAAATATGATTACATTAGATGGTTACAATAGTGAATTTATTAATGTATACGAAGATTCATATATAACAATTATAACTGAAACTTTTTTTTATGAAAACTTTTATTATATGTCTGAAAAAACATATAAACCTATTATGCACCACCACCCATTTATTGTATTCGGAAGACCTTTTTCTTTACAATATTTAAAAGATATAGGATTTAAAACATTCCATCCTTTTATAAATGAAGAGTATGATAACATAGAGAATAATACAGATAGGTTTAATGCAATACTACATGAAATAAAACGATTAGATACATTATCAAAGGATGAATTACACGATTTAAATAAAAACTTAAATGATATATTAGTATATAATCAAAATTTATTAATAGAAAGAGGAAAGAATATGTTTAAAAATAAATTTATGTAATGGAAATTTTATTAACAATTGCAATTCCAACCATAGAACAAAGAAAAGATTGTTTTATTGAATTATATAATGAAATAAAAAGACAATGTGAACCATTTGGAGATTTGATTGAAATAATATATTTGTGTGATAATAAGGAAATAACTATTGGTGCAAAACGTCAAAAATTAAATAACATAGCAAAAGGAAAATATATTGTACAATGGGATGATGATGATTGGATTCATCCACATGGTATTGATATTATAATGAAAGCATTACCATCAAATGCAGATGTAATATCATATAATTATTCTTGTAATGTACCACTTACAGATTACACTTCTTTTCCAAGAAATATTTCGATTAATAATAAAGGGTTTGTTGATAATAAAAATAAAATTTTATATACAATACCAGATTGTAAAAATCCAATAAAAAAAGAAATTATAGAAAAAGTAATATTTAATGATATTAATTTTGGTGAAGATTTTTATTACAAATTAGATTTAGTTCCCCATCTAAAAATCGAATATAAAATTGATGAGCATGTTTATCAAATAATGAATAGAAGCAATGAATTATTTAAATTAGATATAAGACATAATTTAATAAGAAACAAATTAATATAATGGAAATATTACTAACTATTGGTATACCTACAATTGAACAAAGAAAAGAATGTTTTAATGAGTTATATGCCGAATTAAAAAAACAATCAGAACCATTTGGTAATTTAATTGAAATAGTGTATATTTGTGATAACAAAGAAATGACTATTGGTGCAAAAAGACAAAAGTTAGTTGATATATCAAAAGGTAAATATGTTGTAATGTGGGATGATGATGATTGGATTCATCCACATGGAATAGAACTAATTATGGAAGGATTGAAAAGTGATGCAGATGTTATATCTTACAATTATAGTACTGACATTCCAGTTGATAATGTTACCAATTGTAACAGAAAAATATCAATAGAATATACAAACGAATTAATAGATGGTGTATTGTTTGTAAAACCAGATTGTAAAAATCCTATAAAAAGAGAATTGATAAACAAAGTTAAATTTAGAGATACAAGTTGGAGTGAAGAATTTTTCTTTAAAATGGATTTGGCTCCTTATTTAAAAACTGAATATAAAATTGATGAGGATATTTATCAAATATTAAATCGAAGTGGAGAAGATTTTAATTATCAAAGAAGATATAATCTTAAAACTACCAAATTAATATAATGGAAATTTTATTAACAATAGCAATACCTACCATTGAAAAAAGAAAAAAATTGTTTGATGAATTATATAATGAATTAAAAAAACAATCAGAACCATATACTGATACTATTGAAATTATTTCATTATGTGATAATGGTGAAATGAGTATTGGTAATAAAAGGAATGCATTAAATGAATTGGCTAAAGGTAAATATATAGTTCAATGGGATGATGATGATTGGATTATGGATTGTGGTATTGATATGATTATGAAAGGAATTAATGAAGATGTAGATGTGATATCATTTAACCAATGGTGTAATATAGAACAATGGGGTAAACTTAAAAATTTTCACAAATATTGTTCAATACGATTTGCACCACCTAATAATAAAATCGATTATGAAAATGCAATAATGAATTTTACACCTGACCAAAAAAATGTTATAAAATCTGAATTGGTTAAGAAGATAAAATTTTATGATATCAATCATGGTGAAGATTCATATTTTATGAGGGATATATTGCCTTTATTAAAAACAGAATATCATATAGATGAATTTATTTATCTTTATTTAAACAGAGGAAATGAAACGATGAATCCATTTGAAAGATATAAAATTAAAAAATCAAGTAAATTATTATAGTATGGTATTGGGTGAAAAATATTATGTTATAGATGATATAATAACTACCGATTTACAAAAAGAATTGCTAAATTATTTTGATAACAATTATAAAAATTGGGTTCATTTTAAAAAAGATATATCACATGGAGATAATCATGGATTTTATGATTATGAATTTCCAGCTTGGTCAATTGATATAAATTCAAAAACTAAGGTAGATTCTAATATTATTGATATTGTTAAAAATATAGAAAACACAGTATTAGAAAAAATTGATATGAAATTATTATCTAATTACAGATATAAGTTAAGTTGTTATCCACCTATATCACCTTATCCGGATAGTGAAGTTTTTTTAAGACAGATACATACTGATAAAGACATACCTCATTTAGTTATGGTATATTATGTTAATGATACCGATGGTAGTACAACACTTTTTAGAAATAAATTAGGAAATACACCTATAATAAATAATAAAGTTGAACAAGAAGCAATAACGGGTGATTTTAAAAATTTAGAAGAGATTGTATCCGTATCACCAAAGCAAGGTAGAGTTGTTGTTTTTGATGGTATATTGTTACATACACCAGGATGGCCGAAGGAACACAATAGATATATTATAAATTTCAACACTATTGTAAAAACGGAAAATAAAAGTATCATATGAAAAATATAATAAAATATGAATCATTTTTTAGTTCAGAACTATACACCGAAATAACTGAATATGTAAATTCTTTAATAAGAAATAAATCTGGTTTATTTAATACAAATCTTAGTTGGCAAGATAGTTTAAAAGGTAATAGTGGATTGATTGCAAGATATGAGTTTGGTAAAAACGAATTGGATATTCTTAGAAAAATTAAATTAGAATGTGAACCTAAAATTCCATATGTAATTACAAACATTGTTATTCATATTTTTCCACCATTAAGTTACATTACATGGCATGATGATACGCATGTTAAAGCAGCATTGACAGTTTATTTAAATGAAGAATGGAATGATAATTGGGGTGGGTATTTAATGTATAAAGAAGATACTGAGATAAAGGCAATTAAACCTGATAAAAACTTAGCTGTTTTGCAGATGGATGGTGTAGAACATTCTGTAAGTTGTGTAAACATAGGTGCACCTAATAGAATTACATTACAATTTTTTTTAGATAAAGAACAAAAATTATTTTAAATATGTGCAATAAAATAATAAAAATTGAATCGGCCTTAACACCAAATGAAAATGTAATTATGTTAGATTATTTTAAAAATAATAAATCTAGTCAATGGTTTGATGGAAATTATAAAACATTTGAACATGCAGAATTACCATTGAAAAAAATACTAAACAAAATAAATGAATATGTTGATTTATCAAACATGGTTGGTATAGAATGTTGGTCACATGTCAACACACATCCTGGATGGCACATAGATTCAGATGACGTTTTAAAAAGTAAAACAGGTGAAATTAAAACACCCATTTGCAGTATAGTATACTATGCAAAAATTGAAAATTTAATTGGGGGAAATTTGATAACAGAGTTGGAAACATACACCCCAAAAACAAATGAATTAATTACATTCCCAAAAGGATTATTACATATGGTAGAACCATTTAGAGGTGAACGAATTATAATCGCAATAAATCCATGGGATTATAAAATAGAAAAATATAAATTAAACAAAACATTACTTTAATATAATTTTTTTAAAAATTATTATACTTATAGATATAAACAAAGAAAATAGAAAAATATGAGAACCGTATTAGTTGGTACTGACTTTATGTATGATAACTCAGGTAATTTAAAGCCTATTGAAATCAATACAAATGTTACTTTAAATCCAAACAGCATTATAGAAAAGGTAGAAGATGTATTCAATTTTGAAGCATTAGAAGCATTTATTACAAATAACAATTTTACAAAATTAGTGTATATTGGGGATATTGCAGAATTAAATCAGGCATTAAGTCCATTTTGTAATACACATTCAATTGAGTATACTTACTACAATGTAGGTGGTGATTCATTGACTGTACCGTATGTTGAGGATGGTGATGATATTTTAATTATCAGAAGTGCATATGATACTACCGCTATTATAGATGATACATATTGTGCAGATAAGAGTAATTTTTTACAATTAGTTGGTAATTCAACTTTTGGTTTACAATACGCATTAACTGATTCAAATGGTACTTTAATAAATACAATTAATGAAATTAAGGATAATGGAGTGCACCCAAACTTTATTATAAAATCAAGATATCCTAACTATGATATTAATGTATATCCTAAATTATTAAAAATAACAACTCAGACTGATTTAGATAAAGTAATTGATTCTTTGGGTGACCAATATATTTTAACTGAATTTTTATTTAATGCAGATAAATTATTGTTTGGTTCACATATTCAAACTATAAGATCATATAATTTGTTATATCCACCTACATTAGAATCAATTAGTTTGGGACAAAACACACAAATACCAGAATTGGATTTATTTAGTGAAACTCCAACTTATAATACTGATACTTTTGAATTAGAAGATCTTTCTAGAGGAAGATATTTAACTAATGTTGTTAGACAATCTGGTCACCCTAAATTACGCAATACCGATAAAATCGAAATGGCAGATGGTACTTGGAAATTTCCATCTGAATTAAAGGAAGATGATATTATTAAAACAATAGTGTTCCCAAATCCAAATAATACCGATACAACAAATGAATCTGCTAATTTCCATATGGATTACACAACATTTGTTAGTGGTTTAACTTATACAACTGCACCACTTGGATATGTGATACCATTACAAACATATTCAAAAATTGCAACAATAACTTTTACCGATGGAACTACTTGGACCGATGGTAATGTTGTAAGTTTTTTAACACTTAGAGATAATGAAGTTAGATGGGTAGTAAGTGGTGATTTAATTAATGGTGACCAATTAATCGGTGTAAACACAACTAATACGGATGATGCAGCGTTTGATGCGTTATTAAAGACCGTAAGTTCAGTAGTAGTTGAATCTACTATTTTTGAAGGTTGGATTGTATCGGTTAAAAGTGCAGAACACTGCTACATTGTAAAAGATACTACTACGGATAATACATTTGCATTATTTGAACATAATTTTGGTTGTGGATCATGTGCAAGTTGTAATGGACAATGTTATGTTTGCCCAAATAAAACACAACCTTATTGTAATGTACAACACATTTGTACAGCACCTAACTGTTAATTTTAAAATATATAAAATATGAGCAAGATAATTTCTGATACTGATATCCAAGCTATGAATACTATTGTTACCCAAATTGGTAATTTAATAGTTACAACACATTCATAATATTAAATAAAAGGTTATATGTTGAATTTTAAAGAAATCGTTGAAGCATGGATTATTGCGGGTAATCCAACACCGGCACAAAAGGAACTAGCGGAAGCTAGAGGTAAGATTTGTGATGAGTGTCCTTCTAAAAAAAGATTATTTAAAGAAAAGAAGTGGGGTGAATTTTGTAATGAATGTGGGTGTCCAATTGGCAAAAAAATATTCACAAATGAATATAACCCATGTCCCTTAAAAAAATGGGAAAATGTAGATGATACATTTTTCATACAACAAAAAAAGAAGAAAACTATTTTTTAAATGATTATTGAACTTCACAATATTTTATCAAGTGAAGAATTAGAATTTTTAAATTTAAAATGTTTAGATTTTAATACGGATAATTTTGATAAAATTAATAGAAAAACTAGTTCAAATTATTACAATAGAGTTTTTATTGATAATAAAGATTTGGAAATTTACTATTCAAAATTAAAAATTGCATTACAAAATAATGTAAATATTAATAGATTTAATGTAATCGATTTTTCTAAAGTTAATAGTTGGATTAACAAAGTTGTACCCGAAACAAATAAGAATGATGATTTTCATCATGATATGTCGTATATGACAGCGGTTACTTATTTAAATGATGATTTTGAAAATGGTGAATTTGAATACAAAGATAAAGATTCAAATATTCATAAAATTAAGCCTAGCACAAATAAAACACTATTAATGGATGAAACTTTAATGCATAGAGTTTCTCCGGTTAAAAGTGGAGTTAGATATAGTTTAATCACATTCTTTCAGTTCGAATCAAAAGAAAAAAAGACATTATTATAACTAATTGATTATCAACAAGTTATAAAAAATACCCTAAAATAGTTGGAAATTAGGTAAAAAAGTCGTATCTTTGACTATAAACATTAAACTCTAAGATATGAAGATTTTATCTATTATTGGTATTATATTTTTATGTGCATGTAATAAAGAAGTTACTACACCAATACCACCACAACATTCAGTTTTATTTTCGATAGATTCAGTATTAAATAGGACAGGTTCAAATTCACTTACTTTGGATAAGAATGGATTTTATCATATGATTATTGATACAATGTCTTTCCAAAACTTAGCTCGTATAACAGGTACATTTTTAGTAGATGGTAAACCAAATAAAATACCATCGCCGGTTGATGAACAAATATTATGGAGTAGTGACCATTTTTGGGTACTAAGTGCAGGTGATACTACGGCACAATTAGTAAAAACATATTTCAATACATTCACTGGAAAATTAATGACTGTTAATCTTAAACCATTAATTTCATATCAATCATATTTAATTCCTACAATAAATCCGGTTTCTTATTCAGATAGAAGTAGTGGTGAAGTTAATACAATGTTCGCACCAGTTTCGGCAATGAAAGGTGATACGATTACAATTACAGCTAAAGCAAAATATACAATAGAAATCCCAGTAGATAATTTGTTTTCAAAGATTAAACTGGATTCAATTCAAAAATCAATCAAAATTATTTGTGATTAGAATAAAATTTAGTATATTTGAGTATGATTACAATGCCGCAAACACCAATTACCGACCATTCATTTAAGAAGTGGGGAGCAATTAAAATAGAGGAAAGTGATGAAGATTCAGAATTTTATTATTGGATATTACCACTACCAAAAGAAGATGATGATGTTAGTGATAGACCTACACTTATATCAATAGCAAACGATGAATGGAAAACAATGGATATTAATGAGGGTGAATATTTAATGACCCTTTTTGATAATTTACCAATGTTAGAAACCGAAGAAGAAGTAGAATTATTATATAAAATCTTAACAAAAGAAAATCTAACAAAATGAAAAAAACAGATGTAGAATTAAAGCAGAACTATGATAAGTTTCTTGCTATTATTAAAAAGTATTTTACCGGAGAAAGATTAGACAAGTTATTGTTTATGTATTCGGAAGATGAATTAGGTGGAAATTTGATAGTATCACCTGCGAGTGGTAATGTAAATTATCACAATGCGTATGAGGGTGGTTATATTGACCACATCTTTAATGTATGTAAAAACGCAATTAAAATGAAAGAGTTATTTGCATCGCAAGGTGGTAATATTGATTTTACTGATGAGGAATTGATTTTTACTGCTTTACATCACGACTTAGGTAAATTAGGTACTAAAGAGCAATTAAATTATGTACCAAATGATAGTAAATGGCATGTTGAAAGAGGAGAAGTTTATAAGAGAAACCCACAATTATCATATTTAACCGCAACGGATAGAACTATGTTATTATTAAATCAATACGCAATTGCAATTACTGAAAATGAATATTTTGGTATTAAATTAACCGATGGTTTATATGATGAAGATAATCAAAAATATTATAAGGTTTTTGATACAAGTAAATATCTTAAATCAAACATACAATATGTAATGCATTGGGCAGACCATATGAGTACAATTATTGAAAGACAGTCAGCAAAATCTGACACATTTACTTTCAATGTTGGAAAATTCTAACAAATTGTCAGTTTAATCCTAATGGTACGGATATTGTATTATATAGAGTATTATTAACAAACAAAAACATTAAATTATGTATTTAGTAGATTACAACAAATTAGTTGAAGACTGGTTCTCAACAGATTACAGTCAGAATTGGAAAACAACAGGTACTAAAACCACTTTCAAAACATCATCACAAAGAGTAGCAATTGATATTACAGATGATGTATTAGAGATTGGTTTATTAGTACCAGGACATTCAGCAGAGACATTAACATTAGATTATGAGTCTGATAAAATTAGAGTTAAATCTAAAACAAACGATGATGAAGTTACCAAACCTTCTAAAATTCAAAATGAGTTAATTCAAACAATTGATGAGACATTAACTATTGGAAAAGATTGGGATGGTGCAAAGGCGGAAGCCACAATTACAAACGGCGTTCTTTATATATCTATTCCAAAGTTTGAGGAAAGAAAGCCAAAAAAACTATCCATTAAAGTTGGTTAGTTCAGTTATATTTCGTATATTTGAAGGGTAGTCTAAACAACTACCCTTTTTTTATTATGGCAGAATATTCACAAGTATTACCTCTACGAACCGATATAAAGGTTGTAGACCAATTTGGGTTCTTACCCCTATCAATTAACAGACCTACTAAAGAAAGTAAGTTAAAATGGCACGATGCGTACCTTAACGATGGTATGGATGAACAACGCCGTAGTGACACATCAGAGTTTTTACCAGGTTATACATTCTCCGAATTCCATGCTGGCTTAGCTGAACAAGTGTATAAGTTTTGGAGTATGAAAGGTAGTAAGGTAGTTGACCCATTTGCCGGTAGAGTAACAAGAGGATTTGTTGCAACTAAATTGGGTAGAGATTACACCGGATTTGAGATTTCACCGAGAACATACGAAAGAGTTCAAACACATTTTGCAGCACATGGTGTTAAACCACATGTTATTAATAGTGATGGAACTTTAATGGAAGAAATTTCAGATAAGAGTGCAGATTTAATATTTACTTGTCCACCTTACTTTAATTTAGAAAGATACGAATCAGTTCCTGGTCAATTAAGTGATGAGAATAGATATGAATCCTTTATGAGTAAAATTGATGTGTGTATTTCTAATTGTTATAGAGTTTTAAAGAGTGGGGCATTTGCATGTTGGGTTGTAGGTGATTTAAGGACTGGTGGTGAGTTTCAAAACTTTCATGGTGATGTTATCAATTCCTTTAAGAAGCACGGATTTTTACAGCACGATATAGTTATACTAGAAAATATTTCACCATTCGCAGCATTACAAATTGGAAAAACTGCGGCAAAACGTTACACCTCAAAGGTACATGAGTATCTTTTAGTTTTCAGAAAGCCAGGAGATTATGAGATTCCAAAGTATTGCTCGCCTGATGAATTAGAACAAGAAACAAAATTAGCAGAATTTTTTAAATAAACAAATATGAGATACAAAGAACAAGTAAGAGACAATTTAAACAACATTGAAATTAGAGTTAATTATTTAAGACAAGCAACTGAGGGTAGTAAGCCTATTACTCCGCAGGATGCTATTAAAATGATTGATGAAATTTTATATTCATTAACTAAAGTAAATGAATTAGTAGATTTAGAAAGAGAAGGATAATGAACTGGCTTAAATGGTTGGTTGGTATTTCGGCAATAATCATAGCTGGTTGTGCCGCTTTCTTTTCCGTAACGGGTTTAGGTGTTCTATTTAGTGGAGCATCTATATCCGTAATGGTTATGGCGGGCTCTTTGGAGTTCGCTAAATTAGTGTCTGCAACATATTTGAAGCAAGAATGGAGTACCCTTAAGGGGTTTAACAAATGGTATCTTACTTTAGCAGTAGGATTATTAATGATAATCACTTCTGCTGGTATATTTGGTTATCTTTCTAACGCATTTCAACAACAAAATCTTAAATTGCAACAGGTAGATAGAGAAATTGCGGTTTATACAACAAAAATAGAGCAAAATTCAGCTCAAATTACACAACTTAACACTCAATTAACCAATTTATCCTCAACGCAAGGTAAAATTTTGGATAATGGTAAGGTAAATAACCGACTTTTACGTTCAATTGATAACAAAGATAAGCAAAGTGCACAAATTAACAAAAAAATTAGTGATTTGCAAGATGAAAATACTAAAAATAACGAAGAAATTAACAAAATTAAGGTTTTTAATTTAGATTTGGAGAAAGAAGTTGGTGGATTTCGATTTGTAGCAGAGGCTTTTGGTGTAGAATTGAAAAAAGTAGTAAAATTCTTCATATTTTTGATTGTAATTGTGTTTGACCCTCTTGCAGTAGCACTTATTATCGCATTTAACGGATTAATTGCTAAAAAAGAAGAAAAAGAATCGGTATTTCAAAAAGAATTAGAAGAATTTGTAGATGGATATGATGAAAAAACATATGGAGTGTATGGTGATGATAAAATCGATGAAAATGAACCTATTATTGAACAAAAACCCATACCATACTACGAAGAACCAGATTTTAATTGGGAAAATAAGAACTTATGGATAAACAATCCAGCAGCAGTTAAATATTGGATGCAAAATGGTAATTCTATTCACAAATACAATAAATTATATAGGGATCATTTAAAAGAATTAGATAATACTGATTCAATAACAAAAACATACTAAAATGGCACATAAAGAGCAAAAGGATTTTTGCGTTTCAGTTCAATCAAAGTTTCCAGATAAATTTAAAGGAGTTTCAGTATTAGATATTGGTTCTTTGGATATAAATGGTAATAATCGTTATTTATTTGAAGATTACACCTATGTTGGGGTAGATTTAGGTAAAGGTAAAAATGTAGATGTAATTAGTAGAGGACATGAATACAAAACGGATGAAAGATATGATGTTATTATATCTACTGAGTGTTTTGAGCATGATGAATATTGGGTTCAAACAATAAACAACATTATTCACCATTTAAAGAGTGGTGGATTATTTTTATTTACATGTGCAACAGATGGTAGACCTGAACATGGGACTCGTAGAACATCTCCGCAGGATGCACCATTTGTGGGAGATTATTATAGAAACTTAAATGAAGAAATAATGAAAGGTGAGATAGATTTTGATTCTATATTTAATGATTATAAATTTAGTAGTAGACAAAATCCATCAGATTTATATTTTTACGGAATTAAAAAATAATAAAATATGTATTCAGTTATAATACCCACAATGTGGAAAGCAAAAAGATTGGGTGAAACATTAAACGAATTATGTGAACATCCTTTGGTTGGTCAAATTATTTTGATTGATAATAGTGGTGGTGAATTGGGATATGAAATCATACATCCTAAAATATATCATGTAATTGAAAGAGAAAACACCTATGTAACCGCAGCTTGGAATAAAGGTGTAAGCATGGCAAAATATGATAAACTTCTAATTTTAAATGATGATATTTGGATGGATTGGAAAATATTAGATATATTAGAACCTCACGTTACTGAACAAAATGGATTAATTGGTTTAGATGAAACGGAATATAATATTGAACATTATGGACATGAGTTTGGATTAGAACCAATTGAAAGAAGAAATGGTGGATGGGGTTGTGCAATCTTTGTTCATAAAGAAAATTATTCTCCAATACCGGAAGAAATGAAATTGTGGGGACAAGATGATTGGTTATTTGTAAAAGCTAGAAATAGGAGAAAACAAAATTATAAATTAGTAGGATATACTATTTATGGTGAATTATCGGTTACAAACAATATTTTAGATGCAGATCCTAAAATACAAGAAATTAGAGAAAATGATTTAAGATTAAAAGATTATTATAACTTATATTAAAAATTATGTATTTACAAACACCTTACAAAATCAGTTACGATACAAAAAAGTATCCATTTAGAGAAATAGTTTCAAAAATGTTAGAAGTATGGGAAGGCGATACTATTCCATTAGAAGATTTACATACTTTAGAACATTATGATTTATTTGTTAGAGAAAAAGACCAAGCAACGATTTGGCATAAAAGATATTACGAAAAATATAAAACAGAATTCTTACCTACTTACTTAGAATTAGTAAAAGAGCTTAAAGAACGATTTGGTTACGATGAAATTATATATCAAGATATACCAACATTTAGAGTTCAATTAGCAGAAGGTAATTTGGGAGTGGGTGAGTGGCATAAAGATAGAACTTACAATCATGGAGTGACAGAGGTTAATTTTTGGATGCCATTTGTAAATACCAACGAACAAAATACAATTTGGATGGAGAGTGTAGAAGATAAGGGTGATTACAAACCATATACTGTTAATTATGGTGAAATATTAGTATTTAGTGGTGCAAATTTATATCATGGTAATAAAAACAATGATAGTAGCCAAACAAGAGTATCAGTTGATTTTCGTTTAGTAGATCCAGCTAAATTTATACCAAATGAAGCAGGTTCAATTAATATGAAAGCAAAATTTGATATTGGTGGTTATTTTGAGAAATTATAGATATGATATACTATTTTGGAGATAGTCATACAAAGGGGATGGAATATTTTAAACCCAAAGATTTAAATTATACATACGAACCATATCCATATTATTTATCACAAAAAATAGGTATGGATTATAAAAATATGGCAGGGGTTGGTAATAATTTAGTTAATAATGTTAATATACTAACAGATTCTTTAAAAGAATTAATTGATAATGCAAAAATAGTTGTATTTCAATTTCAATTCTTTCAAAATGCATTTTTTAGAATAAATGATAATAATTTGCAATGGAAAGACTTCGTATTAAATCCAAAGATAGATATAGATATGCTTTTAAGAGAAACTAATATTACTATGGAAGATAGTATAGTTTTATTATCATATTTAGACAAATTTGAAGAATATCGTAGTTGGTATGAAATGCAAAGAGTATATTCTATATTTAATTTTTTAGAAAGTTATGGAATTAAATGTTATTCTTTATTTTGGATAAAACCAAATAAAATTAATGTAATAGAAGATAAAAGAATGATTATATTAGATAATAATGATCCCTTTGTTTGCTCTACAAATTTAGAAAAAATATCAGATGAAACAAATGGTAAATGGAATGATGGTCATATAAGTAATAGTGAAAACATACGATTAGCCGAAAAAATACATAAATTTATTTTGAATAATTAATTATTTAATGTATATTTGAGTATTAAACATTACATATGATAAAAATAGTAACAGACAAGGGAATATTAAAACAATCAATTCCTAACACACCATTCACTAAAGAAGAACAAGATTTAGCAACAGCTGCATTATTAACCGCAGTAACCGAACAACAAGGTTTAGGTATGAGTGCAAATCAAATTGGATTAAATAAAAGAATTTGTGTAATTAATGTGAGAGAAACTCCATTAGTATTAGTTAATCCAGAAATAGTTGATGAAGGACAAGAAAAATTGGTTTATTTTGAAGGTTGTTTATCTTTACCCAAAACAATGAAAAAACCTATTAAGACAGTTCGTTCTTATAATGTAAAGGTAAAAGCAGATAATTTTCCTGACGTATTAGAATTTGGTACGGAAGAAAGAAATCACGAAGATATTAATAAATTATTTAGTGATTTAGGATTATTAGAATCAGTTTGTGTTCAACATGAAGTTGACCACTTAAATGGTTTAACAATTAGAGATAGACAATATACTGAAACTGTACATTTAACTGCATTTGCTAAATTAGGTAGAAATGAAAAATTTATTCTTAAAAAGGGTGAAGAAACACTTTCAGTTAAGAAAAAGAATTTATCAACTTACTTAGAACAAGGATGGGAGGTAGCATAATATGTTTGTAATATTAACAATATTAGTTTTACTTACATTGGGTTATATAATTTGGAATCTCCTAAAAAAATTGGAGAAAATGGAAGAATTAGTAGAAGCTCAGGATTTAAAACTACAATATAATTTAGATAAACTTATTGCAATGTATGTAGCAATGAAAGAAATAGATACTAATGGTGCATTTGAAAGTGATGATGAAGTTGGTGCCATATTTAATGATTTGAAAGATACTATTGAAAAAAATTTAAAAGAAATAGAAGAAACTAATGGGTAGAAAGAAAAAAGACACCCGTTACTTTACGGAGCAAACGGAAGCTGCTATTATAGCATACAATAAGTCAACAAATCAATTAGAAAGGAATAAATTATATTCAGAACATATCCACTATTCATTTTATAAGTTAGCGGAAAATGTATTAAATACTTGGGGATTTACTTATTTTGATGATGATAAAGAAGATATTAAACATGAAGTAATTTCATTTCTTTTGGAAAAAATTCATAAATTTGAAGAAGGCAAAGGTAAAGCATTCAGTTACTTTACAATCGCAGCTCGTAATTATCTTATTTTAAATAACAACTCAAATTATAAAAGATTTAAAGCTACATCTCAAATTAGTGAAATGCCTGAAAGTTGGGATTTGGAAAATGATTTCAAACAAACATCTCACAATGAAGAATTCAAAACTTTTAATGATAGAATGTTACAATATTGGGATTTAAATCTTAATAGAGAATTTTCAAAGAAAAGAGATATTCAAATTGCAGATGCTGTTTTAGAATTATTTAGAAGAGCAGAATATATAGAATCATTTAATAAAAAATCGTTATACTTATTGGTAAGAGAAATGACTGGTTATAAAACACATTATATAACTAAAGTTGTTTCTAAAATGAAAGAAACTCAAATGAAATTGTATTATCAATTTTTAGATGAAGGAGATATTACACAAGAATCAAAAGACCCGTTTTGGAAGAGAGTAATAACTAAATGAGAATACTAGGTATATCAGCTTTTTACCACGACTCAGCAGCTGCATTAATTGTAGATGGTAAGGTCTTGTCTGCACAAGAGGAAGAAAGATTTACCGGTATTAAACATGACCAAAGATTTCCTATCAATTCGATTAATTGGATTCTAAAACAAAATAAACTTAAGATTAATCAAATAGATAAAATTGTTTGGTACGAAGATCCTAAAAAGAAATACGAAAGATTTAAAGAACAATATCACAAATATTTTCCTAAAACATGGAGATTAACTAAAAAGTTATTGACATGGAAAGGTAATAATGATATTGATTCTATTATTAGAAATACATTAAAGTATAGAGGTGAAATAAAATATTGTGAACATCATCTTTCTCACTTAGCATATTCATTCTATACATCACCATTTACCGAATCACATTTATTCTCCGTTGATGGAGTTGGTGAAAATGAAACAGCCGTATTAGGGTTGGGAGTAAAAGGTAAATACATTCAACAATTAGAAAGAAATTATTTTCCACATTCATTGGGTTTATTATACGCATCAGTTACAGCATTTTTAGGATTCAAACCTAATAGTGGTGAATACAAAGTTATGGGATTAGCAGCATACGGTAATTCTAAAGATATTTATAAAGAACAATTTGAAAAGTTAGCAAAACTAAACGGAAACACATTAGAATTGGATTTGAAATATTTTTCATTCCATTATTCAGAAAGAGGTATGTTTACCGAAAAAATGGCTGAATTATTTAATATAGCACCG
>Ga0007805_1000025_pt1 | contig 48721 bp, 40 predicted proteins | sample CryBogCBE24Aug09_FD_71231 | JGI IMG/M metagenome (GOLD analysis project Ga0007805, IMG submission 71231) | Freshwater microbial communities from Crystal Bog, Wisconsin, USA - CBE24Aug09 | ecosystem: Environmental > Aquatic > Freshwater > Lake | place: Crystal Bog, Wisconsin, USA | collected... | reverse complement strand
AACATAAACATAGCACATACAAGATTGCGATATGGACAAGCATATTTAAATGATATATCATTTAAATATGCTTGTCCATATCGCAATCTTGTATGTGCTATGTTTATGTTCAATTCCTTTCCATTTAAATTAATTGTTGGATTTCTAAATGGATCTGTTAATTGATATACTACACATCCAATTTCATCGTAATTAAACGCTTGATGTTTTTCAGTATATCTTATTGTATTGTTACTCTCATTTGCTTTTTCAAAAATTTGATTTAAATACTGAATTGAACCATCTTCTGACCCACCATTTTCAATTTTAACTGCATCCCAAGTTCCTAATTTATTTGCAACCAATCTAGAATATCTATGTGTACATATAAAATTATATAAAGCGTGATTTATCTTATTACCATCGTATGTATTTTCTGGTAAATTGTTTAATGAATTATATCCACTATAATATTGTAATCCACTTCCCCATGTATATGAACAACCTACAAATACTATTCCCTTATTAAACATAATATAACTCCGGATATTCTACCATAATATGAATACCACCTTCTTTAGTTGCATATTTGTAAGCTAAATCAATATCTTCAGGTGTTTTTAAATTGTGAAATTCAATATTCTTACACATTGATTTAAATTCTTCAAAATAATTTCCTCTGTGTTGATGGCCTGGATCTAATGGCTTATCACTTCCTTTACCCAATCTAATAATTAAATTTGGTTTCCATTTACCACCACTCATTAAACCAATCTTGTCAACATGATTTACTAATTGATTTGTTGCACATATAATAAAATCCCAACGAGGGTAAAATGTAATAACAAATTTACCCGCCATAGCCATTCCTAAACTCATTCCCATTTGTGATTCTTCCATTACAGGAACTTCAATCATTTTATCTTTTGAAACACCATTTAGTGTTGTACTCATAGGATTGCCTTGATAAACAATTTGTTGACCTATAAAAACAGAATCTTCTAATTCTGCTAAATTTGTCATTGCATTAGATAATTCGTCTTTGTATGGGGTATATTGCGGACTGCTCATATTCTTCTATTTTTTTAATTATATTTTTTGCTATTATTTTATGTGCATCTAATGATAAATGTCCATCTATAACTTTTGGTTTATTATTTTTACCAAACCATTCATCATCTCCTATACACATTTTTTCTTTTCTTATAAGTTCATCCAGTGAAATGTATATATTATTATCATACTCAATATTAATATATCTTTGATTTAAATATTCATTTTGTGTTATGTATTTTACCAATGAATGTGGCCAAGATAATACAAAAACTTTAATATTGTTATATTCAAATTCTTTTAATTCATTTTCATAAAATGATAAATAATTTTTTAAATATTCATCTTCCCATTTTTTAATATTTTTATCATATTTTTCACTAATAAACTTCATAAAAATATCTGAATTTGGATGATTTACATTTGATAATGCTATTGAATATTTTATACCATCAAATTCAAATTCGATATTATCTCTATATGGATCTGTAAATTGGAATATACAATAACTAAAATCATCCCAATTATATCTAAAGGCTCTTTTATTAATTAACTCAATTGGTATAGTATTAGATTGTGTATTTGGGACTAATATATTTGTTTTAAATTCATTTATAGATAAATAGTTACTTCCTCCATTTGTTTTTTTAACTTTATCAAATGTAGAAAAATGATTGGCAACCAATCTAGAAAAACGATTTGCTTTAATAAATTGATATTGTGCCAATGTTACTTTATCAAACCAATATGCTCCATCCCAAAATATATCAGGTAAATCGGAGTATAAGTGTAACCCTTGTCCCCAAGTAAAACTATCACCTAAAAATAATAATCCTTTCATTATTTTTGAAATTCATCCTTATGCTCTAAATACCATTCATATGCATTTTTTAATCCATCTTCTAAAGAAGTAGTTGTTTGCCATCCTAATTTATCATAAATTTTAAATGAATCAATTTTACGAGTTGGAATCATCGATGGTTTACCTTTAATAAATTCAGTAGGTGCATTATAGTTTGCAATTCTTTTCATTGCTTCCAATACTTCTAATACTGAATAAACTCTGTTAGAACCAATATTATAAACTTGATAATCTTCTTTTTCTTTTTCCATTACTATTTGTAATGCTTCAACAAAATCTTCAATGTATAATAAATCTCTTAACTCACTACCATCACCCCAAACAGGAATTGGATTCATTTGATCTGCTACTTTACGAATTGTTGCAGGAGTAACGTGACACTTATCAAAATCGTATTTATCATGTGGACCAAATAAGTTTGCAGGTCTAATCACCGTACATTTCATTTTAACCGGTAAATACTTTGCGTATAACTCACATTGAACTTCTGCATATCTTTTCATCCAACCCACAGGGAAGTATACAGGATATGGTTCATCAAATAGGAAATCAGTCTCTACTACCGGCTTATCTCCTTTTGGTGGATAGACAGTATTAGATGATAAGAAGATATAATGCTGAACCTTATTTCTCCAACTGGCGTCAATTAAGAAATTGTTCATTGCTACGTTTGGTGTAACATGTGCTAATGGGTCAACTACTGTGTCTACTGCATTTGATGTACTTGCTGCACAATGATAAACCACATCAACTCCGTTAGTTGCATCTAAACATCCATCATATTTTTTCAAATCAAAGTGAACATACTCCACTCCTTCAATTGGATTTCTTACACCTCTTTTGTGTAAATTGACTCTAATATTTGTGTAACCCTCTTTGTGTAATCGGTTTGTTAAATTCTGTCCGACTAATCCAGAACCACCTGTTATCAGGATTTTTGAATCTTTATTTATCATATTTTTATTTTGTTATATTAGTATAATTATGTGGTGTTATAAAATGTAGATAGGTAAATCTATTAAAATCATCATTAATCATATTAACTGCATGTAATGGACTATTTTCACTGAAATCTAATACTGAATAATTTCCTAATATTGGCGCCACTACTTTTACATTTTCTTCTTTATCTTTCAAAACTAGCTCCCCTCCTGAATTAGGTTTATAGTAATCTTCAGGTGTTAAATATATTAAAACTACACACATTCTATCTAAACTAATTCCGTCTGTATGTATTTTTATATAATCCCCTTTTGTATACCAAGTTAATTGTCCATGAGATTTTAGTGAATCAATTTCTAATTTTGTATTATAAATTTTATTAACTATTTTTACTGCTAAGTTATCACATATATTAAAAAATTTATTTGATAAATAACCACTTTCTAATTTTAATCTATTTTCAACCTCATCATATTTTTCTATTATTTTATTTTTTTGATGTGGTAGTAACTTAATATTATTTAAAGATAAAACATACTTTTCTATTTCATTTGAAGTTTGTTCATCATAATAGCAAGATTCATTTTGTTTAGGATGTTCAGTTTTAGTAGAATATAAATAAGTTACTAAATCTTTATTATTTTTTATATCAATTATATTACTATAAAATGATTTTAAAAATAAAGTTTCTTCTTCATTTGCAATTTCAAAAATATTTCCAGAATAGTATTCAGTATTTTTTATATTATCCATTTTGATTATGATTTTTTGTATATAATTCAAATGAGTTTGTATCTGGGTATGCTCTACAAAATGCTAGACAATTAAATCTTTTGTATCCATTTTTAACCATAAGAACTTCATGACTTACATTATGTTTAACAAAATCTAATATTGCAAAATTTCCAAAAACAGGTTCAACTATAATTGGAGTTTCGTTTTTATTATGTATTTTTAATTGTGCACCAAATGATTCATCATATCTATCATCATTCATATACATTAAAATTACACATAATCTTCCAGTATTTGCTCCATCTTCATGATCATTAATAAAACAACCATCATCGTAATATGTAAATTGAGGATTTACTTCTACTTCGTTACTTGTAATATTATATTCATTATACCAATTATTCAATATTTCTCTAATTATATTTTCCGCTATTGAATATATTTTATTTGGTAAAGTATTATTTTTAATAGAATGCCACATTTGAAATGTAAATCTATTAGAATCTTTTACAAATTGTTTTCTATTTGATATTTCGTTATATGGTATTCTTGAATCGTATTTTTCGTCTGGTCCACTTATTGAATAGTCAAATGTTGTCTCTAAATTATTGGTATCTAAAGCAGTTTCTTTTATTATTGGTATTAATGATTTTAATTCATTAATTTTTTCATTTGATAAAAAATCAAAAATATTTCCTACAAAATATCCTTTATTAAAAAATTCTTCTTTATTTAATTGCATTTTTAATATAATGATTATATGTTAATTTTAATGCTTCATTAAAACCTAATTTTGGTAGTAATCCAATTTCTTTTTGTTTAGTTGTATCCATTTGTCTACGAAGGTCACCATTTGGTTTACTCGTATCCCATTTTATATAAATATTTTTACCACTAATTTTTATTAATTGTTCAATCATTGATTTAATACTAATTTCTTCTCCACTACCAAAATTAATTGTAGTGTGCATTCTCCATTCATATAAATGTAAAATTGCATCTGCTACATCTCCTGCATATACGAAATCTCTAATTGGTGTACCATCTCCCCAAGCTTCTATTTCATTTTCTGCTTCAAATATTTTTTTACATTGAGATGCAATTACAGTTCCGTTTCCATCAAAGTTATCATATTCACCAAAAATATTTGCAGGTCTTATAATTGCCCAACGAGTATAATCATACTGAACTTTATATGCTTCTAATAATATTTCACCCATTCGTTTACTCCAACTTGGGAACCAATCTGCTTCAGATGGTAAAGTTTTCCATACGCTATCTTCTTCGAATTTTTCGGCCGGTGCATATACTCCAACTGAACTAACGAATACTAACCAAATGTTATTCTTTGCACATTGATTTATAACCTCTGTATTGATTTTAAATGATGGATAAAGAAAATCTACGGGTTCATTCTTTGCTTTCAATGGTGAACCTTTAATACCGAAACAATTGAATACTGCATCAGGTTCATATTGTTTAAATAATTTTTCTACTTCACCATCTTGTGCTAAATTTCTAAATGCAAATATAAAATTAGGATTATCTATTGGTAAATCAATTGATTTTCGTATATCAACTCCTATTACCTTATATCCATTATCTAAAGATTGTTGTACTAAATGTACACCAACTAAACCACTACAACCTGTTATTAAAACTGTTTTCATATTATTATTTATTATATAATTTAAAATATAATTCATAAAATACATCATTAATATTATAATTTAATAATTTATTTTGATTATATTCTAGCATATCAATGTCTAAGTTAGGTATTTTTTTATTATTTTCAAAATATTTACATACATTTCTGATTTCATCAAACGTTTTAACTAATCTCATAAACGGATTTTGTTCGTTATCTATTCTATCATAATTTATTATATTAGGTATTTCAAATCCCAATCCTTTTAATATTTCGTATGATTTTCTTGGTCCTATTAAAATAAATGGATGAAAATTAGCAATAGGTCTAATTGTTTTTTCACTTAACATTATATCCCAATCAAAATATTTAGTTTCAGTTACAATTGATAAATGTGTATTTGAATATAATTGTGCAGTGTTATTCCAATTGTGACTTAAATTATCATAATCATCATCTGTTGTTTTTATATCCAATACTATTTCATTTGGTTTTGGATGTGACAAATAATCCGTTTTATAATCTATTAATTCTTTAATATTATAATCATTATATCCATGTACATGTTCATACGGAAATTCAAGAAAAGAAATTTTATTATTTTGAATTAAATTTTCACTTTTACAGAAATTGAAAAAATAAAATCTATGATCTCTTTTTACATTTCTATTAAAAGATAATATTAATTGTTTATCCAATTCTTTAACATATTCATCTTTTGTACATACTGAAAATTTTCCATTATCCTTTTTAAAATTATGGTCTAAGTCATATAACAAATATGGAAAAAATATATGTTTTGTATTTACATATTCATTTAAATTATAACAAGGTGAAATAGTATATATGTTATCTTTATATGGATTTTCATTTACCCATTTAAAAAATTTAGTGTATTCCCCTGCTTCATGAAAATTAACAAATAATAATTTTAATCCTTTTTTTAATATTTCATTAAATTTTGGAAATGTTTCATATTGATGTTCAAAATGAGTTTTTGGCATTATTAAATAATAATTAATTGCATCTTCTAATATTGTATTTGTTATAATAACCTTTAAATCTTTATAATTAAATACTTCTATTAATCCATTTTGAATATATCTTGATTGCTGAACTATTTCATTAAAACTATTTTCTGAATTAGAATTTTTTACAGACTGTATTACTTTTCCAAAATCTGTAAAGTCTATATTATCAATTGAATCTAGTCCATTTGGTATTGGATATCCATTTACCCAATTTTCTATATAAAAATTTATTAATTTCATTTATTAAAAATATTAGAAAATAATTTTTTATTTGAATCTATTGCATTAATTGTTTTACAATGTGATGTATTATATATTAAATCATCTTTACTATCTAAATATATTTTTTGTAATTTATTAGAATCATTTAATGAGTTTACTAAATTTATAATTGCTTTCATTCTTTCTTTATCATCTTCAATAGTATCATATGTTTCATCAAAATATTTATCAAATGTTCTAAATCCTTTTTCTTTTAACATTTTTAAATAATTAGGACCCGATACTACTATAAATGGATGAAAGTATCGTAAAGCCTTTGATACTTTTTCTGATACTTGACACGTTGAAAAATTTGATTCCGTTATTATAGACATATATGTTAATAAAAATGCAAAATCGAATGTATTTTTAAATGGGTCTATAAATCCATAATGTATTTTTTTATTATCATTTGTTGGTGCATTTAAAAACAAATCAACTTCATCATCTATTTTTACCGAACCCAATTCTTGTATTGAAATTAAATTTGGTATATTTTTTTGAAATTCTTCTTTTGTTGAAAAACTTGCAAATCCTTGCTCATCATCATTACCATATTGTAAATCTCTATCATAAGGAAATATAATAGAATATAATGAATCATTTAAAATGCCTAATTCATTTAATTTTGATAATAACCAAACTCTATGATCTTTAAAAACTGAACGATTAAATAGTAGAAAGTTTTTTATTTTTTTTGTATCTTCTATTAATTCAAATTCATTTCTAGCATATCTTTCACAGGAATGACAAAATAATAAATCTGTAAATAATATATTAAGTTTTTTATCTATTTTATTTTTATTACAGTATTTTATATATTGATTATTTAAATTATAATCTGCATTAATATAAAATACATTTTCTGGATTTATATAACTTTGTTTACATGCATTATGTAATTTATTAAAAAACTTTCCATGTCTAACTGCTCCTTCATGGAATGTTACTATTATAATTTTTAATGAATTATTACTCACCAATTCCAATATATCATTATTAAAATTAAATGTAGGGTTTGTATCATTAAAATTAAATCCTTCTATACTATTTTTAATATATGGTTTAGTATCTGCAAATAAAAAATCTTCATTACCAAACAAATTTATTAAATAATAGTTATTTGCATTATTATCTATATTTGATTTATGTACTAAATTTATATTATATATTTCATTATCATATTCAAATGTATATAATTTTTCACTTACTTTGGTAAAATTATTTAATAAATTTTCATTAAAATTTTTGGTATAAAAAATATTAAATAACGTATCAGGATATTTTTGTGATAATTCAACTACTTTATGATGATCGGTAAATGATTCTTTAAAAAATCTATCAATTGATACCTTTTGTAATTTTGATTGTAATATAATATTTTCATAAATAGTATTATCAATACCATTTGGAAATATTACATTTTCATATTCATATTCATATATAAAATTTATATCCATTAAAATATTACCCATTTACCAGTTCCATAGTGAGGCCATACTTTTTCATATGAATACCAAATAACTTTTTCTGATGGTATATGTCTTTTTTCACCATTCCAAGTTGCTTCTGTTGGTGTGTTAGTTGATACTCCATTGTCTTCTACTACAAATACAATTGGTAAATCGTATCTTTCTGCGTATTTGTGCATTTCATAAAATCCACCAGTCTCAAATGCCATATCACCTATGAAACACCATACCTTATCATCTTTACCATCTCTTTTATTTGCCATAGCTACACCAACTGCAATAGGTATGATTGCTCCTACAATTGCACTTGCGTAGAATCTTTGTTCCTCACTAACAATAGTAATACTTCTACCTGCTAAGATTTCCTCTTCTAACCATTTTGGGTCAACACCTTTGATTAGTGCGTGGTAGTGAGAACGCCAAGTTGAGAATACCCAATCTGTTTGTTTAATTCTTTTACCTATTTCAATAAGTTGTTCTTCGTTACCACCACTTAAATGTACAGGTCCTTTAATTTTACCTGCTTCCCAATGGTCTGCAATCATTCTTTCGTAGTTAATTAAATCTTCCTTTGTGTAACGAACTTCTGATACAACTGGATATTTTTGTAAATTTTCTATCATTATCTATCTCTTTTTTGTAATATTGGATTTGTTGTTGGCCATTCCATTTGATATTCTGGATCATTCCATTTAACTACACCTTGTTCATCTGCATCTACATAACCATCTTTGTAAAATAAATTATAGTGAAACATACAATCGGTTAGAGCGTAATGTCCATTTGCAAATCCAGGTGGAACTAATATTTGTTGTCTATTGTGTTCTGAAAGTATGAAGGATTCCCACTCTCCATAAGTAGGTGAATCTTTTCTCATATCTAATACAACTAAATAGATATCTCCAACTGCTGCTTGAACTAATTTCCAAGTTTTATTATCCCAATGTAATCCTCGTAATACACCCTTATATGATTTTGAGAACCTACCATGTATTTCATTTCCTTCACCGATTCTTATCATTACAGGATGTTCATGACTATGGAATGTTGTAAATATTTCACCTCTATATTCTCTATAAATTGAAGGTGTAAAGATTGGAACTTCCATTCCAAATTTTTTTGATGGAGTTACTTTGAACTCATCCCATTTATTACTCATATTATTGTTTTATTTTTTTGTAAAAAATTATAAATATAATTTGCATATTCTATATGTCCATAGTATCCAGGATGACCATCATTAGTATTTGGTATCTCGTCTTTAATTAACAATTTATTTTCTTTACAAAATTCATTAATTGAAACACATATATCTTTTTTATCTATAATATTAGTAAACATAACATTTGTATTATTCATTAAATATATTTCTATATTATATAATTTACAAAAAGAATATAAACCTATTAAATTTTTATCATTATTTGATAATTCTTCTTTAATATTATAATGATTTTCTACCCAATTTTTAAATATAAATTGAACTTTTTTATCTTCATCTATATATTTTTTATTAAAATATTCACGTGTTGCATATTGTAATTTATTTGTTTTGATATCAGTATTTACAATGTAATATTCATTTATATTATTCAAAAATACATCACATCTACTTACATCTGGATATTCCAATATTATAAAAAATTTATCTTTATCTTTCCAATTATTATAAATAAAATCATAAGTTTTTCTAATTACTCTAGATGCACTTCCACCCGATTTAGCTTCATTTATACATTTTATTCCTATTGTATTTTCTAATCTTTTTCCCCAATTTACTTCCATTCTGTTTTTCCAAGATATATTATACTTTTTTTTGTATTCATTTGGAACACCCGTATTTATTAGAGATTCTTCTTCTAAACCTCCACCTTCTGTAAATGAAGTACCATTTATATAAAAAAACTTATATTTAGAAAAATCCATTATATTATTTTTTTTAATTCTAAATGTTCAATAATTTCATTTTGTAAATCATCTGTTACAATTCCTTCTGCTTTTGCTCTTTCTATATATTCTCTACTATACACATTTTGGTCTACATTACTTTCATGTGTTTTAATTTCTACTACAAAATCAGATTTGGTTTCTTCAATACTATCCCACCATTCTTTTAATTGTGGAAATGTTTCAATAAAATTCTTTCCTCTACGAATATCATATTGAGAATAAAATGATTTAAAATCTTTTTCTCTTGGTTCCAAATCACTTGCAAATCTATGACCTTGTGTAACTTCTCTTAAATATTCACACAAACGATATATTTGATTTACTAAACCCCACAATGCATCATCAGGATATAAATTAGTTTCTTTATTTGTTTTTATTAAATTTTCTGCCCAATCTTGTAAATGTTGCGCTCTTTCTAATTTAATATGTTCTGGTAATGTAGTTGCTGATTGAAATGATGGAAATCTTAATATATTTAATGTAATCAATATATCGGTTTTTTCTTTATATTTTTCTCTTAATGAATGTATAAATTCTAAACAATCCGTAATACTAAATAAACACAATGCATTTATTGTCATCATTACATTAAATGTTTTTAGATTACCATCTCTAATAATTATTTCTGCATTTTCTTTCCATACTTCCCACTTTAATCCATCTCTAATATATTCTGCATGCGTTCCTATTGATTCATTTGATGTGTATAATGAAAAGTTTTTAAAATTATGTGTTGCTTTAATTAATCTGTCTACTAAAACATTAGTTTGTCCTAAATTTGAATTTACTGCAAAATTTACATCACATTCTTTATGATTTTTCCACCAATCCATTAATTTCCAAAATCCTTTACTCATTGTTGGTTCCCCACCCGTTACTCTTAATTCTCTCAATGAATTTTGTAAATCACCTTCCCACCATTTCCAAAATGCTTCTAAATATGGATTATCAATTTGGTCTTTACCATATATCATTGAATCATCACCCGCATGCTGAAACGCTCCTCCACCATCTGTTTGTAGATTTTGATATGCACCATTTGTTTTAATATCTGATTGCCAAGTTGTGCTGAATGATGCGTTACAATATGAACATGCAAAGTTACAATTAGCATCAAATGAAATTTCCAATGTTTTTAAATTAACATCATTATTCCAACTATACTTATTTTTTGCATTTACTAATTCTTCATCTGAATATATAACTGATTTATAAACTCTATCACTTACTTTATCAGGTCCTAAATCTTCTATCTTCCAACAATACTCACATTCTTTTGGTCTAATACCTTCTAGCATTTCTTTTCTAACCAATTTTTTATATTGAGTATTATGTAATGCTTTCGGTGACCTTTCTAATTCTCTTAATGGAATTTTATGTGGTGGTGGATGATGACAAGATGTAGTTTGTCCCATATTCAACCATATAGTAGCATTATACCATTTAGCTCCACAAAATGATGGAGATACCGAGTTTATTGCTCTATCTCTATATTCTTGATAAGTTTCATCCCATTTTTTTGCAAATACGAATCCTGCCATATTAAAAAGTTTGTGCGTAACCTAATGGAAATCCATTTCTAAATTCAGATGTCATTTTTGGAATTAAAACCTGATATGTTTTCATCAATTCCTTAATACCATCATCTAAACTATATTGTGGTTTCCATCCCGTTGCTTCTATTTTTGCGTTTGATACAATATAATCTCTCTTATCTGGATCTTCATAAAAATCAGAATAGCTAATTGCGAAATCAGGAATATATTGTTGTATTTTTTCTAATAATTCTTGTTTACTTAAATTAGCATCGCTCAATCCAACATTGTAAACATTATGTTTCATTTTATCGTAATTGTTCAATGCCCATAAAAATACATTTGCTACATCTTGAATATGAATAAAGTTTCTTTTAAAATGTTTTTCAAAAACAGTAATGTATTTATCTGTCATTGCTTTATAAACAAATTCATTAACTAATAAATCCGTTCTCATTCTTGCCGATGTTCCGAATACTGTTGCCAAACGAAAACATACTGCCTGTGAACATTCTAATAATAATTTTTCAGCTGCACATTTACTTTCACCATAAACTGAAATTGGGTTTAGTGGCGAAGTTTCAGTACATTCCGTTTGTCCTTCACCAATACCATAACCACTATTTGTATTTGGGTATAAAATAATTTGGTCATCAGTAATTGTATCTAATATAGTTTCTATTTGATGAAAATTAACTTCCCACGCTAATTTAGGGTCTGCTTTACATGCGGGAAATCCTACAATTGCTGCCAATGGAATTATAACATCATGAATACCAACTTGATGTCTTAAAAATGCTTCATTTCTTACATCGCCATAAATAAAATTATAGTTTGGGTTTGATGTATAATGTAAAGGTGATAATTGTTTAAATGATAAATTATCTATTGCAGTTACTTTATGACCTGCTTCTAACATTGTTTTTGTGATAACTGTTCCTAAATAACCAGCACCACCTGTTATTAATATTTTCATTCTTATATTAAGGTTTGTGTTATATTTTTTATTGTAGATGTTTTTAATTTATTACCTGCTAATAATTCATTTAATCTTTCTTGAACATGTGGAAAATGCCATTCATCAATAAAACCAAAATTACCATTACCCGTTTTATCCCATACTTTAAATCTATTCCATTTTGTAAAATCCAATGAAGTAACACACTTATCTTTTATTTCAGAAAAATCTAAATAACTTTCTTTATTATCAATTATTTTAATACATTCATCTTCAGTAAGTATATTATTAAATATTGAAAAATCATAAAAATATCCTTCAAACAACCAATGAAATGAAGGTTCATCATACCATGGACCACCTGCACCTATCCAAAATGGTACATTTGTATAATCACACACATTACCTTTCCATTTTAATTCTTTCCATTCTCCATCAAAACAAGTTTTTAATGTTTTATTCGTTTGGTCTAATTGATAAATAACATAATGTTCTTCAAACAATTCTTCTTTTTTAGGATAATATTCTATCATTTGAAAATTATCAGAATAGTTTCCACTACCCTCATCCGCCGTAAATATTGTGCAACGAAATTTCATATTTCCATCTTGATTTTCAAAATATGCTCCACTATGACAACCTTGTTTTGCAAATATTGCACTTCTTTCGCTTTTCATATTACTCATTTTAAAACGAGCATATACTGTTAAATCATTTTGAAATAATTCTTTTAATAATCCAGGCTTCTTTGATGTATTATATTTAGTTTCTTCAAAAAAGTTTACTAAAAAATTATCTTTAAATTCTATTAATTCGTTTGTCATTATCTAATTTCTTTACATTTGTGATAAAAATCTGCTAATTCAGGATATGTTTTACAAAAATCAGTTCCTCTTCTTTTATCATGTTCACTGAAAAATTTGTAAAAATCTTTTCTATGATGTTCTCTATCATATTCATCTACTTCACCCATAAAGTAATCATATATTCTTCTAATTTTAACTACTTCAACATCACTATATCCAAATGTATTAGAATCAGTTCTTGTTAAATCATAAAAATCCATAAGTTGTGCTTGTTCAAAAAATTCACTTTCCCATTCATTTTGATCTAATAATTTAATTGATTGGTGTGTTGGATATCTAAGATATGATGCATCTAATAAAAGTGGTTGTTTATAATATCTAAGTGGATTAGTATGTTTTGCTTTCAATGAATACACATCATCTATTAATTTTTTATAAGATGGAACTGATAAGATATTATAAGTACTCATAATATCAATTGTTAATCTTGGTATATATTCTAATAAATCATCTATCCTATCCATTAATTGATTATATACCATTCCGTTTCTAACATATTCAGCCTGTTTTCCATACCCATCACAACTAGTAAAAATAATTAATTCTTTAACTAATTCTTTTTCAGAAATTATTTTAAATTTTTCTTTAAACTTTTTATATAGACTATCTGGTACTCCTAAATTAGAATTAATACTTAAACATAAATTTCTATTTGGATTTGGTGAATCAATAATATAATCTAATACTTTCATAGTATCTTTATGCATCATAGGTTCACCACCTGTAATTCTAAATGTATGCAAATCTTGATATAATTCTGGCCACCAATCCCAAAAAGCTTCTACATATGGATTATGCTCATTTTGAGGAATTGGTATTCTACCACTTTGTTTAAAATGTTCTAAACCATTAAATTTATCCGAAGTAGGATATGCACCATATTGTTCAATTTCCTCCATCCATTTTGTTGAGAATGGTGGTGCACAATATGAACATTTAAAATTACAAGCATTACTAAAAGATACTTCTACATAAGATGGATTAATATTATCTCTCCAATGCATTTCTTTAATATTATCTAAATGTGGATATGCCCATGGTTCTGCACTCTTAAAAGTTCTATCACTAAATTGATTTGAATTATCTTCTACTCCCCAACAATAATCACATTCCGATGGTCTTTTGCCATCCAACATTTCTCTTCTTTTTTCTTTTTTATATCTTGTATTATGAAGTGCAGATGGATCTCTATCAATTTCTGTTGTTGATATTTTATGTGTTTGTGGATGATGACAACTATGATTATGTCCAATATGTAAATGTAATGTAACTTGCATCCATTTAGCTAAACAAAATCCAGCACCAACTGAATTTAATTGATTTCTTACTTTTTCAAACTTTTCGTATTGTCCCATTATGCTTTACAATTTATCATTACTGAATTATTTCCTATTTCTTCTACTGATATTAGTTCGTATTCTAAACTATTCATACCATCATTCATCCAATTATATTTACCCTGCTGCATCTCCAAAACATATCTTCTTTCATTTTTTGCAGTAGTTTCACCCTTTGCCCATTTATCAACACCACCTACACTAATCAGTCCTTCCGTTTGATGTGGTAAACATTCAAACTTACCATCTCTACGGAAAGGTAAGACAGTATTTGGTATTTTCAAAATATCTTCTTCTTTTATTTCTACATTGTGCATTATACCATTATTTTCATTACCACTTAAATCTTCTAAAATATTATCGGTAATATGGTTGAAATCATATTCTAATACATAATCATTTGGGAACTCTAAAATATCTTCTTCATCTAAACATCTATCCCACATCATTACTTTTGCAATATCCCCTTTAAACCACTTATTAACCTCATTTTCACCTACCGAAGTTGTTGTACCTAAATAGTAAGCTTCAGTACCATACCTCTTTAAAAACCCTTCATAATTCAAAGGAGAGGATAATCCAGTACCAAATCGTGCATCACTTTTCTTTCCATTAATATAAAGTGAAATTTCTTTACTATCATCATCTACAGTCAATGTAACCCAAGTCCATTGTTGTTCGTATCTTTTTGCCCAAAGATATAAAAATTCTCTATTATTATTCCACATCATCGTAGTAAATGCTCTACTATTATTATATGATATACCCCAATCATGACCTGGTCTTCTTAAAATTGGGTATTCACAAAATCTTCTATCTTCATCACCAATTAAATAGATAGGAACTTTTTCTTCTTGTTGATGTGCTCTTACTAATATTGAAATTGAATGAGAACGGGAACAAAGATTTCTAATACTTCTACTTGGTTCAATTTTTACAAAACTGTCTTTACCATTGAAATAACCATATTTTTGATTTTTGAATTGATCTGATAAATAATGTTGTTCTGCATTACCAGTCAATACACATCTCCAAAATAAATCATCATCTTCCATACCCCAATCCCAATAATCATTTGAGTAACCATTAGTTGCTTCTACTTGTTCTTTTGTGAATAGTACTGCACCACCGAAATACTCCTCATATTTAAGGTTATAATCCGTTTGAGATATTCTTACAGCTAAATGTTTAGGGTTCTCAGGATTGAATGTATAATCACAAGAACTATCTTCTGGAACCATATCAATATCATGCCATACAATATAATCACAACCATCATCAAATGCGTGTTTTGCTGCAATATTTTTCATCTTACCTCTGTTGAACAATTTATCATCACATTGATGTGCAAAATAAATTTTATGTTCAATACCTCTTTCGGTTAAGAATTTATGAACTCTTGGTGCAAACTCTTTTAGATGTGTTTCTCTATTTCTATATGGTACGCAAACTCCTAATTTGTGCATTATAATTCTACTTTAATGAGTTTAGTTTTATCGGTAAGTGTTTCTTCTTCTATTAATTTATATCTACAACTATTCAAACCATCTATATTCAAATCTACAATGTTTCCTTTCATTTCATTATAAAATCTCTTTTGGTTTTTTCTTGTTTCATAATGAACCCAACTATTACCAATTGTTGAATTTGATTTATGCTTAAGTGTTTTGAATTTACCTTCCCTTCTATTTGGTACTACAATTTCACTTTCAAACTTATTAATCAAATAACCATCTTCGCAATTGTAAATAAAACCATTATTTTTATTACCACTTAAATCCTGAATTACATTATCTCTAAAGTTTTTAAAATCATAATAACATTTTAAATATTTAGATTTATTATATTTTCTATAATCGTTTAGTATTGATTTGTAATAAGAATTTTCATATATTTCTTTTATATTATTTTCATCTAATCCAATGTTCCATAATGCAAATTCTGAAATTAATCCTTTAAAATAGAATTTATTTATTTCTTCATTTGGATTACCTACACCAATATAAAAATAATCGGTAGTGTAATTAAACATTTCCAATCCAATTTCCTTTTCATCAATTAGTTCACTATTAAGATAAAATGATAATTTATCATCTATTTTAACCATAACTAAATGTGACCAAACTTCTCCTAATATATCTGATTGGATTGAGTTTGAATTACCATCCTTATCCCAAATTTCTGCTTTGTATCTTTTAAATGATGTGTATGATATACCTGTATTTCTTCCAGGAATTGATACTGCATAATATTCATCAAATTCTACATTTTGATTTATTTTACAATCTTCAGGTTTTATTTTCATTGAAATGGTAAAGTCACCACTAAACACAGAACTCATATTTTTATAAGGTATTCTAATATAAGAAGATGAACCATTAAATTTAAAATAATTAATTAGGAATTCTTTTTCTGGTAATCCTATCTTTTTAGTTTCTAATGATAATCCTTTGCCGATACATCTGTATAACAAATCATCATCTTCAAATCCCCAACCCCAATACTCATTTGAATATCCGTTAATGATTTTAAAATCTTGTACATTAAATAATGTAACTCCACCAAAGTAATCTAAAAATGGAACATCACCATCTAATTCAGTAGATAAATGTGTAGGAACATCTGCAAAAGAATAATCAACGCCTGGTTGTGGTAACATATCAACATCATGAAAGGCAAAATAATCACATCCTTCTTTCATTGCTACTTTTGCACCAATATTAAGAAGTTTACCTCTATTAAAAGGTCTATCATCTTTCTGTTCAATAATGTAAATAGAATAATCATATTCACTTAAATAAGTTTCCATATATTCTATGAAAATATCTAAATGTGATTTCCTATCTCTATAAGGAACTACAACTGCTAGTTTTTTATTTTTGCTCATCCGCTTCTCTCTCATAACCTCTATCAGGTCTAGATATAGAACCACCTACTTGTTTAGTTTTCATAATTTGGTAGAACTCATGTAAGTACCATTCTAACTTTTCAGTCCAAGTTTTTCTATCGAATCCATGAAACCAATCAGCTAAATCTTCTTGAGCTCCGGCCATTCTTTCATATGCTTTTGCTTGTCTTTCTAAAGCCAAAACTGTTCTTTCTTCAATACTTAAGTTATCAGTTTTTACGTCTTTTGCCATATACTTTATTTTATAATATTACTTTAATCCAATTTGTTTTATCGTTAAATTCTTCATTCTCAATTAATTTAAATTTAAGAGAACTTAATCCAATTTTATCTGTTGAAAACTTTTTTGAAAATATATCTTCAAAGAAAATCTTTTTATTTTCTAATGTATCTGGATCAAATCCATTAAATTTATCTTTAATGTCTAAATCACCTTCATGTTCTAATGATTGGTATTCACCTGCAACTCTATGTGGTACAGGTATTTCAGTTACCTTTTGTATTGTAGTTTCTGATACTAACTTAAGATAATCTGTACCTGCTTTACCAAATACTTTAGCGTGATTATGTGTTTTACTTTTATCTATGAAATATTGTTTATAGAAATTATCAAACTCATATCTTAATACTGGTTCAAATTTTGTTTGTAAAAATTTATTAGAATATAATCCATTCAAATATAATTTTTCAATTTCACCTGGTGTTAGAGTATAATCAAACATATAAAGATTACTTAATTCGCCTGTGTAAAATTCTTTATTAATTGAACCACATCCAATATAAATGTTTGAATTTGAATAATCGTACAATGGTGTTTTAAAATTAACGGATGCATCTTTATTTGGTTGTAACTCAATTCCGTTCAACCACATTTTTAATTTGTTATCATCAAAGTTTATATTAACAATTAAATGATTCCACTCGTTCGGTTTAATCTTTTTATAATTGTAATAATAAATTTTTTGTGAGTTCCAAAAATTGAAAATTAATTGATTATCTAAATTCAAAGAAATACCGGAATTGAAACCAGGCCAACTTAAAATATATTGCTGTTTCAATAAATTATCTTCTGGTTTAATCCACATCGAAACTGTAAAACTATCCGTTGTTAAGTCTTTTAGAAATTTATTTGGTTTAATTTCTAAAAATGTTTCACCATCAAATTTAATAGAATGTATTTTTTCTGATTTTAATGAATCGGTTTCTTGCATTTCCCCAACTTCGTATTCACTATTTACTTTAGGATATGCATATACATAATCTACATCTAATTCTTTTTCAGAAGATCTAAATAATAAATCTATATCACCATAACCCCAACCATAATATTCATTTGAGTAACCATTAATTTTTTCAAAATCTTCTTTTGTAAATAAAACTACGCCACCAAAATATTGTAAATATGGTAATCTATCATTATGTGCAGATGCTCTTGTTGCTAAATGTAATGGATAATCTTTATAAGAATAATCACAACTATCATTAATAGGTAATTGATCTACATCGTGAAAACAAAAATAATCAAAATCATCTTTAATTAAACTAAATGCAGCATTACATAATTTACCATAATTAAAAGGTTTATCATCTGCTTGTTCTACCACAAATATTTTATAAGAAATTCCTTTATCTTTAAGAAATTCTTTCATATGTGGAATAAATATATCTAAATGATCTCTTCTATCCCTATAAGGTACTATTATTGCTAATTTATGATTAACCATATTTAAATGTAACGAATTTTATTTATAAAACCAAATTAAATAGACTGAATTATTTTAAAAAGTTTATCCCATTTAGAATACTGATACCAGCCACATTCTTCAATCATAAACCTCTCATCATAAATATCAATCTTAAAATTATTTAGTTTTATAGCATCGTACATTTCCTGATATTCTTTTGAATATGAATATCTTTGATTAATATCTGCTACTTGTTTTATTCTATCAACACAGGTACTATCCCATTTAAAATGATTAACTATTACACTATATTTGTTTGTAGGTGCGATTAAAGGATGATTCCAACCTTGCCATTTCCAAGTTGTTTGTCCATCTATTTTTGCATAATGCTGACCAGGTGTTAATTCTATATATCCTTTCATTATACAAATTTTATTAGGACATGCTCCACTTAAAGGATAACGAAAAAAACCTGCTAATGGAAATTGTTGAAATATATATTCATCTTCTTTTAATTCTACAAATTCACCCTCTTTACCTATTCTATCTACAAAACCACCTCTAACTAAATCCCAACCATTTTTATCACAATCTTCTATTATTTCATTTAAATTTTTTGAATATACATGAAACTCATCATCATCTGCAACTATCCACCAATCATTTGGATGTAACATTTTAGTTTGATTGTAAAGATATGTTACATGCTCCCAATTAAATTTTTCTTTTTTAGAACGTTTAACAATATTAACATTAGGAAATTGTTTTGATATTCTTTCTACTTCATCATATGTGCTCATACCTTCCCATTCGTATACTACAACATATATTTCATCTACTAAAGTTTGATAGTATTTAAAAAAATGGGTAAGTGTATTTGTTCTACTTCCGGTGACGGTAACTAATCTTTTCATTATTTTCTTCTTACTAATGTTAATCCAGTAGATGCTGGTTTATTTTTTAGAATTCCAAAATTGAATAAATTAAATACTTCCCACTTATCAGTATCTATTTCTTTTGCTAATTGAATGGGTCCGTTCCAATCATCAAAATCACCCCTATCCTTCACTTCATTTGTAACTATGTATTTATCTGCATAATTAGGGTCGGTATCATGAATTGATATAATACCGTTTGGACTCATTAACTGAGAATATAAATCAAAATCTTCCTTTACATTTTCATATGAATGTCCCGCATCAATATGTAAATAATCAATTTTAATATCATTTAATACAAAATAATTATGAAATGCGTTTGCAGTTGTATCATTTATAATTCTTGGCCAGAATGTTCTTCTAAAATAAGATTCTTCTTTTAACCAATTTACATTACCACCAATACCATTTGCAGCATCTACAATATATGTACATCCAATATCTCCATGATTATAATCGTTATTGCCTTCAAATATATTTTGAGAATGCAAATCATAACGAGCTTGTGTCATTATTCTTGGTATAAATCCACCACCACTACCTAAACAAACACAAACCTTAGCTCTCATATATTGAATAAGAGAATATATAATTAAACCATCCCCCAAATGGTCATCAGTTGCTCCATGTGACCAACGATATGGAACATTTATTAAAACCTGGTCACCATACTCATCTATTTCTTGATTATTTGAAATATGATTTTTAATGTAATCTTTATTTGTTATCATTTATTTAATAAATTAACTATTTCTAATATCCATTCGCGTTTGTTATCATATTTTAATAATGCTGATTTTAATAATTTAAATTGATATTGTCTTTCAACTTCAAAATCATTACACATTATTTCATACATTTTATCAAATTCTTCTTTTGTTGATGCTCTATATTTGTATGGTATTCTTGGCATCCAATATTTGTTTAGTATTGGAAGTTTACCATAATCTACTGCGTTAAATATAGAATACCCAAAAGGTTCATTTACATAACAACCGTGAAATACCGTAAAGTCTAAGTTAAAGAAATTTCTATGATTTTCCAAATTATATGGATAAAATCTTACCTTTTTTAAATCTAAGTTTAATCCTTCTTTAAGATTTTCATATCCCATCCAATCCGTACATGCATATCCCCTATGTCCATCTAAAAAATGAAAACATTTTCGTGTCTCACTACGGGCTGCATATCCTATCTTATCTATCATCCAACGATATTCATTATTAATCTGAAATTCGTAGTAGTTTGGAATTTGAATACATTTATCTTTGAAATCTTTTTGTACTAAACCATCATTACAACCAATCCAAACTATTTGTTTACATTGATTCATTACATCTTGTTCCCATTGTAAATCCATTGTAGTAGGTAAATAAACTCTATCTAATCCTAAATCTACATTAGTATTTATAATTTCTTTAATGTATGCGTGACAGAATATAGTATGAAATTTATTTTTATATTCCCACAATTCATCTCTACGATAATAATTGTTATGTAAAAAATGTATTCTTCTACAATTTCTTAAAAGAGGTTCTACTAATAAAGCGTTTTCCTTTCCAAATACATATTGACATGATATAGAATCAGGATCAAACCCATTAGGCATTCTACCATCAATTAATAAAACGGTTGGATGTTCTAAAAATGGTATTACATTTTCTATAAAATTGTTTACCCATAAATCACTACCACCCATAGGAACATTACCTGCCCCAGTTGTAACTAATAAATCAAACATAACATTTTATTTTGAACCACTTAATTGTGCTTCTAATGAAGATACTTTTTTAGATAATTCTTTTATACCCTCAATTAATAAAGGTACTAATTTTTCATATTGAACAGTCATATAATTTTGACCTGTTTTTGAATTTCCTTGTCCATCATTATCAAATGGAGATATTGGAGTTAATTCTGGTATTTCTTCAAATACAGAATTTATTTCTTGTGCAATAACTCCAACTTGTCTATTTTTACCTAAATGTGGTACAAACATATTTGCTTCATCTGTGTAATTAAAATAAACACCATTTATATTATTTATTTTATCCAATGGTTTATCTATATTAACTACATTTTCTTTTAACCTACCATCCGATACACCTGGTGTTATTGTACCGGTTGCAGTTATATTACCTCCAACGATTAATGCTGTGCCTGCCGTTCTTGGTGCTTGAACATATTGAGTTGAGGTTGTTACAACTTGTAAACCACCAGGTATTATTTCAGTTTTAGATACATCAACTGCATATGAGTAATTAAATGAAGGTGAAGATAATCCATAGTTAGAATAATCAATTGTATTTGGACCGGAATAATATGTGTATGTTGTTATAGACCATGTAGTTCCATCACCTGTAAATGAAAGGGTTCCAGATTTTCCATTAATACCACCTAAAGCCGAATACGTGCTATTCTTTTGAGATATTGAATGACTAAAACTAAATAATGTATAAGTAGTTGAACCATTTGTTATGTAAATAAATGTTGAATAATATCCACTATAATATCCAAATGTATTTAACGTAATTGCATATGCTGCATCTGATTGATTTATATTAGCACTTACAACATAAGTTTGTCCATTATTTGCAGTAAAACTTGTAACTGTACTAGAAAAACTAGTTCCACTAGTTCCACTTCCACCACCATAACCTCCACTTGAACCACCACCACCTGTTAATGAAGATAAACTTGCATTTTGATTTAATACAACTCTAGGAACACCAGATGCATCTGCAACTGATATTTGTTTTGCAATTGCATCTAAATTTATTGCATTTGGTACATATATTTGTGAGTTTGATATTGTCCAACCACCAATAGTTGAACCATTACCGGCGGTAATTGCCCCTGCTATATTAGCATTACTAGCAACCATATTACCACCCGTATCTACACTAAAATTACTACCAATTGTAATACTACCCCCTGAAATAGTTCCACCTGAAATAGTTCCACCACTAATAGTTGCAGTAGATGTAATGTTTCCACTAAAAGTTCCTGCATTTGCATTAATTGTTCCACTAACTGTTAATGTTGAACCATCCCAACTAAGTTTATTACCTAACGAAAAATTACTACTATTATCTACATAGAATGCAGTATCTGCATTGTTAAAATGTCCTGCACCTACATAAATTAATTTGTTAACTCCATCTAATGTAATACCACCATTACCTACTTTAAAAGTTTGTGAAAAATAGCCATTTGCACCTGCTATTGTAGGAGATACTATACTTGTTCCAGTTATTAATGTTCCACCACTATATGTTCCATTTGCAATACTATCTGCTACTGATTTTGCATTATTATATGCCGTATTAGATGATACGGTTGCCATTGTATACGCACTTGCTGACGCATTTGTGTATGCTGAATTTGCAGATGTAGTTGCCATTGTGTATGAACTACCACTTGCCGTTGAAACTGCATTTGTATATGCTGTATTTGCTTGTGTGAATGCTGAACTACTTGCATATGCTTGTGTGGCTGCATTTCCACCCGTTACATTTATTGTACCATTCACTGTCAATGATGAACCATCCCATAATAATCCAGAACCTAATGAAAAATTTCCAGCACTATCCATATAAACTGGAGTACTTCCACTATTATATGAACCGGTTGAATTTACTCCACCTATGTATATTTTTCTTGTAGAAGTTCTAGCATCTAAATAAATTGAACCAGGTTCTTGACCTACTCTAAATAAACTACTAAAATATCCTAATTGTCCACCAACTACCGGTGCATACATTACATTCCCACTAATAAAAGAACCACTATATCCACCATCTGCTAGTTGTTGAACTTTTGCATATGAGGATGATAATGAATTGTATACAGATTGACTAGCAAATGCAATTGAAGTTGATATAGATGATGATATACTACTACTCAAAGATGAACTTACAAATGATATTGTTCCACTTACACTTTGAGATACATTTGATATTGTTCCACTAATAGATGAACTAATATATAAAGATGAACTTTGTAATGATGCCGAATATACTGATGATGTATAAAATGATTGAGATACACTTGTACTTACATATGATACACTACCAGTTACTACACCAATTGTTCCACTTACTGATTGTGATAAGGCTAATATTGCTGCATTTGATGCCGATGTTGATCCACTAATTAATAGTAAAGTTCCACCTACATTATTATTACCACCTGTAAATAAAGCACTTTGTGTTATTGCAATTGGTACATAGTTATTGTTTATATCATATAATTCAAACTTAAAATTAAACGTTTCATTGCCTAATACCGTTGGCATAGATGTAATAAAACTAACTTCGTTTGGTGAAAATGCTGTATCTTGTGAAAGGTTTAATGAAATATTTCCAACATGCCATTCACTTGCTGATTGTGAAAGATATAAACTTGCAGTTGGTTCATCATTAGGTATTGTAAATGGTATTGTAGTAGTACCAAAGTTTTTAGTTGGAATTGAACCACTAAATGTAGTAATTGGAATTGCACCATTGTGTGTACCACTAATGTATGCTACTAAATTTGTTGAAGTTGAACCTGTAAAAAATGTATCTAATTCTAATTCGTATGTATTTGAACTTAATAAATTTAAGGATGATGTATATGTAAGCAATCCATGTCCATCTAATTGCAAACCATCATTAATGTACGTTGAATTTAATTGTGCATTTAATGAACCGGTATTCCAAACTTTACTTAAACTATCTGGACCAAATATACCTGCATTTCCAACTACACTACCTGTTAAAGCATATGTAGTTAAAAGATTTTTTGCTTCTATCGATATATCTTGAATTAATTCATAATCTGCTATATCTCCTGCTGATGTTCTATATACTTTTACTCTAGCAACATCTCCTGCAAAAGTTTCTAATTGATTTACTTTAATTGATGCAAATGATTGTGTAACTAATGAGGCTACTTTACTACCACTAACAATTGAATAAAGTGGTTCTAATATTTCTGAAATTGTAACTAATGGTCTTTTATATAATCTTACTCTAGTTGTATTTGCTAATGCAGGATTTATATTAACCTGTTTTTGCCATTTTACATTATATAAACCACTCCATTCAGTAGGAACATCTTTTAATTGACCTAATACAGTAATTGTTGCAGGTCCAAAAGAAGTAAGTGTAGGATATACATAAACTGCAACTACTTTAGAATTACCTTCATAATATTCAGTAGGTAATCCGTTTGAAAATTCTATATAACAAACATTACCCGCTGCATCTCTAACTTGAACTTTTACTTCTGTATTAGCTAATAACTTATCACTACCTGCTATTAAGAATGCGTTTTTACCTCCAGAAAATGTATCAGGAAGTTCACTTATAACAAAATAATCAGAATTTGGATTAGTATCAGTAATATATGTTTGAACTAATTCTAATTTTTCATCCGGTGCAACTTTTATATCAACAGCCATTTATAGTAGGTATTTCTTATAAATATCTACTTATATTGAATTTGAGAAAAACCATCTACTTTTTTAATTTCAACCAATGTATCTACAATATCTCGCATTGCATCCAAGTGAGAAATTATATTAATGAAATCAAATTGTGTTTTAAGATAATCGAACATCATAAATATAGATTGTAAGTTATCACTATCTAATGTACCAAATCCTTCATCAATTACTAAAAAGTTTGGACGAGGTAAGTTACATACATTAATAAGTGCAACTCTAATAGCCAATCCACTAATAAATTTCTCCATACCACTACACATCTCCAATGGCCAACTTTGATCCTCATAAACAATTCTAGCGTTCACATTCTTGCCACTCATATCAAAGACGATACCGAACTCTACAATTTGTTGTAAGATGTTATTAACCTCACCTTCTATCACTGGTAGAGCCTTTGCAATCAATTCATATGATACACCATCTCGCTTAACTGCATCTAAATAATATTCGTAAATTTGATATTGTTCTTCTAATCCTTTAGCTTCTTCCATCTTTTGTGTAATGGTAGTTATATAAGAATTTGCTTTTGCAATATCACCATTAACTTGCAATAGGGTAGAATTAATATTTCTTAAATCTTTTGTTACACTTGCTAATTGAACTTTAATAGTTTCAATTTGTCCATTCAATACATTGTTGTTTTGAATGTTTGCTTCGTTGGCGTGGTATCTTACAATATCCATTTCAACAGCCGTTAATTGTGCTTCGTATAATTCTTTTTGAGTAATCATACCATTAAACTCTAAAGTTCTATTGGTATGTGCTTGAACTCCCTTTTGTATTTTAGCTTTTAAATCAACTACTTCGTTATATTGTTTCTCGATACCTTCCATTGTATCTAAAGTTTGTTGAATACCTGTACAATCTATTAGTGCTTGATTTACTATTTCTTGTAATTGAGGTAATGCGTTTTTTGCATTTGTTGCATCTTTTACAAAAGTATTATCACAACAGAATTTACAATTAGGGTCATATTCATGTTTATCCAAATGTTTAATCTTTTCCTCTGCTAAACTCAAATGTAATTTTGCAGTATCATATACTTTAGTTGCTTCTAATAACTTTGCTTGTTCTTTTTTATAATTAGAATATACAATTTCTATATCAATACCATTAGGAGTTGCTTTTTCAGCCAGTAATTTTTTTAGTTCTACTACCTTACCAATAATATCACTAATGTTCCCAGCTTTAGCAATACTTAATTCTTTTAATTCCTCTAAACTATTTTCTAATTTTTCCTTTTTAGTATTCAAATCATCAATATTCAAATTACCATCCATTGGAACTAATTGAGCTGATAATTCAGTTATCTTTTCATTTAATTCATCTTGTCTATCTTCGTAACTTTCTTTTTCAATTTCTAATTCTTCATACTCATCATTAAGTTCTTCTAATTTAGTTTCAGCTGTTGCTAATTCTGATGTAAAATCGGTTCTCTTAAAGTTTCTTAATAAGACCTGAACTTCTTTAATATCCTCACTTGCTAAATCATATAACTTATCAAATACATTAATACCCATAAACTGAGCTAATAAATCCTTTCTTTCTGATTGTGACTTATCAATGAATAGAGAATTGTTTCCTTGTAAAGATAATGCTGTTAGTACAAAATCTTCGTACTTTCCCAAATAACTTTCAATTGCTTTATCCGTATCTCTCCTTTCGTTTCCATTTAAAGAAATTAGTTCATCCCCCTCTAATCTCCAAAAGTTTACATCTACTTTAACCGTGTCACCTTTCTTAGCTAATTTAGCAGTTCTCTCAATAAAGAATTTTTCATCGTTGATTTCAAACTCTAACTTACACTTAAATTCTGTCTTACGATTGTTTAAGATATTAGCTGCTTTGAATGCTCTACTACTCTTATCAAATATACAAAATGAAAGTGCATCGAATAGAGAGGATTTACCTGCGGCGTTTGGAGCGAACACACCCATTAACCCTTTCATATTATCAAAGTTAACGATATTATCTTCACCATAACTGAACATATTATCAAACTCAAAACGAATTGGTTTCCAAGTTATATTCTTAACTAAATCTTCATCTGTAAGTTTCTTATTTAATTTAGTATTCAAATCTTCAATCTTACCTAATGTTTCGGCATCTAACATATAGTTTCTACCTAAATAATCTTTGATAAGACCGGATTGATATTGAGGGTCATTTACATTACCTACATTTAACTTACCATCTCTATTACCTGTTCTTAAACGGGCTAATGTATCAGTACGAGTAATTGTAAACTCATCTACTTTATATTTCTTTTTAATTTCAGTTGTAACCCTTTTCAAATCTGATGCATCTGTTTTAGAAACCAACACTCTTAATCTAGGTTTAAGTGGCATATCAGTTACATCAGGTACAATACCATTCTCTACATGTAAAGTATAATAACCATAATCATTTGGAACATCTACATATTCAACTGATAAATCACTAATATTCCAAATAGCATAACCATGTTCAGTTAATTTCTCACCATGATTTTGTTGAATAAGGGAACCAGGATAAACTACTTTACAACCATCTGGAGAAATCATAGTTTGTCTTTTATGAATATCACCTAATAAAGCTAAATCATATCCATCAAACATTTCAGTTGTAAAATGTCTAGAAGAAATATGATAACCTACATCAGTAGTGGCATCTAAAATCGGTCCGTGAAATAATGCTATATTAGTTGTATCTGAAAGTAATGGTTCAAACTTCCAATTTTCTTTATCATCAAAAATAGAAAATAAATCAAATCTTACACCCCCATAGGTATAAGTTTGAGTATCTCTTAAATAAGTTAAGTTAGGTAAATCTAATGCTTCTACAATTGGACTCAATACATCCAATCTACCAACATTGTTTAAGTTACAATCATGATTTCCAGCAATTAGAATAGTAGGACATAATTCACAACACTTCTTAAGAAAATAATTAATTTCGTTAAGAAGCTCCGGTGACATTTCTAATTTAGCGTGAGCCAAATCTCCAGCTAAATAAATAAGGGAATCTTCAGTTCCCTTCTTTTTAATGTCTTCAAATAATCTATTAAAAACTTCTCTATATTCCTGGTGTCTTTTTAAGTTTCTAATGTGAATGTCTGCAATGTGATAAATTCTTTTTAATTTATTCATTTGTGTTTTTATTTTAATGAACTACTATTAAAAGATAATAGTTTTTCTCTTATTAAGCTTTCCCAACTCAAAGTTACGGAATTTTTCTGATATTTCAAAATATTTGAGAAACTATTTTCACCCGCATCCTTACCATATAACTTAATGTTTCTCACCGACTTTACATATGATTTAATTTTATCATATAATACTAAAGCATCTTCTTGTGCATCATTATCTAAACAAATATAAACATCTGGTTTAGTATTTTTCAATGCACCCATTAGTGTTTTCTGAACAAACTTACCTAAAAGTGGAATGGCATTACGTTTCAGAGCTATAGCATCAAATACACCCTCACATAAAGTAATAGGTTGCGACCAATCAATTTGATTAGCAAAAACTATAACATCTTTAGATACAGGAGGATTTTTATACTTTTGTTTCTCATCAGGAAATATACTTCTTGCTATAAAATAATTTAATTGATTTCTAGTATCATATGATGGAATAATAACTCTACCAGCATATAACCCCTTAGCACAAAATCCAATATTATATCTAATAATATGTTTTTTAGTTATACCTCTTTCTTTAAGATATTTTATAGCATGCCCTTCAATTGGATTCTTTTTATCTATTTTCAGTTCTAATGCTGACTTAAATTCTGTTGGTAATAATAATTGTGATGTGTTTTCAGCTTCTTGTTCTTCCTCTTCTTGCCAAAGTTTATCTAATAATTCCTTAAGAGTTCCGGTCCAATCATCTTTTAATTTGCGACGGGTTTCTTCACTAATACCACATTTAGCTAATAATTCGTTTAGGTCTACATCACTCATTCCAATCTTTTTACCTAAATAAATAAGATTACCACCGGCATTACAAGTCCAACAATGAAACTTATGTGTTTTATCGTTTATTTGTAATTTTGGTTTGTGATGATGACAGAAAGGACAATGATATGCATACTCATTTTTCTTAAGAGCTTTGCTTGGTCCTATGTATTTATCAAAAAGTTGTATTATCTCCATATATCAAATATACGGAAATTAGTCGAAATTACCAAATTATTCGGTAAACCATTCATCTGGTATTACCTTATCGGAATACTTAAACCCATTCTTATCACACCAATCTGCATAGGTAGTTTTAGAATTTTTGTTAATTTTATTCTTTGAATTGGTAAATACAAAACGAATATCTAATTGAGGGTTTTGTTCTTTAACTAATAAATGTTTCTTTCTATCAGCTATTACAAATCTACCTTTCGTTTCTATCCTGATACCATTAGGTAACTTAAAATCAGGATGATAAGTATGAGGTGAAGCAGGTATGATATAACTAACTTTTTCTGTTTCATATTCTACTTTAATTCCTTTACTCTCTATTTGTTGGGAAACTGAATCTTCTAAACCACTTTTAAAACCATTCTTTTTTGCTACCCAACCACTACTTTTTGTAACTTTTTTCTTTGCCATTATTATTGTCTAGGAGTAACGTCTTCGTAAGTTTTCTTTGGAGTATATGGTGCAGTTGAATTACCATTTAAATCCTTTTTATCTAAAGTAGTTGCAGTTAAATCGAATTGTGAAGGATTACCTTGTTGTTCATTAGGTATAAATCCAGATGTTTTAGCATTATTACCAATTTTATCTGCTATTCCACTTTTATTGTATGTATCTATTATTGCCATTGTATTTTGTTTAATATAAATATATGTTATGTGTCAAATCTTACTAAAAAGTTTACAGGTAAGTCTGGCATTGATTTAACCGGCTTTGCTAATTTAGCAACTGCTACCATATCCATATTATCATCATATAACCCAATTGTAGTTATATAAGGTGCTAAATACGAACCGGTAGTATCTACTGATGAACTATACATATAATCTGCAAATAATGGAGATTGAAATAAAGAACTTGTAATTTCTACTTCAGATGTTGGGTTAGTAGATACATTAAACTCATCTTCTTCTACTACCAATAATATTTCATTTTCATAAATGGTATTAGTAGATTTATATTCTAAATTGTAATTATTAAAATATCCTAAATTATTTCCCAATGCATCATTTGTAATTATAATCAATCCATGTGAATAAATAACATTACCTACTATTCTCTTACTAATATTTGGATTTCCTTCTATTACACCAACAAAACTAATTAAATCACCATTTATATTTGCCGAAAAGTTTGTAAACGAATTTAGTTGTCCTACTATTGAAATAATACCATTGTTCATATTAATTTCGGTAAAGGATAACGTATTTTGATTTCCAATTGAATCTAAAAATGTAAAAGTTCCATCTTGAACATTTAATGAAATTAATATAAATTCATTAGTATCTGAAATTAAATTACCATATGAATCATCCATAGAATAATCACCGGTAACATTACTATTTAAAATAACACTACCAGGTTGTATTCCTTCTCCATACATTTTTTGTGGTATAGGTAAAACATACGCCGAACCACTTAAATATCTTTGTGAAGTTGTAGTATTATAAGATTCAGAAATTGGCAATATATCACCATACGATGTGAACGGATTATGCGGATCCCTATAATACATTGTGTATAATTGGTGATATAATCCTTGTTCAGTTAATTCTATTGGTGATAATGAATCCGTACTACCCGTATGATTAAATGCCAAAGAAGCAGTAACATCACTTTCAGTAAGAGTAAATGTTTTATAAACCTTAAATGGTCTATAATTAATATCGGATTTAGGAATTTGTTTTAACATAATCTAATATAAATATTCCAATAAACAAAAACCCAACTTTTTAAGGTTGGGTTTGTTTTATATAAGATTGAATATCTTAGAAATCTAATTTAACTTTCAATAATAATTCTTTACTGAATGATTTAGCTATTGGTTGAGATGTTTTAGCTACTGCAATCATTTCATTTGCATCGTTAAATAAACCAATTGTTGTAATATAAGATAAAGGATCTGTTGTGAATGTTGGTTGAGTAAATGAACCAGTAGAATCAGTATAAGTAGGGTTATTAGAAAAATTAAATTCTCTGTTATTAACTCTTACAAAATAGTGTGCAGTTGATACATTTTCAATTCTTCTTGCTTCAAAATTACCACCCTTTTGAATTGCACTTAAGAATTTAAGTTGAGTATAATCGTATGTTGAAGTTTGAGATGAACCACTTAATTCAGAACCAACGGTTGATGCCAATGCATCTGGACTAAATATTAAAATACCAAAATCAGGATAGAACTTACCATAACCAACACCATTTGATGCGGTATATGTTGATATAGTTGCGTTTTGATTTGTTCCTAAATTTAATGAACCACTTACAATGTTATAAACAGTTAAACCAGCTGTGTTAGATTCGAATTTATTATTACTATCATCTATGAATGTAAATAAACCATTAGAACCACTCAAACTAATACTCCAATTGCCGGCATCTACTCTTTCTCTATAATTTGCTCTACTTAAGTTAATTGCGTAAAAGTCATCTGAAGCAAATGCATCTGGAGTACTTCCACTATAAAAAGTAAAGAAATTATCAGCACTATCAGTTAATAAAGCTCTATATTGGAAATAAGTAGCTTTAGTTGCTAATGTTGAATTCTGATCGATTGCAGTTGTTGGAACCCCCGCACCACTTATTTCACCATATGTTACCGCAAATTCAACAGGTGATGAACCAGTTAAATTTGAAGCATATACATTGTAATAATAAGGAGAAGTTGTAGAACCACTTGCACCTGCAATAGTTGTAGTTGAACTTGTATAAAAAGTATATAAACTTCCACTACCATTACTCCACAAACCAGTTGTTACTACTTCATTTTTAGCAGGAACTACATCTGTTGTATTAAATTGTTTATATACTGAATTTGTAGTTACATTAGTTTCCATCACTAATTTCTCACCTGTTGTAAGATAATTATTAATGATAGCTGCTAACTGAGTTGTATCTAATGTTCCATTAGCATTTTGCTTTTGTTGATTAAGATATGTTGCTAAATCATTGGTAAGTTGTGTACCAGTATTTGAACCTAAAGTTGCCATATTCGTTTATTTATTTTATGCAGCTACATAAGTAACAGTAACAGGAATAGTAATACTACCACCAGTTTCGTTACCAAATATAGTCAATGTTGTTGTTATTGTTGAAGTTAATGAACTATTAGGAATGAATGTAAATGTCATACCCTTAACTACTTCTGCTGTTGCAGTTACACTATTTGTAAATGTAGTTGAAGTTGTTGTTACATTTGCTAAACCAGCACCTACGATTGTACCTGCATTCTTATTACCTAAAACTGCGGTATAACCACCATTCAAATTACCTGCTGGTGAAGTTGAAGGTGTAATAGGAAATTGACCACCAGTTGTTTTAGCTGCAATAGTTTGAACATTAATAGAAACAACAGGTATCTTAACAGTACCACTAGGAAGTGTTACTAATTTATATTTTAATGCTTGAGTTTCATCTGGACTAGCTTCCAAAATTGGAGTTGCTAAAATAGCTGCATCATAATATGCTGAACCCTTTGGATGTGCTGGATCGTATAAATTATAATCAATTTCATCATCACCTAATGCCCATTGTGAGATGTTTAATGGTTGACCAGCTGCTAATTTTTCTCTACCTTTTTTTGTAAGGATAGCATCTACTGTAATCGTTGTGTTATCTAAATATGCCATAGTTTGTTTATTATTCTTTTATAAATATATAAAATATTTTTTCTTTACATTATTTTTAATCTACTTCTAATATAGGTTCATTGTTACTTCTACCCTGTGCCGTAACTCTTAATTTAGTTGGATTAGTTACAAATGTTTCTACCGGCGATTTTCCATCTATCGTAGTATCACTTGTTTGTTTAGAACCTCTAAAGAATAAATTTTGAATACCAGTGTGTTTCTCTCCTTTATAAATATAATGAGATGGTAAATAACCACTTGCAGTAACTATACTTACAATATTAGGATCTCCCGCTAAACTACCACTTGATATTCCAATATCCTGTATTAATAATTCTTCAGTATAAGAAGATGTATAAATATTTGCTTCACTACCACTAACACCATTTTTATTTAATTTAGTAATTACACCATTTCTTTTTGTTACTAAAAATGCTCTAACACCCTTTGATTTAAATATACCATTTTCTTCATATGTGTATTTACCATAACCATTATCAAACATAGTATTAAATCCATAATCAATATAGTTTTGGTCCATACCTACAACTTGTCCAGCATTCATTAAGTCGAATTCAGTTTGTATAGAACTACTTATTCTTTTATAATTTATAACTCCATAATGTGAATCAACCTCACCTGCTGCCAATGTAGTTTCAATAGTATTAATTTCTGCTTTATAACTTAAATTTGTTGCGTTAAAAATGTAAGTTTCAGTTGCATCTATAATAGCTGGTAAATCTTCATTAATTATGGATATATTAGATAAACTATCTTCTAAATTTAATTCACTATTTAATACTTCATATGAACCATCTAAAATACTAAATTGAGTATCAGTTATAACTCCTTCTAAGATTTCTGCTTCTGCTTTAGGTCTATTTACATTTATTTTATTTCTTTCCAATAAATGAGGTGCTATTAAAAGACCGGTAGTTACATTTGCTCTAGCTGGTAACATTTCTTTTAAATTAACAAATAAAGATTTATCGTAAAATTTAACTAAACGAATAAACTCATATATGTTTCTTTCACCTACTCTTTCAAAATAATAATTTCTTAAAGTATCTAATTCAGGATAATTTGTATATCCATATTCATATTGAGGGTCACCAATATAATCATCAAACGATTCACCACCTAAAGATTTTGCAATATCTAAATCTAAATCTTTATTAGGAGAGAATAATAACCCTACTCTATTAGAATCTTTTGTAGATGTTTCAAATGCCTTTTTAGTTGCTCTTTGAGTTGGTGATAAATTGGATATTAATTCTTGTGATTCTAATCTTACTTTATTAGTATAATATCTACTTGCACCACTATTAGGAATTATCAATGATAACTCTCTTTCTACTGGTTCATAATTATATGGATAAGTTGCTGATATACCAAATTGATCTGTTGTAATAGAATCAATATATCCTAAATTTGGAGCTACATTATTTATTGAACCCGTTAAAGATAAATCTTGTGCTCTTTCAAAATCTAATCTTAATAATAAATCTTCAGTTGAACTATAAATTGTGTTACCATTTATAGCTTCAGGCATTATAACATGATTATCAAATACACTTTCACTTAATGGTGTTTGCCATAATCTAAATTCCTCTAATGAACCACTAAATCCAACAAATTCAATCTGTGTAGTTGATTCATATAAACTTCCATCGATTGTTGCACTCCATTGTCCACTTTGTATGATTCTATCTTTATCATTTGTTTTTGCATAAAGTGTAATTGTATCACCTACTTTATTTACCAAAATACTATGATAATTTCCATCATAAAAAGGATATGGTTCACCTACAACTTGTGTATGATTAATTGTAAAATTACCAAACTTATTTGAACCATGTCCATTTACAACAATACCTAATTGAAAATCATTAGAATTTATAAATCCATAATTATCAAATTCAGCAGGCTTAACTTTAAATTCAATTGCCTGTGGTTTTGGTGTTCCATTGAATGGTATTATTAAATTTGCATTTTTATTATCAAATACTAAATTATAAGTTAAACTATCGTATATAAATTTAGGAGTATCTACTACGGTATCGATTGTAGGTCCACCAAATTCCATTATAGAAAGATTTGATGAAGCTATACCATAACAAGTCAATAATGCATTAATACCTCTAACACTACCTCTATGTTTTAATAGATATGGTAAGTTATTTGCAATTCTTCTCCAAACTTGATTAGTAGCTTGTTCTGGTGTAATTTGTATTGTATTATCACCTAAATATTCATCTGATGTATATGTGTTATTTAAACCTGCATCGTTCAATCCAAATACATAGTTCCAAAGTTGTTTATTAGAATTAAGATTTTTAGCATCCCAACCAAATGATTCCAAATATTGATATAAAAATTTATCTTCTATACCAGATTTATTAGTTTCTGCAATTTTCTTTTGATCGCTTATACCATTTATGTAAGACCATATAATATCAAAATAGTTTCCTATCATATCTAAGAACAATAAGAAATCTAAATTTCCACTATCTTCTATAATATGATTTGGAATATTTGATTTTAATGAATTTACATTTTCCTTATCGTATATAGTTGCATTACTTAAATATGTGTTATATTCATTTAATAATAAATCATTTGTTGAAATAGAACCAGTAAATACATTGTTTTGTAAATATTTTTCCCAATTATCAAAACCATTAATTAATGTATTTTTATTATTTTCATAATTTATAATATCTAATTGAACAGTTGGTAAAAAACTAGCAGATGGTAACAATACTTCTATTTTATTATCATAAAAGTCTATTAAATCTTTTTTATATTTAAAATTAGCTAATCTTTCAACTGCACTACTATATTTTACAAAATTAGAAAAATCTGTATAATCTATATTAATTCCTTCGATATCTATAAAGTTTTGAACTAAATATGTATCTACTATTTGTTGAGAACTTTGTGAACCACTTAATATTAATCCATCATATGATTGAAAACCGGTAGATTGACCTTTTACAAAATCAACTTCAATATTAAAATTAGCGGGTCTTAATGGTATAGTATTATCAGTAAGTGTTCCAGATACAATTACTGATTGAAGTATTGGTAAAGAAACAAGTTCAGATACCCATAATAAATCATTTTTGTTAATATTAGTAGGTAATGGTTCGTATAATTTTAATACAATACTTTTATTTATTTCTCCATCTGGAACTTTATTACCTAATTCATCATTCTTAAATTTAGTAAAAGTTGTATTATCAGTATCCCAATTTGAAATTATAATTTGTTTATCATCAATATCAAATGATGCTAAATGATTTAAATAATTTGGTTTATTTAAATTAAATTTTAATTGAGATGCAATTGCATTAAATAATTCATCTTTTAAATTTTGTGTAGAAACATAAAATCCAGGATCATCAAATAAAATACTAATTCTTTCAATTTCTCCCTTTATATTTCCATTATATGGAACTAATAATAAATCTAATTTTGCATTTGCATTAAATGACTTTATAGAATTATAATTAAGTTCAATACTATCTTTTGAATTAAAATTACCAAATAAATTAGAGTAATCCTCAGTTGAATGATAAATAAATACGTTTGTAGCTAAATTACTTTCAAATGATATTGTAAAATTAGTATCACCAAAACTATAAACAGGTATTACTACATTTGTTGGATAATCTATTTTATCAATAATAGGTGTATCTAATACTTTATTAATTGTTACTATAATTGATTGTGTAACACCATCACCATATAATTCTGAATATGGAGTAAGTAATATTTTAAATTGACCTTCGTTATTTTGAAAATCGTTTTGTAAATCTAATTCTGCGTTTCTACTTACCGCCTGAGTAAATGTTCTATATGGTGTTGTTATTTTAATACCATCTAATTTACTTGCATTATATGGAATTGAAATTAATTTAGAACTTTTATTTGTAAATACACTTTCTGCTATATTATAACTAATATCGTTTACACCTAATGTTAGTGTAGGATAATTAGATGTATTTGGTGTTACTTCAATTAATAAAATAATATTAGAATTAAAATCAGAACTTCTTAATAATCCAGAATTATCCGATGTTAATATATTAAAATCATTAATATCAAATGTACTATTACTATTAAATTTACTAGAATATTGCCATCTAATATTACTTAAATCAAATGATGATAAACCACTAATTGAAATAGATAAATCCGATGAAGTATTATTTACATTGGTTATATCAACCGAATCACCTATTCTTATTGTTTTAGGTGATACTAAGTCAACAGAATTTATTGTTACCTCTAATTCACTATTTAATTGAGTATTATTGTAGTTTGTAACTAAATAAACATTTTGTATTCTTGTAAATGTTTTTACTGTTGGTGTTTGAGTTAAATCAAAACCCAAATCAATAGTTTGTGGTAAAGCATAATCAGATGTTGCTTGTGTAGAACCATCACCATTATATGTAATTAAAGTAATACCAGGAACTTTTGTTGGCTCATATACACCATCAATTAGTATAGTATCATTTACTAATGTCTTTTTTAATTCAAAATAATTTTTTAATGTAAACCCATCATTTACTATTGGTTTAATTACTAAACTATCATTAATTGTATTTGAATCAATTGATAATACTGAACCTTCATTATAAGATTGACCTTGTACATTAAAAGTAATTTGATTCTTATATGTTCCTATATTATCTAAAAATAATTTTATATCTGCACCAGTTGGTGTAGGTGGCGGAACAATTTGTGTATTTGTATTAATTTGTGAACTATCTCCACTTGTTATACTACCCCCATTATTTCCATAACTACTATTAAGGACATCTAATGAAGTGAATGGTGTGTATGTAGCACCATCCATATTTTGGGAATATAAATTACTTAAATAGTCTAACATTACTTATAAATATCCTTATTTAAAATAGTTTGTATTAAAATCAATATAATTAGATAATCCAGTATACATTGAATATGTTCCATTTGAATACGAACCTCCACCACCTCCACTATATATTGGAGTAGTTGTTTCTACTGGCAATGGATCTGCAATATGAGTAGGTACTATCACATCTTCTTTTATTGTTGTAATAGGTGTTGTATCAATTGTAACTGGTGTTTTATTTACTATACCTAATTTATCGTTTTGTGTTAGATTACTTTTTGTTGTATAAGTTGTATCTAATAATGATTGTAATAATTGTGAATCAGTTTTTGATTGTGTATAATCTTTTACAATTTGTGGAATATCATATTGTGTAATAAATGATGAATTATATTCAATCGATTCATGTAATCTATTTTGTAATATTGATATTATATCATTTGTTTTATAAAATTCATCTATATTAAATGGTGTATTTGTTTTATTACCATAATTAGCTGAATTAATATTAAATTCTTTACCATTTAATTGATAGTAAACTGAATTTTTAAAATCACTAAATACTTTTGTTTTAAATGAAGTATAAGATAGATGATTAAATTTATAATCAGCTATAACTTTATCTAACCACACTTTACCATGAGTTGAAATAAAATAGTTATCAATTAAATCACTAATTTGTAATTCAATTGAATCTATTGTATTTTCTATATTAGTAATAACTTCTCTTAATTCATTTGCTTTATCTAAAAAAGAATTGTATCTATTTGTAATTTTTTGATTCAAAATTTCATCATTTCCCAATAAAGGCATTATTCTAATTTCAGTTCTACTAGGTGAAACTTCATGTATCCATACTCTTTGTTTCTTATCCTCATTTCCTAAATAATTTTTTAAAAAATTAAATGAAACTTTAAATTGTCCATTACCATAGCCTGCTTCATAAATTAATTTTTCAACATCAATATTATAAATCAATTCTTGTGTAATAGGGTCAGTTGTACTTAATAGATATTTTGATAAATCATCTTTATGAATATATCTTACATTATTACCACCTGTTTGTTGTAATAAGTTGTTCGAAATATCATATATTCTAAATTCAATAACATCATTATTAGACATTCCAAAATCAGTGATATTTTTCGCGCCTGTTTTGAATATCGTTAAATCTTTAGATGCAATTAATTGTGCTGTTGAATCTAAATTAAGATTAATATTTTCAATATTTTGGAAATCGTTTATTGCCATAATTAGTTATGATTATATATTCTCATTACAAAATCTTTGTTTTCAATTTTACCATTAGGGTCTATATCTGTAGCTGTTATAGTCATAGTATAATTTAATTGTGTTGGAGATGAATGTGAAAACAATCCACCACCATTTTGACCAGGTAATTGATTTAAGTATGCAGATGGAGAATCCATTTGAAATCTTTGAGTTTGATTTGCTTTTAATTGAACTGGTAAAGATACTCCTAAATTCCAAGGAGATTGTAATACATCACCTTTAAATGATATATTAACAGATATATCTTTAGGTCCAGCTACTACATCGAAATATGTTTGATATGTGCTAGCAAATGGATTACCACTTGCTGCAAATTGACCTGCCTTTGCATTACTTCCATATCCACCACCATAATCCTGAGATATCATTACACCTTGTTGAATTAACTTAGTAGGATCTCCATTTGAAAAAACTATTGTGGATAATTCACCAGTAGAAACACCACCCGCAGCTACTGCTTGTTGTTTAGCACTTAATTGTTGTTGTGCTACTTGTATTGTTGCATTTGCTTGTGCTAATAAATTGTTTAAAGTATCAATCTGTTTAATTAAAGCATTCTTTTGAGCCGTTAAACCCGCATTCTCTGCTTCTAATGCAGTTCTTTCAGTTGCTTCATTAATTGCTTTAGTTAAAGATGTAGTTAAGTTAGTTCTTAATTCTAATGTTGTTTGTTGAACCGAATCTATTGTATTTTGTAACTTAGCTGCGGCAACTCTTAAAGAATCATTATCAGTATATAAAGAACTACTATCTGCTAATAATGATTGAACTCTAGATTTTAATGCATCGTTATCTGTTGTTAAAATATTTACTTGCAATTGTAAATCTGCACTATGTGATACTTCTGCATCATATACAGGTTTTGGAACTAAATCTAAACTTGCAGTTGGTAATCCTGTAATTAATTCAGTAACTTTAATATCAATAGCATTTGCTAATTGAGTTGCATCATATTGGTCAATATACAACTTAGCAGACATTGTTGATTCTGAATTTAAATCACTAAAATTAATGTATGATGTTTCTATTGCCATTATTCGTAAATATCAAATGAACCTATTTCAAAAATCTCTTCGTTATCAACATCTATTGTTTTTACCAATAATGTGTAGTTTCTACCAATAGGCCAGTTGGTTAAGTTTAATTTTACCAAATTATTAAATTCACCTTGTATTACTCTACTTGCATCAGAATAAGGAATTATAGTTTCTTTTGTTACGGTATCTATAATTGAATAATATGATGTTGTAGGTAAATAATATTTTACCTGATATGCAAAAGTAGAATTAAATTGTTTTACCGGATACAATTCTCTAGCATCCACTTTTATAGTTACCTTTTGTCCTTCATTATAAGATGTTTTAATATTTGGAGAATACACTCTATATTGAACATCATATGAACTACTATTAATATAATCTGTAATATCCACTAAACTTCCACTAATACTATCATCTTCTAAATAAGTAATTACTAATTTAGGTTGATATATTGTATTGGTTTCTTTTGAAAATATTTTAATACTACCATAATCTACGGTATCTTGTTCATTTGCCGTTGGAAACTTTAATATAATTCCATTATTAACTAATTCATTATCTGCCCATCTTTCAAAGAATTGAGTAACATCTAAATTAATATCATCTAATCTATAATTAAATGATTGTGTTGATATTGAACTTGTATACCAACTACCTCCCCAACCACTACTATCACCTGTTACAAATTGAGAATAAGATGCGGTAATACCATTCATTGTTGTATACCAATTAATTGATGTATTATCACCATTTCGATACATCCAAGTTGCACCATTAGTAGTTAAATTATCGAAACGAGTACCAGTACCCATTTCCCAACTTCCACTAATAGGATATGCTTCAATACTAAATCTTGCAGGAACTTCATCTGCTTTAGTTATTTTTAATTGTAAAGATGCACTAAATGGAACATCTGGTAATTCAATGTTATCAAATTGAATTAATACTCTACTCATATCAGGTGTATCGCCATAATATACTTTAGATATTTCCAATACTTCATCTATACCAGTATTTTGGTAAGGTTGTTGTAAATATATAGTTGCATCTTGTGATGCGGTATAAAATAATACCATTATAATGCTCTCCCTTTAATATCCGTATTAGGAAACTTCAATTCAAAAATAGAAGGATCCATTGAAGGATAAACAATTTTATTTTGTGTTGCTGCCTTTATATCATAAGTATATAGAGAATATCCATCTTGTGCAATATTAATTATTTCAACACTAGGAACGGATGCCACACCTTCAACATTTGCTAATTCTAATTCTAATTCACTTAAATTAATAGGTTGATTTATTTTTCTATTATTAATATCAAAATAATTAGTTACGGCTTGTACACATGCTAATACAACTGCACTTTTATTATAATTTGAATAAACTGTTATTTGAAAATTAACTCCAATATTAATAATAAATCCGTCTAATATATTCACTGCATCTGTAATCAATCTATACTCGTTTAAATACGTTTTAAGGTTGTTTTTAGTTGCATCATTAAGTTGTGTAAGATTTCCATTACTATCGTACCCCAATGTATACATATTGATTGCAAATGGGTTATTATTTGAATTAACAGTACCTTTAGATTGTAAGAATGTATCTATTGCAATTTTAGTATCTGCTTCGCTTAAACCTACCAAAGATTTTGTGAATGCTACAAATTGTGCTCTAGCAGCAGGATCTCTTAATATATTTTGTGTAGGAGTTATATCTGCTGAAGAATCTTGTTCTACATATACTTTTGCTATACTACCAAATGAAGGGTCTAATGATAACGCTCTAACCTCATAATCTGATGCTGTTACACATCTATTTTGTGATGCATAATTTGCAATTGCATTTTCTCTAATTTCATCTAATGTTTCAATACCTCTACCACCCGTAGCAGGAATTAAATTATCTACTGCTATTGAAGCTTTTGATTGTTGATATGTAGGTAATGATATATTACTAAAAGATAATAATTCTTCATCAAAATCAATACCTGTTATTTTTCTTAAATCATTAGATTTTACATTTGATGAAATCCCACCACCACTTAGATATGTTACTGTTAAAGTATTTCCTATACCGGATGGTGCTATACCATATGTAGATGTTTTTAAGAAATTAGATGGGTCAAAAGATGCATCTAATCTATTTATTGAATTGTTTAAACCCAAACCAACATTTTTAGTATTAGGAACAATCATTTCATCTGCCGTTGTCTCACTTGCTGCACCAAATCTTAATTGAACGGTATCAACATCAATTACTCTTGTAGTAAACCTTCTATTGGTTTTAACTAATTTTAATGTGTATGGTGTAACATCACTATTACCTGCCAATGTTGAATCATATATAGATGCATTTGGTTGTTTTACATACACCATTTCTTGTGCCAAATACGGAACTTCATAATAAGTGTTTGCATTATCAGTAACCGATATTATTTTTATAAAATTAGAATCTACAATATTAAATGTTGGATTTGGTGTAAATGTTCCCAATGGAAAAGTTTCAGTTACTACATTTGCACTAATCGCCTTAACTGTTTTTGTTAATAAATAAAGTTGAGGTGTGCCTGTTGTATCGGTAGTTAATACAGAAACCGTTCTACCATTAGCATCGGTAAAATCAACCACATCCTCTGTTATAAATGTAACACCTGAATTTGATTGTGATTGTATTTGCATTCCTGCTTTAATCTTAACACAATAATTAAAATCCGGTTCACCATTATTAGATGGAACGGTTTGATAAACTGTCAATGTAGTTGTAGCCGGTCTACTAATCTTAGGAACGTATCCAAAGTTTTGTGCGTGAGTAAGTATGTTTGAATAATTACTTGCAATGTTAATAAAGGATTCTTTTAATTGTGCATCGGTATAGTATGATAAAACATCACCCACATAAGCGGCTTGTTCTATAAACATCATACCAGGAGATGCATCACTAAAATCACTATTAGTATTTGCGAAATATGTTTTTGTAAATTCAATTAAAGCCTGTTTTAAAGATGTGAAATCTCTATTCACATATTTAATATCTTTTTTATTTGTTGACCAGCTTTTATCTATTGGATTAAGTGCCATTTTATAATGAAATTGTTAATGTATCAGTTGTTGGAATTGCTGAAAAGTTTATTGAATATTTTAATTCTAAATTTACCAAATGTTTATCTTTGTTATCATTGTTATTTTCAAATATAATAGATTCAATTGTAACATAAGGTAAATACTTTGATATTGCAGTTGTTATAACATTTTCAATTTTTGATTCAAACTCACCTTCCTCATATGGTTCAAATATAAATTGTCTTAATGGAGTACCGAATGTTGGATTTGATATTCTTTCACCCGGCTCAGTTAATATTAAGTTTTTTAAATTAGATTTTATTTGATCTTTTGTAGTATAATTTACAGCAAAATATCCGTTATTTGCACCACCAATAGGCAATGCTAAACCAACGGATTTATCTTGTGTATCAATTACAAATGATTTTTCTAATTCAAATGCCACTTACATTACCCCTTATTGAATTTTTTTACTAATTGAGAATAATCTCTATTCAAAGCTTTTAATACAGGAGCTGTTGCCTGTGGATTTCTTTGTGCTGCAATTTGTGCCTTAACATGTAATGGAATACCACCTTCTTCTTGTCCTTGTAAATAAGAACCATATTCTTCATCTCCACGACCACCCCAATTACTTGCTGGTGCTTGTTCAGGTTGCATATAATCATTAAATCCATCACCATATCCTAACATATCAGGTGATATCATAGGTCTAGTTGGCGCTGCTTGTCGTTGTGAATAATCTATTGTTCCCCAACCACCATCATCTTTTGATTTAAATTGATAATCTTCATTTACTCTTGGTTTTTGAGTAGGTTCTGAAACTTGTTCGTTTAGAACTTCATGTACAGCTTTGCGAATTTCTTCTTTAAGAGTTTTTTTAATATCTTCTCTTAAAACCTTCACTAATGCCTTAATTAATTCTTTTTGATCCATAAATTGTGTTTTTACTATATATAATTATTTATTATTTCTTTTTTGGGATAATAAATCCATTAATTGCTCCTAATCTTGGATTCTTTACAAATACCCCTACACCATCTCTATTAAATCCACCACCCGTAGTATTTCCTTCTATTGATGTAATTCTACCTTGTGCATTTGGGTTAGGGTCTGCAACTATACCAATGTGATGTGGATGACCCGCTGCATTTGAATAAATAATAGCTGCACCATACACTGGAGTGGATGACCATAATCCATTTCTAATTGCCCAAGATTTCCATTTGGCACAACTGGCAGAATTGGGTGAATGGGCTCCTGCTTGTTTAAACCAATAACTAACAGCTGCTGCACACCAAAATGCAGGACGATTAATACCTACTGCATTTAAATATGTAGTAACATATCCACCATAATTTGAAGTTGCAGGTGTTTCTAAAACTGGAATAGATGCTGCTATTTTTGCATATGCTACAATTCGTTTTCCAATATTATCATCTTCGGTAGACTGTTGTATATTATTCAAAATATCAACATCTACACCAACACTAACATTCATACCGGTAGAAATTTTATAAGTAGCTAATTCCTTTGCTTCGTATGAAGATTCTAATAATATAACTGCTTCATCATCTGATATTTCTTTTGTAGCTTGTTTTTGTTTAACCTCTACAATTGTTTCATCTGCTTTTTTCAAATCGTTTTCTGCACCTATTGTTTCATCATTAGTTAATTTAAAATCTGCATTATTAATTTCATATGGTGCAATTGATTGAGTTGAATTTAATTTACCCATTTCAACTTTATATCCGGTCCAACTTATAACACCAGGTCCAGGTGGTAATGGTGGTGGGTATTGTGAAATTGTATAACAACTACCTTGTATTGTAGTTAAATGCAATTGTGCTAAACTTATAAACAATTTTAGAAATTCATCTACATTTGTAATTGGAGGAGTAACCCCATTTGAAAATTTACCAGGATTAGTAACAACATTAGAAGTAACAGATAAATTAACTAATGTACCAGGTGCAGGAAATACCGGAATAGAAGTGTTTTGTAATTCGGAACCCGTCCAATATCCAACAACCGCATTTCCTAATAATGTAATGTATGAACTATAAAATGATGGATTAGAAGCTGCTAAAGAAATTGCCGCTGCTGATTGTAAAAGTGTATTCATCAATTCTACATTACCTTTTTTAATTGGATTTTTTGTAGTATTATCAAATCCTCTCTTTATACACTCATCATATTTCTTACTAAAATAATTTGCCCATTCATCCGAAGATTTCCAATCGGCTTGTTTCATTTTAGTTCCTACTTCATCATAGAATTGTGACCACATTAGATAAGGTAATTATTTTTAGATAGAGTATCTTTCAATTGATTCTTTATATTATTAAATGGTGATTTATCAATAGGACCAGGAGCCGATGGACCAGATGGTGTTGCAATTGTCATAGCATCTATTGCATCGATTAATTGTCCCAATAAATCTACTAATTTGTTACCTAAGATAGCCTGTTGGTCTGCACCATCTTTACCATGAAATACTTTACCACCACTATTAACTGCTAATATAACATTTTTATTATTTTTAGCATTTATTTCAATATTACCATTTTGAGAAATAAGTGTATAACCCTTTTCAGTATCTATTGTAACAATATCATCAGTAAAGATACTAAATGTTTTTTTACTAAACAAAAATGTCTCTGCATTTTTTGATGAAAGAATTATTCTACCTGTATTAACTACTATTTGATCTCCAATTAAATTATCTGAAGATGGATAGTTAGAATTTGCTTCTTTACTAACTTTTACATTTGTAGAATTAAAAAGTGTTTTATATTGACCGGATGTTATTTGTATTGAACTACCATCACCATTTACATCCTCACTTACTACATCATATATTTTCTTTTGTTGATTATTAGAACTTTCTCCATTACGAATTAATATTGCAGGATAAGATGTTCCATTTGTTTTATCATCATGTATATATCCACTAAAACGAATTGAATGTCCAAATCTACCTTGAATTATAGTATCACCCTCATTCATAGCTAATTGATGAATTTTCATATTTCTTTTAAAATATTTACCACCAAACCCATCCTTTATATTATCAGAAGTATTTGTACCTTTATCCGAATTAGCTATGCCCGTTTGTGAAGTTTCTTGATAATTGTTTAAATTACTATTACTACCACCATCAGTCTCCTTTGTAGTTTTCAATCCATATAAAACTAATGTTGTATCTGTATTAAAGTTTGGAGAATTTTCTGGAGTTATTTTTTCGTAATAATCTCTACCCGATATATTATAAATTCTTACAGTCTCATTTTTTACGGGTATTTGTAAAAACTCTCTTCTTAAAGGATATGCAACCGATAATTTATCTTCATTTATTTCAACCGCTGCACCAGGCTTTCTATAATAAATAGCACCATAATATAATCCATCTTTGTCTATATAATCACTATCTTTAAATTCAGAATATGCTTTATCTAAATCTTGTATTGGATTTTTAATATCACTTATATTCAATACTACACTATGAACCAATGCAATGTCGTATTGCAATCCAGTTGTATTAGGTGCAAAATTTGCAGAAACTTGTTGTGATTGGAAAAAATTAGCCATTATTTACTACCCAATGTTTCTTTTAAGTTTTCAATTTCAAATTCTAAATCTTCAATCTTATCTTCTGTATTTTGTGTTATTTCTTTTGCAGTTGCATCCATTTCCTCTAATAATGCTTTCTTATCATCTTCACTTAACCAACCTTCATCACCTGCCTTCTTAGTGTTTGCTAATACTAACTTTTGTGCTATATTCGCAATCTTAATAAGGTGGTCATCATTACTAATACTAGCTTCTATCAATTGAGTAATAATAGGACCAACAGTCACTACATCTCTGGTTGAAGTAACTAACTTTCTCATTTCCTCAATTAATGCTGAAATGTTTTTCTTTTTTGCTTGTTGGTTTTCATAGATATCTCCCAACAAATCACTAAATGTTTTTCCCTTAAATAAAGGAAAATTCATGTCTACACTTTCCATAAATCTTTTTTATAAATATTGTGTAAATAAAAACTTACTTACTAATGATATAACTACCCAAAACTAAATAATCCATTTCACAATCGTAAAATGTTTTAATAGCAGTTTCAGGATCTAATACTATTGTTTGACCTCTTAAATTGAATGAGGTATTAAGTAGAATAGGATATCCACTTAGTTTCTTAAATTCCTTAAGTAAGAAATATATGTCTGTATTAAATTCTCTCTTTACTGTCTGAACTCTTGCTGTACCATCGGCGTGAGTAATTGATGGTAAACCTGCAATAAAACCATCCTTAACCTTAAATACTTGATTCATATAAGGAACTTCTTGTCCTAACATTTCAAAGTAGTTATTGGCTTCATCTGCAAGTACCATAGGAGCAAATGGCCGGAAACCTTCTCTTTTTTTAATTACTCTATTAACTTTAGGTTTAATATCTGGAATAGTTGGGTTAGCTAAAATAGAACGATGTCCCAATGCTCTTTGTCCAAATTCACTACTACCTTTAAACCAACCTACAATTGCTCCTTTATGAATCAACTCAGCTACTTGCTTATGTAGTGACATCGGGTTTAGAGTGTGTTTAATCTTATCTTTAGGAACAAGTCTATGAAGTACATTAAGATAATCTGCATTGTGATAATGAGGACCTAAATAGGGATTATGGTTATCTACCTTTGGGTGTGTAGGATTGTGTTTATAAAATTCATATAATGCACAACCAATAGCACTACCAGCATCAGATGGAGCAGGTGGTACATAAACATTCTTATACGGAGTATTTAGAGTTATCTTACCATTTGCTAAACCATTATATGCACAACCACCACTTAAACATAAATTATCCATTGGGTAGTGTGAATGAAAATTATTCAACATTGCAAAGAATAATCTTTCGTAATGAGTCTGTAATGAAAATGCAATGTCCATATATTGTGGTTCAATTTCACTTTCAGGTGTTCTCG